>Ga0256405_10001175_pt1 | contig 74933 bp, 66 predicted proteins | sample RumenRJG_02DNA_FD_189096 | JGI IMG/M metagenome (GOLD analysis project Ga0256405, IMG submission 189096) | Bovine rumen microbial communities from Lethbridge, Alberta, Canada - RJG_02 | ecosystem: Host-associated > Mammals > Digestive system > Stomach > Rumen | place: Canada: Alberta...
TCCGACTGGTTTCCAAAGCGATCGAAGCGGACGACCTTGAAACAGCGCATCAGCTCCTGGACTGGGGCGTGTTTGACGACTTCGACGAAAAACAGCAGCCGGACCGTTGGCTGGCGAATGCCTGGTATAAATTCCCATATCCCGGCGACGATCAGAAGCGGGCGGATTTTTCCGTCTGGCTCCAGCGCGCGGAATCCAGCATGAAGTTCGCCAAACATTGGGATGCCATGCTGGGGTTGGCGATCGCGCTGGAAAACAAGGACTTGGCGTGGAAATACGCGCAAAAAGGCGGCCGCGTCCGTCAGTGGGGAAAACCGGGAGAAAAATGGACTTTCAGCCGGCTTCTGCATCATACCACATGGGAAGATGTCCGCAATTCCTACCGTGCCCGCTGTTTTTTCGACGACTGGGGCCTCGAATACGAACTCATGCTGGCGGAGATCGTCTATGATACCATGAAACGGCTTGCCTCGATGGGCGAGGATGTCCGACGCGACGATTACCAGCTGATCTACGAAAGTGCCGATGCGGAACTCTTCTTCCGTCCGATCATGGATTTCGTTGACCGTGACGTGTGGCTTGAATGTTCTTTCTACGGTGCGGATGCCTTTCCCTTTTCTGGTCCGGTCTGCAGCGGCCCCTCATGGGAACGCATTGCCGGGATGAAGGTCGATTCCGATTTCGCGGGTATGTTTCTGCCGGGAGAATTGATCGGGGCTGCGCTGGCGGATTACGCGTTCGAGTTCGGGTTCGGGTCTGACCAGATCCTCGACAAGAAAATCCGCCGCAGTTTCGCCGCCCGGCTCGGGCATCTGTACAGAAAGCATCCCCGTCCCCCGAAACCCGCTTCAGAAGATGTGTGAAGTGGCGTAAAATCATCAAGCAGCGGACACCTTTTGTCCACCCGATTTGTTTATAATAGTCTGTAAACACGAAAAGGAGGACCAGAATATGCGACGCTTCTCGTCTGGATGGAGAAAAAACCTTATAAGCAACCGCAGCCTCGACTACAGCCGGAGATATTTTGTGGCATCCGTCTACCGTTTCATGCGGAATTTTCTGGAAAGACATCAGGGGCATCTGGAGGATGAGGATTTCTTCAAGCCGGTTGCCGACCGTATTCCGCTGAAAACACTGCGGAAAATTTTCAACGCCGCCGCAGCTCCATCCATACGGCGCGTCGTTCTGAGGCTGGACAAAGGGGAGAAAATTGTTCTGGAAAGCGAAGACCCGGATATGATCCTCCTGCGGCTGTGGGAACATCCCGCGACCAATCAGAAGTTTCGCGCTGAACTGATGAAATATCTGGATTCCGAATTGGCCGAATTTCAGGCTTCGCTGAAAGAGGACCCGGCTCCAGATGAACAGCGGTTTCAGGAATTGAAGGCGTTTTTTAAACTTTCCGATCCGGAATGCGATCTCCTGCTGTTAAGCCGCATAGCGGAGGGGTTCTGGTCCTGCGATGGTTTGCGCGGCAAACTTTCCTACGGGAAGTTCAACCGATTTGCCAGTCTGCTCGGCATCGAAGAAGGGGCACTCCAGCAGATCAGTAATGAAGAATCCCGTCTGCGCAAACTGGAATGCATTGATGAAGACCTGGATTTCAACCGCAAGCTCCTGCCGTTTCTCAGCGGGGCGGACAATACGCCGCTCTACAAAAAATATTACCGCACCCGGGAAGAATCGGCTCTCCCATGGGAATATTTCGGCGAACTTTCCGGGAAACACGGTGAACTGCTTGCTTCGCTGCTGTCGGACAAAAACCGGACAGGCGCCCTTCACATCCTTTTTTACGGGACGCCGGGAACGGGAAAGACTTCATTCGCGCAATCTCTGGCGAAACGGCTGGGCAAACAGGCATACTTCATCGAAAACGAGTATAAGCGCTTCACAGCCATTCAGGTGTGCGAACTACAGCAGGACAAGGACAAGTCCATTATCGTAATCGACGAAGCAGACAAACTGCTGGATTGTGCGGAGATGAATTTTTTCGGTTTCCGCAGGACCAATGGGGACAAAGGAGAGCTGAACCAGATCATGGACAGTGTGAAAACTCCCTGCATCTGGATTGCCAACACCCCGGCATATGCCCTTGATCCATCCAGCCGCAGGCGGTTTGATTATTCGATTGAGTTCAAGCCGTTTTCCTCCAAACAGCGGGCCGCAATCTGGAAGAATTCGGCACAAAAGCATCAGATCGACCTGCCGGACGAGGTGATTGCCGATCTTGCCGCCCGTTATACGGTTTCGGCGGGAGGGGTGGAGCTTGCCTTGCGGAATTATCCTGCCGTTTCCGGGAAAACTCCGGAAGAGAAGATTGCCAGAATTCTGGAGCCGCACTGTCAGCTGATGCAGTCGCCGATCCAGAAAAAGAACGCTTTCATGTCCGATTATCAGCTCGACGGTCTGAACATCAAAGGGGATATTGCACTTGCCGAAATCGAATCGGCGGTGGGGAGATACCTCGCGGACAATGCGGACGATCCGGACCGGCCGCGGATGAACCTCCTCCTTTCCGGACCGCCGGGGACAGGCAAAACCGAGTTCGTCAAATATCTCGGTCATAAACTCAAAGTTCCGGTGGTCACGAAAATGGGAAGCGATATTCTTTCCATGTGGGTCGGCGGCACGGAAAGGAATATTGCCGCTGCATTTGATGAAGCGGAACAGGAGCGCAGCATCCTCTTTTTCGATGAGATCGACGGTCTGCTGCAGAGCCGGGAACGGGCGCAGCACAACTGGGAAGTCTCACAGGTCAATGAACTTCTGCACCGCATGGAAAATTTCAGCGGGGTGATGATCGGCGCGACGAATTTCCTCAAGAATCTTGATCCGGCCGTCCGGCGGCGCTTCACCTTCAAAATCGCCTTCGATTATCTGGACAACGCCGGGAAGAAACTGTTTTTCGAGCAGATGTTCCATACCGTTCTTTCCGCCACTGAACTTGAAAGGCTGAACCGGATCGCGAACCTCACGCCGGGTGATTTCCGGACCGTGCGGCAGAGCTTGTTTTACCTCGACGGGCAAGCGGACAATCAGCGGCATCTGGCGGCATTGGAACAGGAATCCGCTGGCAAACCCGTGAACCAGACCCATCGAATCGGTTTTTAAGGAGGGATTCAGATGAAAGAATTGTTCATTTCGATCGGATATTTGCTGCTGGCGCTGGGGGAAGGATTTTTGTATCTGGTGTTTTGGCTGTTTATTGGTCTGCCGATCCGGCTGTGGGAGAAGTGGCGCTATGAGGCGCAGACTCTGCGTTATTCGGGCGGCGGCTGGGGTCACAGCATGGCACAGAGGGGTAAGAATAGGCCGGATAGGTCAGATAAGCCATAACAATAATTGCCTATCCAGCCTATTACCCAAAGAAACCACAGGAGAAAACTCATGCAAATCGAAGTCAAAGCCCGCACGTTTTTTGAAGTCCGCAAGGGCGGGAAACGCGAAAAGGAACTCATGCGGACTCACCGCGTCATCTCGATCAACAATGTCAGTTTCCCCGCCGAGCCGCCGCCGTTTTCGGAGGAATTCCTCCATGCGGAAAACCTGCTCGTGCTCTATTTCGACGACGTGGACGAGAGGCAGCCTCATGCCATGACGCCGAAACAGGCGAAACAGATCGTGGATTTTGTCTGCATTGACGACCCTCGCCCGATCATTGTTCACTGTACTGCGGGGATCAGCCGCTCCGGGGCGGTGGGCGAAGTACTGAACTGGTATTTCAATCGTTATCTGGAAGTGGATCAGGGGGATTACCTGATGTTTCAGATCATGCATCGCGATCTCGTTCCCAATGCTCATGTACGACGGCTTTTGCTTAAGGAATTGCAGCGAGACCACGAGAAACTGAAGGCAATGATACAGAATATCCGTCTTCGCAGGGAAGTGCAAAAGGGCGGGAATGCCTCATCACAGAGAGAAGAACAATGACAGAAGATTTTCGGAAAAATTGCGGGCCGGGGAACCCGTTTCAAAGCGATGAACAGGAGCGGGACGATGACGTTTACATGGTGGAGCCGCAGGAGGCCCTCTGGAAGGAACGCTTCTGCAACAACGTCGGCGTCTGCCTGATCGCCGACCCGGTATGGAAAGCCGCGCCTCGGGTAAAACTGTACAGGATCGACGGCATGGACCGCCGCGGCAACCGGACGGAAATCTTCATTGCCGGAAACCGCAACGGCAATCCCGGGTTCGCCAAGGCTCAATTGGATCAAACGCTTGCCTCGCCGTATCTCCTGCTTTCTTCACGACCGCGCATCATACAATCCGGGCAGATCATCACCCTCTGCGACAGCAGGGCATCGGCGGTCGACTCCTATCTCCCGAAGGGATTCCTGCCCATTGTGACCAGTCGCCAGCAGAAGCTTCGACAGGCGCTCGCAAGTATGAAAAATCGCCTGGACCATCTTCGAGACCGCGAGATCGACGAAGAAATCCTCCGTATGGAATTCGTCATCGTTCCCGACTGGAAGTTGTGGTGCATGGAGGATACCACGGAGGGAATGTTCTTTCCGCTCAAGGCAAAACTGCTTCGCATCGGCTATGGAACCAGATACCTTCCGGGAGGAGCAGCCGTTGTCGCAAACATCGGAGACGATCCGAATTTTTTCGCACAGGTCACCGAGTTTGCCAACTTTGCCGGGGCACCGGTACTGCTGCTTAAGCGGAAAGATTGCGACGGAGTGGAAAAACTCGACCTTTCAAGTGGAAAGAGTCATGTGATCCAAGGCAGCAGTTTCCGCAGTTATATTATCCAGTGCGTCAACCATCGGAACGGGCGCATTTTCCTGCGTGAAAAATCCCCCTACGACCTCCGCCAGGCGGTGGCTGGGACGTTGGGGCTTGATTTATTCCGCTGGAATAGTATGTTCGGCAAGATGAGCGTCGATCACAATGCAAAACGATTCGATGAATGCTATGCGAAATATAAACAAAAGAAAAAATAGGCCGGATAGGCCAAATAAGCCGGATAGGCAACAATATTCACGGATTGTCTTTTAGCCTATTTAGCCTATTCTGCCTATTCAGCCTATCCATGAGGTGATGCAATGAAAGAAGGTTTCTGGGGAAATTACGAAACCGGGATCTGGTTTCAGATCGACGAGCACGAGAGGTGGCTGCGGCGCGAGGGCAATGCCGCCAAATTGGGCGTGCCGGAAAACATCATCGCCGAGTTCTCGCGTTATACCGACCGCGAAACGCTGCTGCCGTTTGTCTATCGCAATGCGCCGGTCATGCGCTGGCGCTGTCACGGGGAGAGTGTGACATTCGAATTTTATACGGAGGACTGGGGCAAGCCGCTGGAACTCATCCGAAAATGGTGTACATTATTCGCCGGAGACTTTCTTTTCCTGCACATGGTCAATTTCAGGGGAATGGAAGTCAGGGAAATGCTCTGGAAAGATTGGAATAAACAATAAGAGGAGAAACAGGAAATGGAAAACAACGAGACAACCGTAACACGAAATGAGATCCCTGAAAAAGTCCGGCAGATATTCATTGCCGCCTCGCGAACATTGGCGACACTTCGTACGATAAGAAAGGAAGACGACTTACTTTTTCGATTCAAATTTTCAACGCTGGGAACAAAATGGGACGATCCCGAACAGCCGGATGATTTCGGCGAACAAATCCGGCAAAGCATGACGATGCTGACGACCTATTATGCCGTAGACTGGTTTTGCGGGCAGCTTATCTCAGAGAACAAACCGGATTTCACGATCAACGGCGGAGATAAGAACGGTCCCGATATTTCATTTGAAAATAGTCATGGCATCATGATGCTATGCGAGGTGTTCGCGGCAAATGATCCATACGGGAACAACAAAATATTCCATGATTTAAAAGTTATCGCCAAACGGAAGCAGGAATGCGAGAACGGGGAAAAGATTCTTCCGCATATCGCCTTCTGCTCCCCGATCCCGTTGAACGGAGCCAAACGCGCATGCAAGAAGGAAGGAATCGTAATCACGGATTTCCGGGATCGGTATGTATGCACCGACATTTCCTATGAGTTCGCAGGAACGCCGGGATATTCAGCGAGAGTCATCCATGTGACGCCGAGGGAATTGCAGCAATGGGTCGAGAAAACGCAGGGGTTCCCTTTTCGGGAAAAATACAGATGAGCCATGGAAGAGAGTTGGAATTTTTCGACAAAATGGTGTATGTTACGGGAAATCAATAGGCAGGATAAGCCGGATAGGAGGAATGGGAAGATGAGTCTCGCATTAAGAAAAAGTCTAAATGGGGAATAGATTGATACGGTTACAGGCTTACTTTCAATAAATTTTATAATTTTCGGGCGCAGGCAATCAGTTTTTCAAGCTGGTCTTTCGAGAGCGTTTCAATCAGATTATGGAAGTCCCGACGCATAATGTCAAGGGGCTTTTCTGTGTAGTTGCCCGAATCCGCGGAAGTGAGCTGAACCAGATTCGACATTGCCAGCATGTTTTTGCGTTTGTCTTCCAAGGTGGCATGAGCGGTGTAATGCTTGGTCATTTCCGGCGTCATATGTCCTACTATGCTTTGAACCACAGCCAGCGGAATTCCACGCAGCCTGGCATAATAACAGAATGTATGACGGCAGCTGTGCAAATCTTTTATGCTCACGGCACGTGTCCGACCCCGTGGAATCCGCGTGGTTCGGATGCCGATCCTTTCGAGAAATTCCTTGACTCGATAGGAAACGCCGCTTCGATTCGACAGATACATTTTCGCGTGTTCAGGAAAAACATATTCGGAATCTGCTGCATCGGTTTTCTGTTCATTAAGATAACTGCATAACTCTTCGGACAGAGGTACTTCCACCAACTGCCCGGTTTTGTTCATGATCCGTCGCAAAAGCCGTTCCGGAAGATTCAAATCAGACCATCTCAGCGTACAAATATCGCCTTCACGCAGAGCTGAGGTGATTGCCATAGTAAACAACGGGCGTGTAAATTCATCCTATAAAACAGATAAAAAATTCCTTAAATGTTTATTTTTTATCTGTTGACAAAAACCGCCAATCGATGCTATATTTCCGGGCAATAAATAGAGGTTCCCTTGAAAATTACCACATCAAGGAGTATATTATTTAACAGTATGGGGTTCGTAAAACGTGAAAATGGAACTGAAAAAATGGTTGAGGCCCTGTGTTTTTGTCCACAAAACGGATAAAGACAAGGTTCTATCCGGTATTGGACGGGGCGAAATGGCAGCAGAGACAACTGACCCGGATCATCTTCGGCGGGAAAAGAGAGATACGGAATGACTTATTCAATTATCGGGATATTAGCCGGAGTCATACTGGTTATCACAAATCGGGACGTCCTGTGGCTGACAGGGAGTCCCGAATCCGTGCCAATCCTGCGAAAATACCGCAGTTTTCTCCTTGCAGTTTTTGCTTACTACATCACTGATGCGCTATGGGGCATTCTGGATGCCCATCGCCTTACCTCTCTTCAGTTTCTCGACACGACACTGTATTTTGTTGCAATGGCGGTGCTGGTTCTGCTCTGGACGCGATATGTCATCGCCTATCTGGAAGGCAAAACCGCATTTGCCGCCATGCTTTGGTATGGGAGATGGGCTTTTTTCGGATTTGAACTCATCGTCATCATATCGAATCTGTTTTACCCCGTCATGTTCTGGTTCGACGAATCGGGAGTCTACCACACGGCGGCTTTGCGGCATGTTACTCTTTACGTGCAAATACTGATGTTTCTGCTGACGTCGCTGTACACGTTCGGCATAACTTTGGAGACCAAGGGAAAAGTCTGGCGGAGGAATCTTGCCATCGGTCTGTTCGGGACCGCCATGATTGCCCTGATTGTCTTTCAAATCCTTTATCCGTTATGGCCGTTCTACGCCATGGGATGCATGGTCGGGACCTGCCTGCTGCACAGTTTCGTCGTCGAAGATGAGCAGGAAGAATATCGCAATGAGCTGGAGGAATACCTGCGACGCGAACACAGTCAGAAAGAGGAGCTGGCCCGGAACCGGGAGGAACTGCAGACAGCGCTTGCCGCGGCGGAGTACGCCAATCGGGCGAAAACCACTTTCTTGTCCAATATGAGCCATGAGATACGCACGCCCATGAATGCGATCATCGGTTTGAATAATATAGCCGCAAATGATCCGACGGTAAGCGAAAAAGTGAAGGGATACCTGGAGAAAATCGGTACTGCCGCACAGCATCTTCTGGAAATCATCAACGACATTCTGGACATGAGCCGCATCAATTCGGGCCGTATGGTCATCAAAAACGAGGAATTTTCGTTCGGACGGGCGCTGGAACAGGTCAACAATATATTCTGCGAGCAGTGCCGGGAAAAGGGACTCACATACGAGTGCCGCAAGACCGGCAAGATTGATGATTATTACATCGGCGACGTGATGAGGCTCAAGCAGGTCATGATCAATATCCTGGGCAATGCAGTCAAATTCACCCCCTCGGGCGGGACGGTAAGTCTCGTTGTCGAGGAGGGGCCGAGGTTTGACGGAATGGCTATTCTGAAGTTGATATTCAGCGATACCGGGATTGGCATGAGCAAGGATTTTCTGCCTCATCTCTTCGATGCCTTCAGCCAGGAGGATTCCACGGCAGCCAATCAGTATGGCAGCACCGGTCTGGGCATGCCTATCACCAAGAGCATCCTCGAGCTGATGAAAGGGAGTATTGCCGTGACCAGCGAGAAGGGGAAAGGAACGACGTTCGAGGTCACCGTACCCCTGGGGGAATCCAAAAAACGTGATATTGCGACGGACAGCAGCGGCATCAGGGCCGCCTGCGCCAAGACGGAAAATTTGAAAGGACGCCGCGTCCTGCTGGCGGAGGATGTCACGATCAATGCGGAAATCATGACGATGCTTCTGGGTGGGCATGGAATGGAAGTCGACCTTGCGGAAAATGGCCGGCTGGCTGTCGACAAATTCGCAGAGCACGAGCCGGGATATTATGCGGCCATCCTGATGGATATCCGCATGCCGGTGATGGACGGTCTGGAAGCCGCCCGTGCCATTCGGGGAATGGCACGGGAAGACGCGGGTAAAATTCCGATCATTGCTTTGACTGCAAACGCCTTCGATGAAGATATCCAGCGGAGTGTCCAAGCTGGTATGAATGCGCATTTAAGCAAACCTGTGGAGGCTGATATTCTTTTTGAAACCTTGGGAAGACTGCTGGATGATGAGGGGACGGAAAGCCGATGCGAAAGGAACGAAATTGAAAAAAGTTGAAATATCTTTGTTACTGAACGCGCTTCCGGGTATCCTGAGATGGATCTCGGGCAGTGAGGATAAAATATGTTTGGAAAGAATTTTGAACTGAACGGGGAGACCCTTTCTCACGTTGAAGAAATCGGCTGCCACATGCCAGGCGGTTTTTTCATCTACAAGGCGGAACAGCCCGAAGAACTGCTGTATGCAAACAAGGCATGTTTCGACATTTTCGGCTGCGACGGGCTGGAAGATTTCAAAAAATTGACGGGTTACACCTTCAAAGGCATGCTCCATCCGGACGATTACCTCACTGTCTCCGCTTCGATCGTCGAGCAGATCCGCGCCAATGACAACAACATGGATTACGTTGAGTATCGGATCATCCGCAAGGACGGGGCGGTACGCTGGGTTGATGACTATGGTCAATATGCCGAGACTACGGCATACGGCGGCGTATACTATGTGTTCATATCAGATATTACGGAAAAGCGTGAGTCGAGAGAAAAAGCTGCCCAGATACGCGATGCCGTCACCAAGTCTCTGACCGACAGATATAATACGGTCTGGTTGATAAACGATGCGCAGACGGAGTCTTTTACCCTTTATCATTCCGATTCGGATAAGATTCATGCCGAAGCAATCCACAACGCATTGAGCCATACCAGATACACCGATGCGATAATGCAGTATGTCGCCAGCATGGTGGTGAAAGAGGATCAGGCTCGGATGCAGGAGGAAATTTCCCTTCCGCATATTCTGGAGAAGTTTGAAGAAGGCGGTCGGTTTTCCGTGACCTTCCTCCGGGCGTTTGCTTCCGGTTCGAGGCATTACCGCATCGACATCGGAAAAATCAGCCTGCCGGACAACCGGGTCGGCGTCATTCTGGGTTTTGCGGATGTGGATGATGAAATACGCCGTGAACGCGAATATTCGAGGCTCCTGCATGATGCGGAAAAAACCATGAAGGAAAATCAGCGGCTCATGGAAGAGGTCCAATCGGCGGCCAAACTTGCGGATTTGATGGCATCCGTATCCTCACTGCTCACGAACATGCCGGCCATGAGTTTTTCCAAAGCTGCCGAAACCGGGGTTTACCTTGCCTGCAACCAGGCCTTTGCCGAATATGCGGGGAAAACCTCCCCGGAAGAGGTTACCGGGCATACGGATTTCGATCTCTTCGATCATGAAACGGCCGTCCATTTCGCCGCGGATGACCGTAAGGCCCTTGCCATGGACAGCGCGTATATCTTCTTCGAAGACGTGCCGGACGCGACTGGAAAAAACTTCCGCAATCTCCAGACCACGAAAACGAAGTTCAAGGATTCCAACGGCAGAACCTGTCTGCGGGGCATGTGTATCGACGTCACGGAAATGACGCAGATCAAAGCGACTGAGGCGGCCAGCCTGGCCCGGCAGGAAGAACTGGAAGCCCGTCTTTCCCTTCAGGAACGGCTTCTGGAACAGAACAGCATGATCACCGCCATGGCATCGGATTACCGCAGCGTTTACCATGTTAATCTGGACACTGATGATGCGGTCTGTTATCGGGGCGATCCCGCGGACAAAGAGCATCATCCGCTCGGCACCCACTTTCCGTTTCATGAAAGTTTTGTTCATTACGCCGAAACCTACGTGGATGAGGGATACAGGCAAGGATTTCTCGATTTCATTGAAGCAGACCACATTCGCGAGGCCCTGGCCAGGGAAAAACTTATCGCTTACCGTTACCTGGTCCGCCGGAACGGCTCTGAGTTCTACGAAATGCTCCGCATGGCCGGTGTCAGGCGGGCGGAGGAACGGGATGACCACATCGTTCATGCCATCGGCGTCGGATTCACGGTCATTGATGCGGAGATGCGGGCGACGCTTGCCAAAAACAGGGCACTGAACGAAGCTCTGACGGCTGCAAAAGAGGCCAACAAGGCAAAAACGGCATTCCTTTCCAACATGAGTCACGAGATCCGTACTCCCATGAATGCCATCATCGGTCTGAACAGCCTTGCCTTGAGAGATGAGACCCTGACGGACACCACCCGCGCATACCTGATGAAAATCAGCAAAAGCGCACAGCACCTGCTGGGGCTCATCAATGATATTCTGGACATGAGCCGCATCGAATCCGGACGGCTGGTCCTGCGCAGTGAGGAATTTTCCCTGAGCGGGCTGCTGGAGCAGATCAACACCATGGTCATGTCCCAATGCAATGACAAGGGGCTGACCTTCAAATGCCGCATCAAGGGTGTTTCGGATGACCATTTTATCGGGGATGACATGAAACTCAAGCAGATCCTCATCAACATCCTTTCCAATGCCATCAAGTTCACAAATGCCCCGGGGAATGTCACCCTGACCATAGAACAGCTGAATGTCTTCGAAGACCAGACCACGCTTAGTTTTTCCATCAAAGACACCGGAATGGGGATGGACAAGTCTTTCATCCCGAAGGTGTTCGAACCTTTTACTCAGGAAGACAACAACCGCAACAACAAATACGGCAGCACCGGTCTCGGGATGGCCATCACCAAGAATATCGTGGAACTGATGAACGGCAGAATCCGCGTCGAATCGGAAAAAGGCGTCGGGACGGAATTCATCGTGACGCTTACGCTGAAAAAATGTGAAAATCCCCAAACCGCAATCGACAGTTTCAATCCCAAGGACATACATGTCCTGATCGTAGATGACGATCCCATCTCCTGCGAGCATGCAGCCATTGTGATGGATTCGGCCGGGATCCGTGCCGACACAGCCCTGAGTGGGACGAGCGCTATGGACATGCTCGAGATCCAGCATGCCAAGCATGAGCCATACAATCTGGTGCTGCTCGACTGGAAAATGCCGGAAATGGACGGCATAGAAGTTGCGAAGAAAATCCGGCAGCGCTACAGCAGCGAAACCACCGTCATCATTCTGACCGCCTACAACTGGGATGAGATCATGGACGAGGCTCTCCATATCGGAGTGGACAGTTTTCTGGCCAAGCCCCTGGTCGCCTCCACAGTGATCGAGGAGTTCCGGCGGATCGCCCGGCGGAACAATATGAGTGCGCTGATCAAGAAACGGTGTGCCGATCTCAAGGGGAAACATATTCTGCTTGCCGAAGATATATTGATCAATGCGGAAATCGTAAAGGAACTGCTTCACGCGAGGGGGGCAGAGATCGACCACGCGGAGAATGGGAAAATCGCGGTAGAGATGTTCTCCGAAAGCGAACCCGGTCATTACGATGCTGTTTTGATGGATGTGAGAATGCCTGAAATGGATGGACTCGAGGCTGTCACCGTGATTCGCGGACTGGACCGTCCGGACGCTCGGTTTGTTCCGATCATTGCTATGACAGCCAACGCCTTCGACGAAGATGTCCAGAATTCGCTTCAGGTCGGTATGAATGCGCATCTTTCCAAGCCGGTGGATCCGGAACACCTCTATCAGACTCTCGAGGAACTGATCTGGGAAAATGAAAACAGGCACAATATTTAACGCGGAGAACTGTTATGCGAGAACAAAATGATGTAACTCGAACGGGCGGATCTTTTTCGGCCCTTGACGTCTGGGGGCTCGCTTTCGGCTGTATGGTCGGATGGGGAGCATTCGTGATGCCCGGGGCCGCGTTTCTGCCGCTGGCGGGCCCGGCGGGAACGGTCATTTCAATGGTTGTCGGGCTTTTCGTCATGCTGGTCATCTGCGCTAATATCGCATATCTGATGAAGCGTTCCCAGAGGGAGGGTGGCGTCTATTCCTATACGAAAGAAGCCTTCGGAAGGGACCATGCGTTTCTCTGTGCCTGGTTCCTTTGTCTTTCCTATCTGACCATCGTGTTTCTGAACGGCACGGCGCTGTTCCTGGTGATCCGTACTATGCTGGGCGATTCGGCTCAAAATGGTTACTATTACACCATTGCAGGAAATGCAGTTTACCTGACTGAGGTCATCGTATCCGTGATCGCTCTTGCCGGTGTAGGGTTTCTTTTCATCGTGGCAAAAAATGTATTGAGACGTTTGGCAACGGCGCTTGCCGTGCTCCTGCTTGCCGGATCGGTCATTATAACGGTCGGTTGTCTTCCCCATGCGTTGTCCTGGGATGTAATCGGGGCTTTTGGCTATCAGGGGGTAAACAGGAGTTTTGCCGTCTTCAGTATCGTCATTCTGGCGCCATGGGCGTTTGTCGGTTTCGAGGTGACCACCATGGATACGCCGCGTTTCCGGTTTTCGCCCCTGAAAATCAAGAAAGTGCTTTTCAATTCCCTGCTCCTTGCCGCCTTGGTGTACATTTCCATGGTGCTGGTCAGCGTATCCGCCATTCCCGCCGAATATGATTCCTGGACAGCCTACATTTCCAATCTCGACAAACTGAACGGAATTGTTTCCCTGCCGACTTTCTATGCCGCCCGGACTGTTATGGGGACCACCGGGATCGTCATCATCTGCGCTACAGCAATGGCTGCGATCCTTACCGGCATCATCGGCGCATACAGGGCCATTATACATGTCCTTTCCGCAATGGCTGAAGATAAGATCCTGTCGGAGAAATTTTCCAAAACCACATACAGTATCTTTTTCATCATGATCTTGTCTATCATCATCTCCCTGCTGGGCCGGAATACGCTCAACTGGTTTGTGGATCTGACGGCCTTCGGCGCGATCGTTGCCTACGGATACACCTCTGCTGCGGCATACAAGACCGCAAAGATGGAATCCAACTACAGGATCATGACAGCCGGTGTGCTGGGTACGGTCATATCGATAATCTTCGGAATCGTACAGATCGTCCCGAATCTGGTGGCATTGGACACTATGAGCAGCGAGGCTTTTCTGCTTCTCTCTCTCTGGTGCCTGCTCGGTTTCGTGTTCTACTGGCACACCGTGAAGCGCAGCACCCTGACGGAATACAACGGGATCTCTACTTCTGGGATCGTGCTGTTCGCCCTTCTGGTCTATGCCGCACTGATGTGGCTGGGGAAACTGCTCATGCAGAAAAACACTCCCGAGGAAATGCGGAATGCCTTGTTCATAGGCAGTATCGTTCTGATGCTGATCATCTTCGTCGGGCTGGTGGTCATGCTGTACATTCAGAATCTGGTCCGAACAATGCATGAATCCGCGGAACGGGAAAAGATCCGTGTTGCGGAAGGAAGCCTGGTACGAAGCCAGTTCCTCTTCAACATGTCCCATGATATCCGCACTCCGATGAACGCAATTATCGGCTATACCACGCTCGCCTTGCGGGAACCCGACAGCATGCTCCGGGAGTATCTGGTCAAAATCGAAAAATCCAGCAAGCAGCTGCTGGACCTCATCAATGACATTCTGGAAATGAGCCGGATCGAAAACGGCAAATTCGAGTTGGAATACAATCCTATCGATCTATGCCTGGTCTTCGAGAAAATGGGCGAACTCTTCGAAGATCAGATGAGACAGAAGAAAATGGACTTTTCCGTCCATACCTCTCAGGTCAGCAACCGATATGTCTGGTGTGACAGAAAAAACTTGAACCGCGTTCTGCTGAATATCATTTCCAATGCTTACAAATTCACGCCGTCCGGAGGGAACGTCTCCATTTCCGTTTGTGAGTCCGGCAGTGTGAAGAACGGTTATGGTTCTTATGAATTCCGGTTCAAAGACAACGGAATCGGCATGCCCAAGGATTTTGTGGCAAAAATGTTCAATGCCTTTGAACGGGAACGGACTTCCACGGAAAGCGGCATGGAAGGCACCGGCCTGGGGCTTGCCATCACCAAGAGCATCGTCGATCAGATGGGCGGTACCATCGATGTGTTCACTTCCCCCGGCAAAGGCACGGAAATCGTCATCCACATCAATTTCCGTCTCGCCACAGAGAAAGACATCCGCAAGGAGATTGCCGTTGAGAACGAGGCGAGCGAGGCTCATTATAATTTCAAGGGGAAACGCCTTCTGCTGGTCGAAGACAACGAGATCAATCTTGAGATCGCCCAGATGCTCCTGGAGCAGATGGGTTTCATTGTGGAAACCGCACAAAACGGCAAAATCGCAGTGGACATGGTCCGCACTTCCCGGCCGGGTCACTATGACGCCATCCTCATGGATATCCAGATGCCCGTCATGGACGGCTACACCGCCACCAAGGAGATCCGGGCACTGAAAGATCCCGCTCTGTCCAATATTCCTATACTCGCGATGACCGCAAATGCTTTCCAGGAAGATGTCAAGGCTGCGATCGATGCCGGTATGCAGGTGCATATCGCAAAACCCATCGACATCAATATCCTGAAAAAAGAACTTGGACAGATTCTGGAGAAAAAATAATGAAACTTCCGTTTTTTCGCAACTTCGCCAATTTGACCTGGATCTGATTCGAATTATTTATGACGATGAATGACTTCACCAAAAAAGTTCCAGTCCGGACGGCAATCGCAGATCAAGCCGAGAAAGACTATAATTCCACTGTCTACTTTTCTCCATCCAAAACCAAAGTGCTGGACAATAAGATGATACCGCCGGTTCGGAATAGACCTTCCAGGCAGAAGCTGAAGAATTTTTACGATGATCTCATCGGCGGCGTGAATATCAATCCCTACCTCAGTCTGACATTGGATGTTTCCTCCAAACTGGAATCTTCGCTGGAAGCCGTTGATGTCAGATATGCCATGCTGACCAAATTCGCCGAAGGCGGCACCTCCACGATCTCCATTGCCCGCGACAAAAACCTTAAACGCCTCGTTGCCGTCAAATCCCTAAAAAGAGATGCCGCTAATTTTGAAGAACGGCTGGCGGCTTTCGTGACCGAGGCCAAGGTGACTGCCCAGCTGGACCACCCCGGCATTATTCCCATTTACGGTCTGTCTTGCGATGATGATAACGGCATCTATCTGATTATGAAGCTTGTTGATGGCAAGACTCTGCGCGAATATCTGAAAAATGCCACATTGAATTACCGAGTCCAGGGAATCGAGTCTTTTGATGCGGACATGCTGCTCAGGAAACGGCTTGAAATCTTCCTGCGCGTCTGCGACACCATTTCATACGCACATCACCGCAATGTAATCCACCGCGACCTCAAACCAGAAAATATCATGATCGGCAAATACATGGATGTTTTTGTGATGGACTGGGGGCTGGCCAGAGTCCTTTCGCCGGATAAAGAGAATGTCGACGACAAGATTTCCGGAACCATGCGTTATTTCCCGCCGGAAGTCCTCCAGGGAAAACCGTTTGATCTCCGGTCGGATATCTTTACGCTCGGCCTGATCCTCCAGGAAGTCGTGACTCTCCAATACGCCGTCAACGGCAATAACAAGGACGAGATCATCGACAATATCCTCCAGGGAAATCTTGAGCCCATCGTCCACAAGTTCAACCGGAAAATCGACAAGCCGCTTCAGACCATCATCCGCAAGGCGACCGCTTATAAGCTCGAAGATCGTTATCAAACAGTGGAGGCTCTTGCGGAAGATGTCCGCCGCTACATAACCGGCCTGTCGATCTCTGCAGGAAAGGAAAATCTTCTGGATAGATTTTTGCGGTTTGTCTTTGAACGTATTCTGAAAATCAAAGACGTTGGGCGCCAGGAAACTTGACAGAATGTGGTGGTTTTCAAACATGACAAATCAACATGGGATCATTAGTAACATGAGTATAGGCGAATATTCCTGATTCGCCTTCCCCCAAAACAGTGAAAGGAGAATGCAAAAACATGACAATCGTCGATTTGATTGAATTCGGAGCCGAAACGCAGGAAGGGTTGAAACGGTGTCTGAACAATGAGGATTTTTATCTCCGCATGGTAAAGAAGATGCCCGGAGATGCCAATTTTCAAAAGCTTTATGATGCCATGAAAGCGGGGGATCAGGATGCCGCGTTTGCCGCAGCCCATGCCCTTAAAGGCGCTCTGGGCAATCTGGCTCTGACCCCGATTTTTGCTCCCGTTTCCGAACTTACGGAACTGTTGCGCGTGCATACACGGCAAGATTGCACGGCGTTGCTGGAAACGATTCGCCAAAGGCAGGCGGAATTAAGCAATATTTGCGTGAAATGAAAGTGCGGCTATCTGCTCCGCAGTCGGGCTCCCCACCGCCGTCCATCCCCGTTTGCCGCGAACTCGCGCGACATGCCACCAGAAACGCAAAAAGACGGCAAGATTTCTCCTGCCGCCAGTTCGTGGTGGGGTTACCCGTTCCGGAAAGCCGAAAGCCGCCGCTGTACGTTCCAGTCTTTCGGGATCGGCTGCTCGGTGAGTTTAGCGATGGAAAGCCATTTATCAAATGATTACAAAAATCACCAATCCCGGTTTGCAAAAGAGATTGATGGCAGATACATTATAACAGGTGTCAAGTGGTTGCGAAGGGGTGTTAAACATGGGCAAAGTTCGGTTTGTGTTTGCGGCGGTGCTGGCCGCGGCCGTTTTCTCCGCATTCGGCACGGAACTGCCGCTGCCGCTTCAGTTGGACTGCTCCAAGCCGGATGCCGTCCGGAAACTGGAACGGGAGATCCGGGAACGCAAGTACAACGATGCATTGGCGATTTATAATCTTCAGAATAACGTCATCCCCGAACTGCCGAAACACGAATTCCGCACGATCTCTATTTCGAATAGAAACAACAGCGGAACCATCGATCTGACGCCGCTGGCTGGGCACACCCCGAAAATCCTCTCGCTGTTCTCCGGGACTTTCACCAACCTCGCCTCGCTCGAAACTGCGAAGATCGAAAATCTTTCGGCAAATTTTGAGACTGTGCTTTACTCCGATGATCTTTCGCGCGGCGACTGGTCCGCCCTGCGGCGCTTGCATCTAAGTGGCGCAAAGGGAAAAATTCTGGACCTGAAAAGCGCAGTCGGACTTGAATCGTTGGAATTTAATTGCAGCAATACCGACATCGCCATTTTCCTTTCCCCGCAGGTCCGTCTGAAAACGCTTTGGCTGAGCGGCCAGTCTTCGCTGCTTCAAACCATTCATACGGAAGAATTGACTGAATTATCCATTTACAGCCCGTGCACGGCGGATCACAGCCGTCTCCCTTTCCTGCCGAAACTGAAAATTCTGACTTTAGTCGATTTCCCAGCCGTTTCCCTGAAACACATCCGGACGCAGTGTCCGGCGCTGGAGGAACTGTGGCTGTACCGAATCTCGCAAGTCACCGACTGGGAAGAACTGCCATCAATGCCGCTCAAAAAACTGCACGTTTATGAATGCGGCGGAACGAAGTGGTCGCTGCCGGTCGATCCGCCGCCGGGATGCGAAGTCACCGGCTTGCCGTCCTTTCTCGACAACCCTTACAAAATGTGGAGCACGTGGGCGATCCTGACGGTTCTTTTCGGGCTGTGGACTCTCTTCTGGCAAAAGCGGATGCGCCGTGCGTCCGAAAAGGGGGAGATGAAATAATGGCTGCCGCTTTACTGATGCTGGGACTGTTCTTCATCGTCGGCTTACTGACTTTGCTGATCAATGCCGTTATCGCGCCCGACTGGCTGGACTGGGCGCAATTCGCCTGTTTCACCATGCTTTTGCCGCTGAGCCTCCATTGCGGGACGGCGATCCCGACGCTGTTCTGGATTTTCACGACACTTGCCATCTTTGCCGATGCGGTATCCTTTTACCGGATCCGGAAAAGCGGCGGAAAGACCGGGAAACACCTCCTCCGGCTGTGGCTCACGCCGACGGTCGCGTTCATGATTTTCTTCATCGAGCAGATCACAATAGCGATTGACTGAGGCCAGCGGCTTTATCCCTGCAGGATTTTGAGAATTGCGCCGGAGTCACGATAAATGGGTTGACCGGAAAATGCTTCAAATTGCCCGTCACAAGGCAGGTCTTATCCTGAAAAACATCCATGGGGTATTCTTCCCGGGTAAGCCGATCTGGACCGCTGGTTGAGATATGAGCCGGTTTTACGCCATTTTTCGGGGACAGGTGGTTGATTTTATGGGCAGGACAGAGTATATTATTCACATACAGCATCATACTTACGGAGCAAATCATGAAAAAGATCGACTGCGAATTTCACTACTATCTGCCGGAAATGATGGACCTTCTGGCCAAACAGATCACCGTGCCGAAATACGACCCGGCGACAAAAATCCTCGAAATGCGCCGGAACTGCCTGGCTAATTTTTCCGGGGTCACCAACGCCTATCCCATCATCGACGAACTGACGGACTTCGGCGAACGGCGTGTCGCCATGCTGGACCGCAACGGGATCGACACCGCCGTCATGGCGGCATCTCCGCTTTCTGAAGAACTGTCGGAGAAGGAATCCGTTTATTTTGCGAAAAAGTCCAACGATGCCGTGGCGGAACTCATCCGCAAATACCCCGGGCGCTTTCTCGGAGCCGCAATGCTGCCGACACAGTATGTGGATGAGGCGGTCAAGGAACTGGAACGCTGCATAAAGGAGTTGGGGTTCTCTTACTGGCATACCCATTCCAACTATCTGCACAGCCATCTTTACGAAGAAAAATATCTGCCGCTTCTCGCCAAAGCGGAAGAACTCGGCTGCGCGTTTTATCTGCATCCGCAGGCCTCCGACGATGCCGATATGAGGGACTTCGGGTATGTGTATTCCTCGCCCGGACTGGGATTCGGTCTCGACACCATGAAGACGGCGCTCCGCATCATCCTCAACGGGACCTTCGACCGGTTCCCGAAACTGCGGATGATCCTCGGGCACCTCGGCGAATACTTCCCCTTCATCCTCGAACGGGTGGACAACCGTTTCATGTGGATCAAAGAGCCGGAGATCAAGGCCGAGCATGAAGTTTCCTACTATTTCAGGAACAAAAACATTCTGGTGACGACCAGCGGAAACATGTCGAAACTCGCCTTCGAATGCACACGGAAAGCCTTCGGGATCGACAGCATCATTTTCGCCTCCGATTATCCCTATGAAAGTGTGGCGGACATGATGAAATTCATGGACTCTCTGAACCTTTCGCCGGAAGATCAGGAAAAAGTGTTCCACCTGAACGCGGAAAAATATCTGCTCTGACCATACGGATCTCCGAACCGGTGCAAACGGGCTTGCCGAAATGTTGGCAAGATCCTTTTGAGGCAGGATGTCGACCAAGAGCCGTGAACCACCGGTTTCCTGATCGCGGCCAGCTGCCTGCGGCGAGGAGCCCGGTCATGGAAGACGGGACGGCGATCCCGCCGGACCGGGAGAACACAGGAACAGACTCATTTCCGGCGCGCCGCTGCCGCGACCGTTCCCGCCAGAACGACCAGTGCGAGCACGTTGGGCAGCACCATCAGCTGATTCAGCAGGTCCTGGAGCTCCCACACGAAATCGCTTTTCATCATCGTGCCGCAGAAGATCAACGCCACTGCCACAACCGAATAGACTGCTGCCAGACGTTTTCCCATAAGATAGTTGCAGTTGATTTTGCCGAACATGATCCAGACGATGACGGACGAAAACGCGAAAAAGAACAGACACCCCGCGACAAAGGCGTTGCCGACCGTGCTGGAACTGACCGACGAGATCGCATACTGCATGAGATTGGTCGATGTCAGGCCGCTTGACGCGAGCATGGCCTTATAGGTGCTGCCGGTTGCGTGCGCCAGCGGTCCGTCGCCGGTGAAGACCGTCGATATCACGACCAGCGCCGTCATCGTCAATATGACGAAAGTGTCGATGAAAAGCCCGACCATCGCGACAGTGCCCTGAGTATGCGGCGACGGCACATCGGCGACGGCGTGCAGATGCGGCGTGGAGCCCATGCCCGCCTCGTTGGAAAACAGCCCCCGCTTGATCCCCTGGCTCAGGGCCGTCTTGAATGCATAACCGAAGCTGCCTCCCAGCAGCGCTTCTGGTGAAAACGCGTATTTGAAGATGCTGCCGAAAGTCGCGGGCAGGTAACGGATCCGCAGGACAAGCACCGTCAGTCCGCCGAGAAGGAAAAGTATCGCCATGAACGGTGCGAGTTTCTCTGTGACTTTCATCAGACGGGTCATTCCGCCGATCAGGATCAGCGCGGCGAAGAACGAAAGCGCCGTTCCGGTTGCCCATGCGGGGATGCCGAAGGCTGTCCGACAGGTCGCGCTGATGGAATTCACCTGGACCATGCATCCCACGCATCCGAGCGCAAGGATGATCGCCACGGCGAAAAATCCCGCAAGAAAGACTCCGAACTTGCCGGGAAAAGCTTTGCGGATGTAATAGACCGGTCCGCCTCCGACCGATCCGTCCGGCAAGGTGACCTTGGTCTTCTGGGCGAGCACTGCTTCCGCATAGATCGTCGCCATGGCGAAGAAGGCGATCACCCACATCCAGAAGATCGCTCCGGGGCCACCGATCAGGATCGCTCCCGATGCTCCTACGATGTTGCCGGTCCCGACCTGAGCCGCGACCGCCGCCATCAGCGACTGGAACGGACTGATCCCCGACTGCCGCCGGACACCGTCGAATTTGCCCAAAGCATTGCGTACACCCTCGCCGAAACAGCGGAACTGGACGAAGCGGGTTCCAGTTCCTTTTCCTCCCCACGCCGTTTGTTTGGATCAATGATCGGGACATGACCGAGCATCTCTGAAACCATTTTGATTTCCGGAGCATCGTATGCCGCGTCAGCCAGGTCATACAGCACTTTTACCCGTTCGGCGGTCATTTGCATCAGGGGAATAGCCACCTGGCTGTCATGCACCGATGCCGAGGTCAAAATGGCAGACAGCGGAATGCCGCTGTCGGAAACATCCAAGTGTAATTTGTATCCGATCCACCATTCCGTGTCGCCTTTGCTGTTCTTCTTGCCGCATTTGTCGCAGCCCTCCGGCAAATCCGCCAGATTTTCAGGTAAAGTCCTGAATGGCTGCAAGACGACGGGTCCGGATCTCTTCTTCCTTTTTCGCCTGCAATGCGGCTTTTTCGGCTTTGCTCTTGCGTCCCCGCTTCTTTTTCGTTTTGCAGGTTCGCTTTTTCCGGCGGCAAGGCTTTTCCCTGACTTCTATTGCCGTTGAATCTTTGGATGCATGTCCGATCAATTCATCATGGCAGTTTTCCACCACGATTTCCTCATGAACCGCGCTGAGCAGTTCGACTTTTGCAAATTCGGAAAAGGCACGGGAAAAAGTCGCTTCCGATGGGATTCTCGACGAATATTCCCAGCCGCACAGCAGTCGCCAACTCGTATTTGTTCTCAGACTTTCAATGAGCACCTTGGTCGTGGGCAGGTTGAATTCCGCTTTCAGCAGAAACGCCCTGAAAAACTTCTCACGATCCAATTTCTTCCGTCCGACACCACACCATTTCATCTCCAATGTCATGAAGCGGTCTGGACGGACTATTTCAACAGTCCTAAGGAAATTTGCCAATTTCCCTGTAATTTTTACTCCAAATTCTCCTTCCAACTCTTGAAAAAAGTCCGGTTCGATGCTAACAACATAATGATTCAGTTGATTGTTCATGTTACTCCTTTCGTCTGACGTAAAATGAACTTTCAGCTGACTTTTTTCAAGTAGTTTTAATTTTTTATTTTGAAATTACCTCGATGTACAAAAAAAACGAGTTATCAACAAACAAGAGCCGAAACTTTTGAAATTGGCTTAAAAGGAGGAAAAATGTACGGGCGAAAACTTTTGTGCAGCATCGCACTGGTTTTGATGTTTTTTTCCGCTGGAGCAGAGGAGAAACTCCTGCCCCAACTGGTGAAAGGTTCCGCTAGCGTGGTCGGCATGACACTCTCGAAAAACGTGCTTTACACAGCGGGCTGGGATAAGCGGATGGAGTGGTACGACGTTTCCGTGCCGAACAAACCGGTCAAACTCGGCTCCTTTCCTGGCGTAGTCGGTCGCCAAATGGTGGTCGCGGACGATAGGCTGTACATCACTGCCCGGCAGCAGGGAATCTGGATCTTCGACATCAAAGACCCGCGCAGCCCAATGCTGATCCGAAGATTCGACACCGTCGAAATGGCCACCGGTCTGGCGATCTCCGGCGATCTGGCGGTCACGGCCGAAAGGATCTACGGATCTCCGATCTATTCGGTCGCCGATCCGGCACATCCACGGCTGGTCAATATCCTTCGGGGCGGCGAGATTCAGTCCTGCGTATTCCGCTATCCGATGTTTTACGGTGCCTCGTGGGGTTCGGGACGCATCTTTGTCTGGGACCTCTCCGATCCGATGAAGCCGAAAAAATGCTCGACACTGCAGTTGGGCGGCTTCGGGGACGGAGTGACGATCAGTGGCGACTATCTCTATGCGGCGACGGGCATGCACCGACGCCGCGTTCCAAAAGACACTGGAAAAAACGATGGATGGGGACTGGAGATTTTCGACCTGAAAGCCGATCCGGCCAAGCCAAAACCGGTCGGGAGCATCCATTTCCCTCCAAAGACTCAGAAATATCTTGACTCATGGACCGTTCAAGTCTCACAAGATATTGCTTATGTCGGAGCCAGTACCAATGGTGTTTTTATCGTCGATGTCAAGAATAAGAAAGCTCCGCAGCTGCTCGGACACTTCATTCTGAATCCCGGCGAAAAAATCACTGACTGTGTTGGTGCCGTCGCGGTCGGCAAAGGCGTGCTCTATATCGGTACTCTGAAACAGGGGCTTTGGGTCCTGCCTTATTCTGCGGCAGTTCCGGTCGAAAAAGCAGCGGCAGCAGAACCGAAAGGCACGGCGATTCCGCCGGTCAGGATCACCGGGTTCACCGTCTATCCGACTGAATTTCAGGCGCGGCGTCTGGCACTGGATGGAGACACGCTCTATGCGGCACTGGGCAACGGCGGACTCGGAATCTATGCGGTTTCCGAGGTCGGATTGAAGCAAATCAAAAAATTTCCCGGCAAGTGCGTTTACGATGTCTGCTTCAGCAGAGGGCGGCTCTATGCTGCGGAAGGGATCGACGGCATGGGCATCTACGAACTGAAAGGTCGCCAGCTCGAAGAGATCGGGCGCATGAAGGAGAACTGTTATGTCCTGCACCTTTTGAGTGATCCCCGCTGGCTTGCATATAGTTCGGGAGGTATGAATTTCTTCTTTGCCGACATCCGTAATCCGAAGAACATCAAGCGGGTATTCTCGCATTTCAACCGTGGACTCTTCTACATCGACACGCTGGGGGATGCCGATTTTGCCGGACTCTACCCGGTGAGCGGACACGCCGGCGGGTTTTACTGGATCGATCTGCGCGGTGCGAAACCGAAGATTCTTTCGCACAGCAAAAAGAAGGTCGCCGAGCAGCTCTCCGGCATCTGTCGGTTCGGCAGCAAGCTGTTTGTGGCTGGCGGTAAAAATTTCCTGCTACTGGAGCCAGGGGAAGATCCCGTTGCCGCCGAAACGTTTGCAGGAGGAAAGCGGTTGATATTCTCCGGAATTTGCGCGGCCGATGGCAGTATCGTCGCACTCTCTCAGCGCAACCTGGGAACGCTGCAGGTTTATGACCTCGCAAATCCGGAGAAACCAGTTCTGCAGAAGAATCGGAGTTTCAAAAGTATGCTCTGCAATCCGGACCGCCCGGTTTTCTGGAAAGGTCGTCTGATCATACCTGGCGGTTTCGCCGGTATCCTTTTCGAAAACCGGAAAGCCAGATAAAAAGGTTGTTCCAAGAAGATTTTGATGCACAAAAACGAGTTATCAGCAAATAAGAACCAAAACTTTTGAAATCGGCTCTGTATGTTTTTTTTCCGCCGAGATCCCAAGCTGCCTTTTTCTCTGCGACAAGACGAAGGTGACGCACGTGCACAAAATTCGGACGAGGAGCATCTCTGCTGCGAGCTGGGCGCGCCGGTTCAATCCCTCCGAAGCAGATATCGAAAAGGAAATCCTTCTGCATAAAAAATGATTCTTCAGTGCTGCGCGATAACTCTAATGCTTGAAAAGTGAACAAAAGATGCTATAGTAAATTGATGCCGGGTTTATGAATCTTAATTCAGGCATTGACTTGAAGATACTACAGGTTTCGCACCAGACCACAAGTGTTTTCATCCCGGAGAAAAAATTTTCTGGCAGCGCTGAACGGACAAAACTGATCATGGACAAGACACATAATTCTTCCGTAAAATCTTCATGCGGGTCCGCTGTCATCGCGTCACAACTGGTCTTGTCGACCCAGACCGCAGAGTTTGACCAGCTCCGGAGCTGGTTTCAGGAGTTCGCCCGTCAATTGGAACTGCCGGAAGAAATCACCAGCCGGATGCTGATCGCAGCGGACGAAGTTTTCACCAACATTGCCGCGTATGCTTACCCCGGCGCAGCCGGTCAGGTGGAAGTATCCGCCGAACAGAAGGACGCGATGCTGCGTCTGACCTTTAAGGACAGCGGGAAGCCATTCGATCCGACGAAGACTGCCGATCCGGATATCCGGGCCCCTGCGGCGGAACGGCCCATCGGCGGACTCGGCATTTTTGTGATGAAAAAACTGATGGACCAGGTCGAATACCGGCGGGAAAACGGGTGCAACATCCTCACCTTGAGCAAACGCATATTTCCGGAGGTGCCGCAATGACCATAATCATTCTTATGGCAGTAATGACGGCATTGGGCGCCCTGGCAGCCGACCGGCTGAAATTTCTGAAAGACCGGCCAGTCGTGCAGGGGGTCTGGTTCGGGGTGCTTGCGATCGTCGCCAATACGGCCGGAACCGATGTGGCGGGGCTGAATATTCCCGTAGGGCTGCGGGAAGCGCCGGTGTTGACCGCGGGGTTCTTCTTCGGACCGACTGCCGGACTGGTTGCGGGCGTCATCGCAGCTGTGGAACGGGCACTCACGCCGCTGTGGGGAGTGGGACTGGGTCACTGGCAACTCAGTGCATTGATCACGCTCCTCATCGCCGGATACGGCGCCGCGCTGTTCAAATGGGTCTTCGACGGCAAGCGTCCGCCGGTGGTGACGGCGGCCGTGGCAGCGGCTTTCGGAGCGATCCTTCATCTTTCATTGGATTTCTGTCTGGGATTCAGCCGTCAGGCCCAGGCGCTGGAAGTCATCTACGCCGGAGTTATTCCCATGACCTCGGGAATGGCGCTGGCGGCCGGATTGTCCGCCTTCGCCTGCGGGTCGTGGCGGGGCTGGCGGAACAATTTCTACTCCACGCTGACGCTGTCATTTGTCTGCTTCGGAGCGGCATTCGGCGTCATCGCTGTCACCGCCTTGCAGAACGCCCGCCAGCTGACCGGTTCGGCGCTGAGAGATGCGGTCCGCAAGCTGGAGAACGATTCCGATACCCAGATCGGCTACATGCTCCATTGCAGCGCAGTAGCTATAGCCGACAACATCCATACCACCCGGAAATTGTCCATCGAAAAAATGCAGCAGCTGGCGGATGATTACGATGTGGACGAATTGAATATTCTCGACCGGGAAGGCCGGCTGCTGGCGACCAACAACCGGAAAGTCCTTAAATTCAACCGTCAGTTCCGCCGTGCCGATCATTTGAAACCTTACTTCGAATTGCTGAACGGCACCAGAAAATTCGTCAAGGAAAAGAAATTCCGTCTCAACCGATCCGACCGCAAAACCTACACCAAATACATCGGGGTGCCAATGCCGGACGGCAAGGCGTTCCTCCAGCTTGGCTATACCTGGAAACGGTTCGAAGAACAGTTCGAAACCTTTTTCTTTCCGCTGCTCGCCGATGCGGAATTCGGAGGAATGGGCTATTTCCTCATTGCGGGCCCCGATGACCGGGTCAAAGTGCCGGTCAATGGATATCCCGGAGCGATCGGGCGGACACTGAAGGAACTCGGGTTCAGGCCGCGCGACCTGGAGAAAAGGCAGAACGTGCCGTTCTACGCCCGGGTCAATGGCGTCTGGTGCCAATGCATCCGTTATGAGGATGTCGGCAAATGGAAAATCTATGCAGTCCAGCCGCTGGCGGAATATTATGCGCCCGCGGTGCAGACGGTGATCGTGGCGGGACTGCTGCTGTTTGCCCTGTGCATCATTTTTCGGCTGCTGATCCTCAAATTCCGCAGTGCCCAGCGCAAGATCGACGCCTTGCGCGAAGCGGAAGCCAAACGGCAGGAGGATGACCTGGTGCTCGCTCGCCGCATTCAGTTGTCCCAGCTGCGTGAAGGCACCTGCGATACGTCAGTCTACCGGGTGAGCGCCGTCATGACCCCCGCCCGGATGGTCGGGGGCGACTTCTATGATTATTTCGAATTGCCGGACGGGCGGTTGGCAGTCGCCATCGCCGATGTTTCCGGGAAAGGCATTCCGGCCGCATTTTTCATGATGCACGCCAAAGCCATCATCAAGTCCAGCATCTTCCGTTCCGCTTCACCTGCGGAAGCGGCCGGCATGGCAAATCAGCGGCTGAATCACAATAATGACGCCTATATGTTCGTCACGGCATGGCTGGGGATCTACGATTCGCAGACGGGTGTTCTGGAATATGTTTCCGCTGGGCACAATCCGGCGGTAATCAAACGGGCGGACGGTTCAACGGAATGGGCGGAGCATCCCAGAGCAATGGCGCTGGGGGCTTTCCCGAACGCCAGGTATACCGGCAGGACGGCCAGACTTCAACCTGGCGATACGCTGATCCTCTATACGGACGGGGTCACCGAAGCAATGGATCCGGCCGGCAGTCTGTATGGAGCGGACCGGCTGATGTCCTGCGTGAGCCAGGCAGTCCCGCCGGTCATTCCGGCAGTCGAAGCGGATCTGAAAAAATACATAGACGGAGCGGTACAGACCGACGATATAACCATGATAACATTGGAGCGCAAGGGACCATGAACTGGATCGTAGAAAAACTGGCAGAGCATTTGAAAGAGAATCCCGACCACGCCTTTCTTTATGATGAATCAACAGCCAAAGGACTGACCTACCGTCAATTCGACGAACTGAGCGGCAAAGTGCGCGCCTTTCTGCTGGACAACCGGATCGGAAAGGAAGATTTCGTCCTGATCAATCTTCCCCGCGGGATCCAGCCGCTGATCGCCGCGATGGGAGTCTGGCGCACGGGCGCAGCCTTCGCGCTGGTGGAGGATACCTACGCGCCTGAACGGATCGACTTCATTCGGCAGAATTGCGGCTGCAAGCTGGAAATCAACGCGAAAAACTGGGAAACGGTCATGAATACCCCGCCTGCCGAGGGATTTGCCGATCCCGATGATCACGATGCGGCTTACGCGATCTATACTTCCGGAACCACGGGCAACCCCAAGGGTGTGCTCCACGAATACGGCAATCTCCGCGAAGCCGCCGAATCGCTCACCTATCAGGGTGGCGAACTGTGTGTCCCGGACGAGCGTTTTGCTTTGGCGGCTCCGCTGAATTTCGTCGCGTCTATCATGGTGTTCATCAAAGTGCTCGACCTGGCCCGGCCCAAGATGTATATCCTGTCCTACGCCACGGTGAAAAATCCGCTGAAACTCGGGTTTTTCATGCTGGAAAAACAAATTTCCTGCACGTTCCTGACTCCGTCATACGTGCGTGCCATCGGTTCCAAAACCGGTCCCTTCCTCAAACGGCTTTTCGTCGGTGCGGAACCTGCCAACGGCATCAGTCCGGGCAAACTGGAGGTCAACAACTGCTATGCCATGAGCGAAAGCGGTTTTGCGGCCGGCATCTTCCGGATCGACCGCAGTTACGACACCTGTCCCATCGGCGCCCCGCAGTTCGACAAGAAAATCTACCTGCTGGGCGAAGACGGGAAAGAGGTTCCGGACGGCGAGACCGGCGAATTCTGTTTCGACAATCCTTTTGTCCGGGGCTATATCAATCTCCCGGAAGAGACGGCACGTGCTTTCCGGAACGGAATCTATCATTCCGGCGACCTGGCCAAGAAACTCCCGGACGGCAACTATGTCCTGCTCGGCCGCAACACCGATATGGTAAAGATCAACGGAAACCGGGTGGAGCCCGCCGAAGTCGAAGCTGCCGTGAAACAGGTGCTGGATCTGGACTGGTGTGCGGTGCGCGGATTCGAAGAGGACGACCAGGCATTCCTCGCCGCCTACTATACCGCCGACATCCCCAAGCCCGATCCCGTGAAAACCCGCGAAGCCCTTTCCCGGCGGCTGCCTTATTACATGCTGCCGCAGTATTTCATCAAAATCGACAAAGTGCCGCTCAAAGCGACCGGGAAACTCGACCGCAAGGCACTCCCCCGGCCGGACACTTCGGATTACGTCAGCGATTATGTTGCCCCGACCAATGCAACGGAAGAACATCTCTGCAAGACGATGGCGCAGGCGCTCAAGCTCAAGCGCATCGGGATCAAGGACGACTTCTATGAACTCGGCGGCGATTCTCTCAGCGCCATGGAGATCATCATTTCCTCCGGTTTAAAAGGGCTGAACGCCTCCGATATCTACCGCGGCAGAACCCCGGAAAAGATCGCTGCGATCTATCTGGCGAACCACGCCCGCAACGACAGCGATAATTTTGCCGTGCAGAACGAAAAAGCCAAACAGTTCCCCCACCGGCTGACTCCCGAACAGAACTTCATGGTGGATTATCAGTTATACACTCCGATATCGACCATGTACAATCTCTTCGCCATGATCAAGGTGGACAAAGCGCTTTTCCCTGCGGACCAGCTGGCGGCGGCTGTGAACAAAGTTCTGAAACATCATGCGGTATTCGGCACCATATTCAGTTTCAATGCAGACGGAGACATTGTCCAATCCTTCCATCCCGAACTGGCGGAAGAGGTCCGGGTGGAAAAAATCAGCGAATTCGACCTCAAACTTGTCAAGGACGACCTGGTCAAGCCATACAAGATCATCGGTTCCAAACTCTACCGCTGCCGCCTCTTCGAAACCGAAAAGGCACTGTATCTTTTCTTCGATGTGCACCACACCATTTTCGACGGGACTTCGTTCAAGGTGCTGGTCGGCAACATCGTCAATGTCTGCATGGGTGCCGAACCCGAGCCGGATTACTATTACCTGATCCTTCACCACCGGGAAGAACTTGAGCTGACTCCGTTCTATGAAGAATCCAGACGCTTTTTCGAATCCAGATACAGCGAAAAAAACCGGGTAAGCCGCCTGAAAACCGATCACGAATCCCGTGACAACGCCGTGACCGGATTGTCCCGCGAACTGGGGGTGATTCCAGAAAATCTCAAACTGGCGGAAAAATCACTCAACATCTCCCGGAACGAATTTGTCCTCACCGTTTTCGCGCTGGCATTCGCGATACACGAAAACGCTTCCGACATCAAATTCGCCTGGGTCTACAACGGACGGGAGGATGTGGAGTCGATATCCACCTGCGGATTGTTGTTCCGCGCCCTGCCCGCGGCGCTCTCATTAACCGATGAGATGGACATCCGCGACATCTGCACCGCAGTTGCCGCAGAAGTGGCCGGGGCCATTGAGCATTGCTGCTATCCCTACATCAGCAGAACCTCCAATGTGGTTGCCGACGACATGCCGTATATCCTTTATCAAAGCGACATCCGCGATGCCGGACAGGATGGAATGGCGTTCGAACAGATCGACATCCGCCAGAACCATGCTGCTTCGCAGTCGATCATGGACGTGGAAGTTCTCGACGGCAAATCCGGGCTGAATCTTTCCATCCACTATGCCGCCAGCCGGTATGAACCGGCCACCATGGAAACCTTCGCCGACGTTTTCGTCAAGGTCTTCCGCCACCTCGCCGCGCATACGCAGCAGTCGGCCTTGACCTTCGCCATGATCCGGGAACACGTCAAGGGCAAAAAAGGGTTCTTCGCCCGTCTGCTGGGCAAACACTGATTTTCTAAATTAAAGGAGATAAATCGACTATGGAAATCAAAAAGAAATTCGCTGGTGGAAAACTCGTATTGAAACCGATCGGACGCATCGACACCGTCACGGCTCCGGAACTGGCGGCAATAGTTGTTTTGGACAATGTGAAGGAACTGGAATTCGACCTATCCGAGGTGGATTACATCTCTTCTGCCGGACTGCGTATCTTTTTGGGCTCGCAGCAGAAAATGACCGGTTCTGGCGGTAAGATGGTGTTGTCCGGAGTCCGCCCCATCGTCAAAGAGATTTTTGACATTGTCGGTTTTTCGGATGAATTCACCTTCATTTGATCGGCATATGGACATAGTCCCGGAGCTGCCGGCCGCATATGCCGGCAAACCGATCGCGCGAGATGATGGGAGAACTTTATGGAACACGTTGGAGAATCGAAAAATCCGCTTCATGAAAATGACCCGGTGACGGAGCTGTACGGCCGGACGAAGCACGGGGGGATCATTTTCAGGATCATGGACGCGGGCGGCCCTACCGATGGAGGATTATGTGGATGATGCCATTGCGGAAGTCAACCGCTCGAAATCGCTTTGCTTCAAAGCCAACATGACCGATCCGACCGATCCGTCGTACCGGCAATATCTTGAGCAGCTGTTTCTGCGCAAACTAGATGATGTGACCAGGAGCCGGAAATGAAAAAAATCAAAATCACGGTCATGCGCATGGCATGCTACAAGGATTTGATGGAAAAGTATGAAAATCCCATTCAGCACGCCTGCGATCTGCACGAGGGACAGATCTTCATCGCCGACGGCTGGCGGAAGCCGGAAGGTCTCTGCGACAGCGCGTGGGAAAGCATGTCCGCCTTCGTGATGACGCTGGCCCACGGCGGGGAGAATTTCTACGACGGCTGGATGAAGAATCCGAAATCCGCCATGATCTCCTGCAACGATGGTTTCCGACCGGTGAGTTTTCTCATCGAAACCATCGAGGATGCGTAAAATGACGGAAAACGAATTCAGGCTGATCTTCGACACCATTCCGGAGGAATTCGACCGCCACCGGACGCGCTACTGCCCCGAACTCTTCGCGAGTCTGCTGGAGCAGAGCCGGGTGACCGCGCGCAGTTCGGTACTGGAGCTGGGGCCCGGCACCGGTCAGGCGACAGAGCCGCTGCTCGCGGCGGGCTGCCGCTACACCGGCATCGAGTTGGGCGGCAACTTCGCCGGGGTGCTGACCCGGAAGTACGGGCGGCGGGCCAACTTCCATCTGATCTGCGACGACTTCATCACTCACGATTTCGGGAACGAAACATATGATCTCATCTATTCCGCGGCGACGATCCAATGGATTCCGGAAGCGGCGGCCTTCGGCAAGACCTTCGCGCTCCTGAAGCCGGGCGGGATGCTCGCGATGTTTCTGACCCGCCGCGACTACCGGACGCCGAATCCCGCGCTGTACGAAAGGATCCAGCAGGTCTACGACCGCTGTTTCAAGCCGGAGATCCCCTACACCCACGGCTCTTTTCCCTACGAGGCCGCCTCGAACTACGGTTACACGGAGTGGCGGAAAATCGAATTCCACACCACGCAGGTTTATACCGCGGACGAGTACGTCGCCTTCTGCGGGACGCACAGCGATCATCTCGCGACGCCGGAGCCATACCGCAGCGAACTTTATGCCGGACTGCACCGGGCGGTCATGGATTTCGGCAACCGGCTGGAAATACTCGATACCCATATTCTGATGACCGTGAAGAAACCCGCAGGGAGACCGCAGGAATGAAAACGCCTTACGACGACATCATCCGCCTGCCGCGCCACGTTCCGCAGAACCATCCGCAGATGCCGCTCCGCGACCGGGCCGCACAGCTTGCGCCCTTTGCTGCGCTGACGGGCGACGAGGCGGCGGTAGGGGAAACAGCCCGGCTGACCACCGAAAGGCGCGAACTGGACGCGCAGGAGGCCGCAGAATTGAACCGCCGTCTCACCGATCTTGCCGCCCGGCTGAAAGACCGGCCGGAAGTGACCATCGAATACTTTGTCCCGGACGAGCGGAAGGCTGGAGGCGCTTACGTCACCGTGACCGGCGTAGTGCGGAACATCTCCATTGCAGAGAGGATCGTCGTGAAGAATAATTTTCCGGAGCGGGCCGCTGGCGACGGGAATGGGCCGGAATTATTTCGCTCATTTCGATGTATGGTACGGTTTCGGTTCGGTCGCGAACTGCTGATACAATTCAACACTGCCGCGCAGATCGCGCAGCAGTTGATCGTCGGCTTCCAGTTCCTTCAGCGACTTGGCACATGCTTTGCATTTTTTCAGGTCGGCCGGAGCAGAACCACGCACTCCGGAATCTTCCTCCGGCGCTGAATCGTTCCCACTCCTCCAGCGTAATGTAATCTCCAGCCGTGTCGATTGCAAACACAGATGGGATTTTTGTGATCCGGATGTGCGTTTAACTTTACAATGCACATTTAACTTTACAACGCACCAGCATTGAAGAATCATATTAGTTCGCACAAAATCTGAGGCGGAAAAATTTTTTCAAAAAAAAATTAATTCTTATTGAATTTCCACTTGACTTTTTCTGATTAGGATGTATACTAATCAATAAAAAATAGAGCTTAGGAGGCTTAAAAATGAGTGAAAAAGTTTCGATCAATGTGTTGAAGATGAGAGTCCGGGCGAAAATTAAAGAACTGGGCAATGCCAAGCCCTTTATTTCTGGCTCCTTCATTCGGACAAGCCGTAAATGTGGAAATCCGAACTGTCAATGTGCCAATGGGGGGCCGAAGCATCCCTGCTGCATGCTGAGCAGCAAAGTGAAAGGGAAGACGAAAGGTATTTACATACCAGTAGCCATAGCAGACGAGGTGGAATCATGGGTAAAAGAGCATCAGCGCATAAAAAAGATCTTAAAAGAAATCGACGGCATGAACGAACAAATCATCCGCATGTATGTAACCACAAGCCGGGCCGTAAACAAAAACCGAAAGAAAGTCATGGACCGGTAAGTCACGGATATTTCGGAATCATAGAACGTTATTTCGGCAGACTGAAATACTTTCTGAAAAATGTAGCAGACCCGCGCAAGGACTGGATGACGACCTATCCGCCGGAAGTATTGTTATGGCAGGCTCTCTTCATGTTTCAGACGCACATTGAATCGCGGCGTCAATTTGAGAGAGATAAAGCGACGGATGCTTTTCGTGCCAACTTGGGAATAATATCAGGAAATCGACTTGAACATATTGCCCATATTGACACGGTGAACTACTTCATGGCGCACCTGAATCCGGAGGAACTCCAAAAAGTCATCCGGAAGAATATCCGGGATTTGATCCGCAGCAAGGTGCTTGATGATTTCCGTTTTGACGGAAATTTTCTGGTGGCGGTCGACGGGGTTTGCTTCGCGACCTTCAAACACCCTCATTGCGAGTATTGTCTGCGGCGGACAACCGATGGCGTTACGACGTATTTTCATTATGCGCTGGTCGCCATGCTGGTATCCCCCACTGGACTGGTTTTGCCAATCGAAATCGAGTTCATAGAAAACACTCCGGACAAAGGGAAAACGCTTTCAGAAAAGGACGATGAATTCAAAAAACAAGATTGTGAATTGAAGGCATTTTACCGTTTGGTCGGCCGACTGAAAGAAAAGTTCCCGCGTCTTCCGATTACGTTGCTGCTGGATGGCCTTTATGCCAACCGGAATGTGATCGGCATTTGCGATAAAAATAATTGGAACTATTTCATTTCCCTGCAAAAGGATTCCTTGCCGGCATTTCAAAAAGCGGTTGCTTCTGACCTGAAAAAACATCCGGAAAATACTTGGCAACATCGGACAGAAGATTGCTGCAGGACATTCCGCTGGACAACCGTGTTGCACCATGATTTCCAGAAAGACAGCCAAAAGAAATGCTCGCCTCAACCCTTATTGATGTTCGCGATAGAAGAGACCGAGGATTTTTTCAAAACAAAAACCAAACGTAAGTTCGCATATATTACAAATCACAGACCCAGCAGAGAAAATATCATGGAACTTATCCATGAAGGAGCAAGACAACGATGGAAAATTGAAAACGAAACCTTCAACACCTTAAAAAATCATGGAATGGAACTTCAACACTCTTACGGGAATAAAGGATATTGTCTTCAAAACTATTTCCTCGTTCGATTCATCGCTTTATCAATCGAACAATTCCTGACTTTTTCCAACGGGATGATCAAAATTCTGTCTCCAAACACTATTTTGCCTTCCCGGGAAAAAGGTATCTCTCTGTTCGGATCGCTCAAGCAGATGGCTAAACGTCTGCTCGAATCCTTACGGAATGATATCATTGAAATAATCGATCTTTCCAACATGCGGTTCAGCATATTTTCCGGGTGATTTTTTCAACAGAAACTTTCTCCCAAAATGAAGTCCCATTCCATGAATTAAACTAAAAATCTTATGCCATAATATACACCGTTTCGCAACGGAGGCAATCCCATCGTCCGAAAAAAATGATCAATTCTCTCCCAGGAAAAGTTTTCTTCCGCAGAAAAAATGATTCTTCAGTGCTGCAACGCACAGGATGAACTTGAAAAGTTGCTGAAAGATGCTATAGTAATAAATTGTCGTGGCTTCTACGCTTAAATTCAAGACGTCAGACACCTTTGATGCAGCACAGGAACCGGCTTTATCAATCAAGTTCGGCAATTTTTACCGGACAGTAGAGGATCGTGATTAAATCAGCCATAGATAATCGACATGGCTATTCCGTGACGGAATATGGAGGAAAAGAAATCATGCATAACGATTTAAGTTTCTGGATCACACCCGACTGTGCCCCTGACCGTAAGAATTGCCATTTTTTTGCACAAAAAGATTTTTCAATTAACAGAATACCCCAAAGTCTGAAACTCAAAATAACCTGTGAAAGTTATTATGTTTTGACGCTTAACGATGTTCTCATTGGCCGCGGTCCGGCTCGGGGGTCCAGCCGGATATATTTTTATGATGTCTACGAGCTGGCATCCTTCCTGCACGAAGGCGGCAATACGCTGAAAGCGGAAGTTCTATGCATGAATGTGCCGACCGGGCGGAACGTGCCATTGCAACCCGCTTTGCGGGTGGAATGCGGAGATCTGTTCGGCAGTGATTCCAGCTGGAAGATGGCATTGCAGGAGGAGGAATGGCCCGAAGATCCGCCGTTCTATAATATGCAGCAGGGGTATTGTGAATGGCGGGACCTGCGCCGGGAAAAGAACTTCCGGGAAGTTCCCTGTGAAGTGATCCCGGCAGACTCGCCGATCTATCGCCGGAAACTTCTTCCCAGTGGGATCCCCCTGCCGATGGAACATGAATATCTGCCTGGCGAATCGCTGTTTCCCGCATGGGTCCCTGCTGCGGATCTGAGCGATAAAAAGATTGCCGTGCTTGCCGATGCAGAACCTCATTTCCCCATACCGGAAGGTTTGTCCTCCTCATTGAATGAACTGACGCTCGGCGGTATGCATGAAGTGGTGCTTCCGGTCCCGCCGGATCACGGCGGGTTGACCGTGATCTTCAATTTCAACCGGCAGATTTCCGGCCGGCTTGAGATCGAACTGGATTCCCCGGAAGGTGCGGTGCTGGATATCGCACATGAAGAAGAATTATTCCGGAAGGAACGGCTCCGCAGCGATCACACCGCGACCAATCCGACTTATAATTTCAGCGACCGCTATATCCTGAAAGCAGGCAGACAAACCGTCGGGAATTATATGGTGGAACGGGGTTTCCGTTTGGTGCGGCTGACTTTCCGCAATTATGAAAAGCCGATCGTTCTGCGGAGTCTCAGGGGAATTGACCGCCGATATCCTTTCAGCCTCCGGAGTCTTTTTTTCTGCAGCGACTATCGTCTGAACCGGCTCTGGGAGACCGCCAATGAAACCATTTCGGCATGCACGACCGATATTTTCACCGATTGCCCTTGGCGCGAACGGGTATTCTACATCAATGATTTTGTCGTGGAAAACCGGAGCGCGCTGCAGCTGTTCGGAGATAAGCAGCTGCTACGACATACTTTCCGGATGATTTTTTCCGAAGCAGATGAAAACGGTATCATTCCCTGTGTGATTCCGGATATGTCACCCATGCTTGTTTACCATGGGTTCCCGAAGGATACCACCTTGGGATATATCTTGTCTTCAAATCTCACTTTGCCGCTCTCACTGTACGAATATTACTTGTATACTGGCGATTCCGAATTGGTCCGCGAGTGCTATGAGCCCCTGCTAAAAATGCTGCAAACCTTCCGCCAATGGAAGAATCCCCGCGGGATATTGGAACTTCCAAGGCGTTATTGCGGGATCAACAATTTCTTTGACTGGTCATTCGAGCTGAACGGTTGTCAGATCCCATCATCAGGCAGTTCCCTGATGAATTATCTGTATATCATTGCGCTTAAAGCCATGGAACAGCTGAAAACTGCGGTCGGGGATGACCGATCTGATTTTACGGAGGAGATCCGGTCAATGCAGGCTGCGACCTGGCGGGAATTCTACGATCCGGTGGATGAGTTCCTGCGGGACTGCGGGGAATATGTGGTCAATCAGCAGGACCTTGATTTGTGCGGAGTGCCGAATCAGGGAAGAACCGAGATCCGTTCGAGCCGTATCGCTCATGCGCTTGCTTTGCTGGCCGATGGGGATCGGGAAAAATCCGATTTGGATATTTTGAAAAAGAACATGCTTTCCGAAAGGAATTTCACCCCGGAACTTTTCTATGGATCCTTTATTCTGCGGGCCATGAAAAAACATGGTTCGTATCAGGCGGCATTTGATTATATCCTGCGCTTCTGGGGACCGATTCTGGATTCCGGCACACCCACGCTGTGGGAAAACGGAGTTTATTCTTCGGGGAAAGCCGGATTCGGCGGGTCGGCCAGTCTGTGTCACGGATTCAGCACCTCCCCAGTGGATTTCCTTCAGACAGTCCTGCTTGGCATCACGCCGGTGCAGCCGGGGTTCTCGGAGTTTCGGTTCGAACCGGTTCCATGCGGACTTTCTTTTGCTCACGGAATGGTCCCGACTCCGCATGGAACGATCCGGGTCAGTTGGAAATTGCAGGATGAGTCCATCCATGCGGAAATGTTCGTTCCGGAATTTACGCTTGCCCATACCCCCGCAGGCGATTTCGGTCCCGGAAATCAGGTTTTTTCCTGGAAACCGAGGTTCCCATAACTTATGATCGATCAGGTAATTCTATGACATTCACTGCATTTTTGTTGATTTTGATTTCAGTTTTTCTGCACGTCAGCTGGAATTTGTTAAGCAAGGCGACCCGCCCGTCCGCCGCCTTTTATATAATACTTTCCATTGATGCAGCAGTCATTACGGTCCCGTTCCTGTTTCTGGCAAGGGTCTCTTGGGGTGCATTGGGCATTGGTTTCTGGACTTTTCTCCTGTTGAGCATCATTGCCAACGTGTTCTACTATTCCGGTCTCTTTTCCGCCTATAAACACGGTGATATTTCGCTTGTGTATCCTCTTGCAAGGGCTCTGCCCGTCCTGATGACTGCATTGGTGACGCTTCTTTTCGGGATCGGGAAAGCTCCTTCGCTTACAGCTTTGCTGGGCATGGCAATTGTGTTTTTCGGGTGCATCATCATGCCATTGAAGAGATGGTCTGATTTCCATCCCCGCAATTATATTACTCCTGCATTGGGATCGATTCTGATTGCGGCTTGCGGAACGACCTGCTATACGATATTTGACAGCATATCGATTCCCGTCATGAACCAGGCATCCAAGGGGAATGTCCTTTCCGTCAGTGGCGCATATATGGTGCTGCTGGAAGCGGGGATCGCTGCCGGACTTTCTGTCCACCTCATTTTCAGGAAGGAAGAACGATATAATTTCAAAATCCTGTTGAAATCCTGGTCCCCGCACATCAGCGGCCTTTTCACGGCTGCCGCCTATATGCTGGTGTTGATCGCCATGCCGATGGTGACGAATGTAAGTTTCGTCCAGGTTTTCCGGCAAATCGGATTGCCCATGAGTGTTCTTGCCGGGGTCTTCCTATTACATGAGAATTGTTCCTTCCCGCGTATAATAGGGATGATCGCGGTTGTTTCAGGGCTTATAATCACAGTCCTTTGAAAAAGGATGACGGGCAGGGAAGCGACGCCGGAATGGGGCGACGGGGCTTTGGAAGCATCCTCGTATGACATGGAAAAGATCCTGTTCGGCAATATCGCCGGCGAAAAATAATCGCTCTGTTCCCATACGCGGACAGGAACGGAAAATATTATGGGATTCAACTGCCGGTCGGTCTGTACTGCGAAGTCGACCAGAACGGAAAGCTGACCAGATGGAAATATAAGCAGACGGATTATTCCCTGGTCAAATCCGAGGATTCCAAACAGGTCGTCACGGCGAAGATCACCCCGCCGCCCGAAGGGGGTAAAAAGCCCCGGACTGCCGTACATCTGCAGCAGAAGATCAAGCTTACGGGAGCAGGAAAATATCAGCTGACTCTGGTTGGAAAAGTCAGCGGAACGGGCGTGATCAACTGTTCCTGGCATTTCTATGGTCAGGACAGAACGGAAATCAAGGTCAAGAAGTTCTGGACCAATGGGATCGGAGGCTGCAAGGACGGATGGCAAACCGTTTCGCAGGTCATTGAAGTTCCCGAAGGCGCGAAAAGCCTGAATCTCATGGTCACCTCCTATGCTGACAGAAAATTCAAGCATGCAGGCGGCACCATGTTCATCAAACAGGTTTCCCTCACGCCCGTCCCGGGTGATGCATCCGGAAAGAAGAACTGACGGAACCTCCATCATCGTCCCATGGATCGCGGCGCTTCATCCGCAGAGGGCCGCCGTGATCCCCGGAGAAACGGAAGAGAAAGCAGAAAAAACGGGACATCCTCCGGCTTCCGGAACGGCGGCAGCCGAATATTTGACACCCCGGAAAGCGTGTCATATCACGTTACGACATCCGCAGATAGTTGCGAAGAACTGTATCAAGGTCTTGAAACAAGGCACGTCTTCTCATGGCCTTGCACATCAGTTCAAAAACTGTATGGGCACGGCGATAACTTTTTTCCGGCACAAAACCATCGGGAAAATAGGCATCCAACGCACGCTCGAAATCTGGAAATTCAGCGACAGTCTGGCGCTCCTTTATCATTTTGAAAACATGGTATCCCTGTTGTTTCCATGAGATAAAGAGAAAAGACGAATGCAGTATTCTGTCAAGTTCGCATTTCAGTCTTCCCTGATCGCGTTCGGAACAGCTGTCCAGATAAACCCTCATCGGTTCGCCGCGTTGGTTTCTGCCCATGATACGAGTCATCTCGACAATACTCCCCTCATAAGGCGCTTTGACGATACATAGAGAAGAATGAGATTCCAGAAATTCTGAAAGAGAGGAAACCGGTTGGATGTCGTAAATATCCGCTTCGGCAAGATCATTGGATGTAACAGTATAGGTGAGCATAATGATTCCTTTTATCTGATATTGTCGCTGTCATTCTGAAACGAGTCATTCCAGAAAACCGCCGTATTCCTGCTTCAGACACTGATAATGACCGCCTTTTGACATAAAAATATAGAGTGTTCCATTCCCGAAATTCCGCCCGTTCCCCATTCCGGCGACGCTCAGCACATAGTCCGGAGCTCCGTCGCCGTTGAAGTCCGCCTTCCACGCGCAGGAGTTCAACTCGCAGACTTCATCGGGCAGTTCGATGGTGCGCCCGTCGATCACAAGCGTTTTGCCGTTGTGGAAGGTCCGCCCCTCCCATTCGCCCGCTTCTCCTTGGATGGCGAAGTCGCACTCCGGAAGCGTCGCCGAGCCGCACCCCGTCAGAAGAAGCGCGGCACAAATGATCGGGAAACACCGTTTCATCCGTAAATGCGCTCCAGACTGCCGGTGGCGGCATCATATTCCTCGGTCCTGGACCCGACCTGCAGAATGACCGTTCCGCCGGAAAGCTGGACCGAACTTGCCCGGCGGTCGATGGTGCGGATGTAATGGCCGTCGTGACAGGCATAGATTTCGGTGCGGTCGGAACGCAGCGCGGCGAAATAGCTCCCATCGCAGGCGACGGCACGCAGGTCCGATAGCGTCACGCAGCGCTGATAACTGCCGTTTTCATAGATTTCGATGCGGTCGCCGTTTTTTCTTGCAGTGAATGACATGACAAATTCCTCCCTGGTTGTGGCTGTTACTCGTTTATGACAATGGTGATCGGTTCGGTTTTTTTCTCGAATTCCGGGATCTCTTCGCCCGACAGTTCTTTCCGGATAAGTTCACGGAGCATTTTCACTTTTTTCAGACTGTTCGGAGTCGCTGAAAAATCCGTGGTCGGATGATCCGGTCCGTCTTCGGCATCCGGGGGCGCGAACCCGTCCTCCCCAATGCCGTGTTCGACGACATCGAGCAGCATATCCATGTTGCGCAGATAGTTTCCGACCGGAACGGCGCAGTAATAGACTCTGGGATTCTTGTCGTCCTCCGATGAAGTGACGCGCCAGCGGGCGACCTCGCCGAAGCGCATGGCAATTACGGGTTCGGTGACTCCGGCACATTCCGGGAAACCGCATACGCAGGTAAGCGGCCAGTACTTGCCGCTGCGGAGACAGCCTTTCACCATTTCCCCGCAGTCCTGTCCCTGATGATGTTGGAAGAAACAGCCGTCCGTGATCTCCCAGACGCGGCGGTCTTTCGAAGATCCGTAGTATCTCACATTCAAGTGAAGATTCGGCTGGTCGAGACCGAGTCTCAATTCCTCGCTATGCTGTGGACAACCGTGCTTCAGCAGAAAATCCAGGTGTTCCGGCGGTGCGATGCGGCAGCGTTCCGCCTGCGCATGGAGAGTCTCCGGCAAGTCCTTTGCTCCGAGGTCAAGGGAATACCCGGCTTTGGTATCTTTGTCGGGCGGAAGCCCCTCCCAATCGGGGAGGCACATATAACAATAATCTTGAACGGCCGTTTTGAAAAGCGGCCAAAGCGGTTGAGAGATCGCGCGATACTTCAGCGGATCGAGCTTCCAGAGATACTCCAGCATACGGACATCCCCATGCAGGACCGGCTGATAGAGGAAATGGTTCTGAGGAAGTTTTTCATATTCGTCGAAATCGTAAAAAGGACGAAGCAGATCGAGGATCTCATAAGCGACATCTGGAAGCACCTGCCAGTAGCGCTCCGCGAAGGTCTCTTTTCCCGGCTGGGGATAATAGTTGTACAGACAGCGGATGATCTCCGACAATGTGGGATAGATGCGGTCGGAAAGCGGAATGTGCTGACGCTTCGCCTTGCTGAGCAGACTGCGCAGTTCCTCCGCATCATGGTAAAGAACGGCTTGCAGCAGATCATAACGTGAAATTTGGCTCATAATAATACCTTTCCGGTTTTGGAATGAACAGATTTGGTACACCCGCGGGGACTTGAACCCCGAACCTCCGGGTCCGGAACCCGGCGCTCTGTCCAATTGAGCTACAGGTGCATGGTTTTCATCCGGTATATGGCGGATGCGATGCGCTTTCTGACAGATCGCCGGGAAAAAAGTGCAGTTTTTAAAAAATATGCCCGTTCCTCCTGTCGTTTCGTTATTGCCTCACGGTTTCTTCTTGCATCCCTCGAACGCATTCGTTCCGACATGCACGCCGTCGGGAATGCGTATATGGGCAAGACTGCTGCATTTTTCGAATGCCCCGCTCCCGATATACTTTACCCCGTCGGGAATACTCACATGGGCAAGGCTGCCGCATTTTTTGAATGCCCCTGCCGAAATACTCGTAACGCTGTCGGGAAGACATACGGAGGCAAGACTGCTGCATCCCGCAAACGCGCAGCACCCGATACTCGTGATACCTTCGGGGAGACGTATGGAGACGAGGCTGCGGCATCCCGAGAACACGCAACCTCCGATACTCGTGACATTGTCTGGGATATACATATCGACAAGACTGGCGCATCCGTCGAAAGCCCCGAGAGGAATACACGTGACCCCGGCGGGAATATTCACGCGGACAAGTCTTTCGCACCTTGTAAACGCCCAGGCTCCGATATGCTTGACGCTGTCGGGGAGACGCAACTCAACAAGGCAGGCGCAGCTCCGAAAAGCGCTTTCCCCGATGCTCGTAACGGTATCGGGGATATTCACCGAGACGAGTTTTTTGCAGGAGTCGAAGGCGCAATTTCCGATACTCGTTACCCCGGCGGGCAAATTTACGCGGATAAGTTTTTCGCAGGACTGGAACAAACTTTCCCCGATATTCGTGATGCCGGCGGGGATATGCACCGAGACAAGTCTGGCGCATTTCCGGAAAGCACTTTTCCCAATGCCCGTGACGCCGTCAGGGATATCCACCGAGGTAAGATGGGCGCACTCCTGAAAGGCACTTTCCCCGATACTCGTGACACTGCCGGGGATATCCGCCGCGGCAAGGCTGCCGCATCCCTGAAAAGTACTGGGCTCAATACGTGTAACGCCATCGGGGATATGCACCGAGGCAAGACGGCAGCATCCGATGAATGCATGGGACCCGATGCTCGTGACGGTGCCGGGGATATCCACCTGCTTAAGTTTTTTACAGGATTCGAAAGAACTCCGCCCGATGCTCGTGACCCCTTCGGGGAGCGTGACGCGGACAAGGTTTTCACAGAAAGCGAACGCATTGTTGCCGATGGCGGTGACACCCTCCGGGATCGTATAGGATTCATCCCAGAGCTGGGCTGGATATTTGACGAGGACTGTTCCGTCTTCGGAGAATTCGATGGATTTTGCACGGTCCGCTGTCCGTTTCCCGCTCTCCGCGACATCCACTTGGCATGGTTCTCCGGTTTTCTTGTATCCCTGCGTTTCCGGACCTTCCGGAGGCTCGGCGACGAGCGCGAGGCGGAACCCTATCAGGTTGGTCGTATCGCCGGGGAAACAGCGGTTCCGCGATATGCAGCGGCATGACGCGGCCCAGTACATGTAGGAGCCGCCCCGAAGCACACGTTCCGGCTGCCGCAAAGAATTCAGGCAAGAACATTCTGCGGGACCGGCCGGGTCCGTCACGTCCGCATTGCCGCAACCGTAATCCTTGTCGTACCAATCCAGACACCACTCCTGGACATTCCCGCTCATATCGTACAGACCTAACTCATTCGGCTGCTTTTGGGCCACCGGGCAGGAATCCCTCCAATGGGCGAGGGTTTCATAACACTGTACCACCTCTTTGAAGTTATTGCTGCCGCTGTACCGGTATCCCTGGCTCTCGCTGCCGCCGCGGGCGGCATACTCCCACTGTGCCTCGGTCGGCAGCGTGAATTTATAGCCTGCGGGGGCTTTGCCGCGCTCATTGAGTTTCTCGCAAAACGCCATCGCGTCATGCCATGTTACACAATCCACCGGATAGAGACCACGACTTCCGCGATCGAAAATGGAATGCGACGGATTGCTGCCCATGACCGCTGTCCACTGCGCCTGCGTCACCGGCGTTCTGCCGATATAAAAGTCTTTGGTCAGTGTTACCTGATGGGGCGTTTCGTCTTTCCCCCTCGTGCCGCCGCGCCGCTGTGCGCCCATCGTAAACGACCCGGCGGTCACTTTCACCAGCTCCAGATTCTCCCTTGAAGAGAGCTGCAGCACGATGTTCCCAGAAGGCTTTGACTTGACCGGAGCGGCAAGGACGATGCGGAAACCGATGGGGGTGTCTTTCCCGAACATGTGGGCATAATCGTTTCCTGCCGGTCGGTGGGCATCTTGACATGCCCGGGCCCCAATGCGGCAGTCGGCTTCGGACCTTATACCGGCGCAGCCTCCCCGGCAAACTCGCGGAGGGGCACTCTTCTTGCCGTCGCGCGAGAACTCCGGAACTACCGTGCGGAGGTTTTTCACAAAATCATCGAGACACCATTCGAAGACATTGCCGCTCATGTCATACAGCCCGAGTTCGTTCGCTTTTTTGCGCGCCACCGGACAAACATCGTCGGTTATCCAGGCAACCTCTTCCAGATCATCGCTCCCGCTGTATTTGAAGTGCCGGCTTTTGCATCCGCCGCGCGCGGCATATTCCCATTGCGCTTCCGTCGGCAATGTGAACGTATAGCCCTCGGGCGCCAGATCCAACTCATTCAGCCGGGCGCAGAACGCCATCGCCTTATACCAGTTGACTCTGTGCATAGGCAAATCATCCCATCGCATCGTCCCCTTCGAGCCCCAAAGGAGCGGATCATCTTTCATTACCGCCCGCCACTGCTCCTGCGTTATCGTCGTTTTCCCGATATAATAATCGTGGGTCAGCGTTACTGTCAGCGGCTTCTTCCTCTTTTTTTTGCCGTCGTCTTCCGCTCCCTCGCCCATCTCGAAGGTGCCGGGTTCCACCTTTACCATCCCCAGCTTGACTTTTCCGGGCAGCTCGACCACGAAGTCGCCGGAAGAGCAGTTCCGGCGGGCTTCCTCCGCGCGTCGCCGTTCTTCGGCATACTGCGGATGCTCCGGCAGAGCGGTCGAAGCAAGCGCGATGCGGAAAGCCAGACCATATACTCCGCGAAAGGGCCTGTCGCCACTTCTGTATCCGGGGCGACAGCCTTTGACAAATCCGGCGCCGCCACGGCAAGCCTTCGAAACATCGCTCCATTCAAGGACGCGCGAAAACTCCGGAAGCACCTTGCTGCTGTCTCCGTGAAGGTCATAGTCGTCGAGGCACCACTCCCTGCCGTTTCCGCTCATATCGTGCAATCCGAGTTCGTTCGGCTTTTTCTTCGCCACGGGATAATCCTTGTATGAGCAGTGTTTTGGATCATCGATCGTGGCGACTTCATCCAAATTATCGCTCCCGCTGTATTTGAAGTGCCGACTTTTGCATCCTCCGCGGGCGGCATACTCCCATTGCGTTTCCGTCGGCAGGGTAAACCGGTAACCCGCGGGCGGCGGGTTCAACTCATCCAGCCGGGCACAGAAATCCATCGCTTCATACCAGGAGACGGACACGGGGAGATTCCCGCCTTTGAACCTGACTTCGGGAACGTATCCCATCACCGACCTCCACTGCGACTGCGTCACCATCGTCCTCCCCAGGTAGAAGTCGTATTTCAAAGTCACCGGATGCGGCGTTTCATTTTTCTCGTTCTCGCCGTCGTCGGCACTCATAATGAAGGAGCCGGCTTCCACCTTGATCATTCTCAGTTTCTCTCCGGAAGGCAGAACGATCGTGCCGTTGAACTCGGGAGCTGCGTCTTTTGTATTCATGATCACCTCATCCTGGGTTGTTGTTTTTCACTTGTCATATGGCATCGCGGAGACGGTTTCTGACAGTTGATGGAAGAAAATGCGTTTTTTTTGAGAGATATAGGCTGAATATCCCCCCTGCCTATCCGACCTATAATACATATTATGGCCTATTGGGGCTGGTTTTGCAAAACTTTTTCCATTTTCCCCATCCCCAAATCATGAAATCTATTTTTTTGAGGGCAGAAATCCCTTGACCTTGTTGAGGAAAAAGAGCATCAAAGCAGCCCGCCAAATTTCTAACACATTGATTATTATTAAAGTCATCCTGAATTCTCTCCAACAATTGAATATTACGAGCGACATTTTTTCGCCCGCAAAAATCGCAAACATGTACATCAACTATTATGCCATTCTGTCTGTTGGCGGTATGATACAGTTTCGTCGTTAAAGATAAATCATGCCTCTGCGTTATTTCTAAAATTCTGTTGAAAAGCTCGTCAACGTGCAATTCTGGGTGTTCGAGGAAAAATGTAAAAACAGCTCTCTTTCTATCGTTTTGCAATCCTCGTATATTGTAAAAATCATAAAACAAATGACAAAGCAATGCATTATCATTCCCATTATGATTACGATTTGCATAAAGATACATTATATTTTTATAAGCTGAAATTCCCGGCTCAATAAAATATTTGATCGTTTCTCGATTTTCAACAATTTCCCTACAATTTTGCGGAATACACATCTTCCACATCCTTTCTCATTTCGTTTGCATTTTTGTATTTTCGTTCCGCTGCGCGACGGCAGATCCGGCGCAGACGGGGATATTTGCTGTAATCATAATCCGGCGGGACCAGGGGATAGTGCTCCGGGTCCATTCCGGTGGAGGCGCAGTAGAGAACCTTGCCCAGCGCGTAGAGGTCGTCCACGATGTCGGCACGGCGGTTTTTCCCGGACAGATAAAAACCGGGCGTTCCGGCAAAGCGTTTCGGGCGGCACGGGGAAAGCAGTCCGGGATCGCCCAGACACCATACGCCGTTCACCTTGAGGATGTTGTCCGGTTTGATATCGCGGTGTATCAGCTTTTTCCCGTGCAGGAACTCCAGTGCGCGGAGAATTGCCGATGCCATCTGCAGGAGCTCCTCCTCGTTGAGCGGACCGGACGCCATCCGGTTGTATAGGGAACAGGGGATGTACTGCGCTTCCGAACAGCTGTCGGCCAGGGGCATGACGTAATACATGCAGAATTCCGTCCTGCCGACTTTCTCGATGGGGATGATGTTGGGATGTCGGCCAGCGTGCTGCGCGAACTCCATGCCGTCGAACTCCAGATCGAAGGCGCGGCGGTCGGCTTCCTGCGGCAGGAAGACCTTGACCGCTTTCCGTTGTCCATCCGGCGTTTCCGCGAGAAAGACTTCCCCGAACGCACCCTTGCCGATGGAGCCGAGCAACTGGTATTCATCCAGTTTTCCGGATCGGATCCAGGGCGGCTGATCGGCTCCCTCCGGCAGAGGGGAAACCTGGCGCATGGCATGCTGGAGCAGAAAAAGCCAGAACATCAGATCAAAGACTCCAGTTCCCTGCGGTGCTCCGATAAGAAACGGCGGCAGCGGCTGGTCGCCTGATGGACCGAGTTTTCACTCATGTCCAGCTCTTTGGCGATCTCCGGGACGGGTCTGCCGTTGACGACCATCTGGAATGCCTCAATGTTGCGCTTGTTTGTGCGGCTCTTTGCCAGAAGTTCCAGCAGTTTCTTCTGGATCGCCTGTTCGCGTTCCTCCAGAAAAGTCTGGTCCCACTGAAGCATATCGGCATCCATTTCGGGATCGAACTCCACCGTTTCCATATCCGCCTTTCTGTGGCGGTAGAAATCACGCATGACCGTTCTGATCTGATTATAGATCCAAGCACGGAATGTTGCCATCTGTCCGGGATGTCTTTTGGACTCCCTGTCGAACTGAAAACCGTTTCCCGCCTTCATCATCTCATAGATTTTTATCATAACGTCCGAAGCAAGTTCCCTGCGGTCCGCCTCCGACAGGGAATAACCGTAAAATGATTTCCCGGAAATGATATTGAAAACATAATTCCAGTAGGGCTGATAAAATGCGTTCCAGGCTTCGGGATCGCATTCCATGCACTTCTGGATCAGCGTTTTTCGCGTTTTACCGGGATTGACGTTGTTCAGATACGTTTTCTTCATAAGACGCCCTTTCTGTGATGATTTTCTGCTTCACGCTTTTAATATACTGAAAAAAACGGATTTTTAAACACCTTTTTGAAAAAATCTGCTTTTTTCTGCCATATCATGGTCAAATCAAATCTGAAAAAAGAAATTATATCCTCGGAGTGTCAGAAATGCGGCAAAACATGCCATATGTCACACGGATCAACCAAAAAGAAAGGAACCTTTTATGAAAAATCAGTATTTTCTCTGGGACGACTGGGACGGCTGGGAACAGGAACCGATTTCAGACAACGAATATTCCGGAATCCTGAAACAGCTGCGTGCGGACCGTGATTTCGTTCCGGGAAATCCCCTGGTGCTGGAGTTCTATCATGTCTCATGGTATGACTTCGGATCCAAGAACTATTCCCACAAACCGGAGTCTTGCTGCTTTTTCAATGTTCCCAGAGTCAATAAGAACGGTGTTATTACATCTACGTCCGCATGGCCGTATCAGAATCGGGAGGAATTTTTGGAGTATCTTGAAAATACCGAATACTTCAAATTTTCCAGGGAGCACTGGCGCCAAAAGGATTTTAATTCGAAATTCCGTTCCGGCAAGTGCTTCCAGGTGATCCGGGTCCTGTACAAAAATCACTTTATCCAGGAGAGAAAAAAACAGCTTAATGGATCCGTGAGTGAACTTGTTTTCCGTTCATGTCCGGAATATCATCTTGTCCCATAAAAACGGATCTGCTTTTTTTCACAAAATGTCAGTTTTGCCGTTTTTCCCGCCACATACCGGATGAAAACCACTAATAGAAAGGTCAACATGATGATGCGTAAAAAAGAAGAACCGGCCGATGCTTTCGGCGACACCCCGATGACCATGGCGGCGGCAGCCGGAGAATGGGACAAGGTGAAAGAACTGCTCGAGTCCGGAGAAGATGCCGCCAGCTGCAACTGTTTCGGGCAGAACGCACTCTATTTCGCCCTGGCGGACGAACAGCTGGATCTGGCAATCGCACTCTATGATGCCGGGGCGCGTCTGGATGAACTGTGCGTCGGGGAATACGGCCGTTCCGCTCTCGGAGCGGCGGCGGAAATGCGCCGGACCGGACGCGATGTTTTCGCCTCCCTCGGCAAGACTCTTGCCCAGCTTTGCCGCAACGGGTCTTATCCGGAAGCCGCAAAAATGGTGAAAACGGCATCTCCGGAAGCCTGTACCGAAGCGATCTCCTCGCTCATAGTCAACGGCCGTTATCAGGAGGAGATCAATCTTGAACTGATGGAGCAGATGTTTGCCCGCGGCGGAAAAATGGACTGGCGTCTGCTGGATTATTTCGCTTCACGCTGTCCGCAACAGCTCCGCAATTCCGAATACTATACGGAAAGGGCAAAAGAGCTTGCCGGAAGATCCTGGCCGGAAACGGTGCTGTCCCCGGAGGAACTTCCCTTTACCATGGAAAAATCTTTCACGCTCGGAACGCATCGCGCGGAACTGGAACTCCGTCTGGACGGAACACTGTGGCTTTTTGTCGAAGCCGATGATCCGCCGTGGACGGATGAGGATTTTTCCGGACGTCTCCCGGGGGAGATCACCGGAATGAATGTCGGGAACGGTCTCTTTTTTACCATTTCCGATCCGGGTAAAATGAAACTGCTTTTGGATTCGGCAAAACAATTCATGGAGGAAAAATAAGATGAGCTTGCTGGAAGATTTCATGGAACTGTGCGAAGAAAACGATTTCGACAACATCGAATCCAATTCCTTCGCCATGCAGTGCGACATCCGCAGTTTCGAACACCGCTACCGTCTGACGGCGGAAATGGCCGCAAGCAGGCTGCTTGTCCGGTTATACGATCTCAACAAAAGGGTGGAGCCGACCCCGGAAGTCCTGGAATTCCTGAACCGCTGCGGGGAAAAATCCTATCCGCTGCTCCGCGTCTGCTCCTCCATCGGGGTTGGACAGAAAGTTCTGGACGATCTTCAGTCCGCCGGAGATGACCTTTTCGAATTCTGCCATGATCTGGCCGAAGGACGTCACACGCCCGGATCCGCATGGTCGGCTTATCAAAAAATGACTTCCTTCCGCGATACGCCCGAAGAACTCCCCGTTCTGGATTCCCTGGCGGCGGGGGAAATGAAAGCGCACCGCGCGGCGTGGTATCCCTCGGCGGGGACGGATTTCCGCGATCTCATTTTCCTTTCCGGAGAATATCCGGAGATCGACATCTCCCCGGAACTTTTCATCCATACCGACAGCGATCCCGGCTTCGAATTTGCCGACAGACAGGTCGTTTACGAGGACGACCACACCTGCGTCACACTGACAAAAGAACGGGAATTCGACCGTCTTCCCGTCCCGGCGCTGCAGTTCGCGGATTTTTCCGACAGGAAGAATGCCGGACGCATCGCGCTGTTTCAGGCGGAGATCGAATCCGACCGCTTCGGCACGCTGACTCGAAAACTAATCTTTGCCATCTGTGAAAACGAATGGTTCGCCGCCAATCTGCTGGTCCCGAACCGTGTTCCCGTGGACACGGTCTGTCACGTCCGCTACGGCAGCGGCTTCGGCGGAGCAAGGAATTCCGGCGCCTGGCTGATCCATACGCTGAAGATCCTCCATGCCCGGAACTATGTTTCCGATCCGGGGGGAGCGGAAACGGATGATACCGTCCGCGGCGTATGGAACTCTTTCCCGCAGCTGCACGGGGAGACTCCCCGCCTGATCCCCGGGACCGTGATCCCCGGCAGGATCTGGTCCAACCACGGCGATGTTACCTGTTATCAAGTCCGATGAATCCGGCAATACGGGAAAAAGCCGTCCGGTCGTGGCTCTGGGCTTTCTGCAATATGACGGCATTGCTGAACAGCCGCCGTATCGGCTGTGTATGCTGCGGACATGTTTTCGAGTATGACGGCTCGGAATGGACGGAACCTCCAACGATCGACGGGCTGACGGGATGGTGCGTGGAATGCGGACACTTTTCCCTGATCGGGGATGCTGTCTGGAATTTTAGTGATGAGGAGCTGCAAGAGGTCGCTGCGGGCCGGAAAAAAATCCGGAAAGAAGACGATTTGCCCCTGCTGGTGCGTCTGCTGATGGAAGCGGACGGGAATGCGGGACTTCTCCGGGGGCAGGGGAGGGCATACTGTTTTTCCTGCCGGAAGCGGGTTTTCGTGGAACCTCAGATGTTGACGGATGCACATGAAAAACCGGTTCCCGATTCGCAAACGGTCCTCTGTCCCGTCTGTCTCGCGCCGACACTCATTGCGGAAAATGCGTGTTTTTGAAAAAGAAGTGTCAGGATCATGGAAAGATCCGCCATATACCGTTCGATAACGAATGGGGAAGACTTATTTTGAAGGAGGGCCCGGCAATGCGGAACAACAATCCTTTTGACAACCTGTATTACGCGGAACAGTCCCATCGCGCCCGGTTCAGACTGACTGTGATCGTTGCCAAGATCGGCATGATGACCCTGGCATTGATCGTCATCACGGTCCTGATGAAGCAGGAGTGGTTTGTCCACTATGCCATCCATGTCCCGTGCCTGTCATTGAAAGACCCCCGCTATATCACTTTGCTGAACAGCGCCAGCCATGATGATTGCGGACGCTGTCTGGAGGTGAAACAGAGGGCGCTGGCTTTGCTTTCGCCGGAAGAACGGCAGATCGTGAAGCGGCGTGACGAGGAAAATATCCGCAGAGCGCGTCTGGCGGCACAGGGGGAAGTTGAAATGCAGCAGCGCCTGGAAGTCGCCCGCAGGAAAATGGCGGACGAGTGTTTCCTGCGCGATCTGAACGGTCATTGACCGGAAATGGAGGTTAAAACATGCGTGACGATCCTTTTAATGATCTGCGGGAACAGTCTTCCGGAAGGACGATCTTCGATTACGACATCGAATCCGACCTTTATGCCTGTTTCCTGCGCTGGTTCCTGACCCGTTTCGTCTGGTGGTTCTTCGGTCCGCTTGCCCTTTTCGGGATCCTTGTGTATCTGTATGCGATTTGCTTTTATCAGCCCCCCAGCGGGTTGGAACGCGCCCGCATGGAACAGGAAAAAACGGAGAAGACTATCCGGAAGTGTGAAAACTATTTCAAGTATTGAGGAGGTGTCCAGATGATCGAAAAACAGGAAAAATTCTGCCGTATGTTCCAGCAGATCCGGGAAAAATACCAGGACGCAGATGATGAAGCTTTCGATGTTTTGCAGATGGCTTTCGAAGAGGCTGTTTCGGAGTTGAAGGAGAGCAGGGACAGCCTCCAGGAATTCCTGCTGGATCTGAAGAAAAAAAACGGTTCGCAAAAATCGTCCGGGGACGGACCCGCAAAGCGGAAATCCCTTCCGTTATTGGAAGAAGCTCCGGTCACAGGATCAGGAACCCGGTCCTGTTTTCTGTTGACGGAGGCAGACCGGGAATGAAGTGAATGATGCCGGAATTGGTTTCAACAGGAAGAATTCCGGCACCAGTTCCGTCTTACAGTTCCGTTGTTGCCGGCTGTCCGCAATAGGTCCCGGAAGGCAGCCGGAGCTTATGATTTTTCCCGTTCCAGGTGAGTGTAACGGAATCCCGTTTCGGATCCTGCTCCGGATCGCTGACCGTCACCCGGATCTTTCCGTCCGGGGTTTTCCGCAACAGCACGACCGCCGGAGCATCGACCTTCAGGCCGCCGGCCTCGCCGGGCTTGAAGAAGACCGCCGCCAGCGTGCCGGAACGTTTCTCCCGGACGACATGCGCATCGGAAGTCGCCGAAACGATCTCGAACGAAGGTTTTTCCTCCCGCTTTTTCAGTGCGGCAAAATCGGGGCAGTGGAGATCCACCGCGTAGGCGTATGAGGCATTTTCGACCTTCCTGCCGTGATCGATCCGGAAGGTCAGGACCGGCGACGGAGGGGGAGGCCCCAGCGAAAACCATCTGGAACGTGCCCGGATCCTTAAGGATCTCCGGGGCTGCCCGAAATCGGAATGGTCGTTCGCATCGGATTATTTTGAAAAGATCAAAACGCATCGGGAAAGCCTGCCGGAATGGCACGGGGAACTGTATCTGGAACTGCACCGCGGCACTTTGACCACACAGTCCCGCACGAAGCGGGGAAACCGGAAATGCGAACAGGCGTTGACCGCATGGGAGATCCTTGCCTCGGCGCTGCCCGCGTCGGACTGGCCGCGCAAAAAAATGGACGCGGCATGGAAAACTGTCCTGCTGAACCAGTTCCATGACATCATACCGGGATCTTCGATCCGTCAGGTCTACGAACGGACGGAGAAGGAATATGCTGAAGTGCTGGAAACCGCCCGGACGGGAATGCTCGAAGCGGCGGGGAAACTTTTCCGCAGAAATGAAGAATGTGCGGTGCTGGTCAATACGCTCTCCTGCGAATGGAGCGGAGCCGTTGAACTGCCGGAAGGCTGGAACGGTGCGCTCGATGCCGGAGGGAAGGTGCTTCCGGCACAGCGGCACGAGGGGCGGACCTGGGTTCCGGTCCGGATCGCGGGCAATTCCTTCCTCACGCTCAGACGCGGCACGGAAACCGCCGTCACGGAAACCGATACGGAAAAACTCGTGCTGGAAAATGAACGGGTGCGCTATGAACTGGATGAAAAAAAACGCCTGATCCGTGCATTCGACAAGGAACTCGGACGGGAAATGCTCGCTTCGCCGGGCAATGTGCTGATGCTCTACAACGACCGTCCGGTGAGCTGGGATGCGTGGGACATCGACCTGTATTACCGGCGGGAAGAGCTTTCCGCGGCGGAATGCGTCCGCGCCGGGACCGTGAAGCACGGTGAAGTTTTCGACAGCGCCGACCTGGTTTTCCGGACCGGCGGTTCGGAGATCACCCAGCAGATTCGGCTCGCCCGCGGCAGCAAACGGCTGGACTTCGTTTCGCATGTCGACTGGCACGAACACCGGAAAATGCTGCGGGTGTCCTTCCCGACTGCGGTCCAAACCGACCGTGCGTCTTTTGACATCCAGTATGGGCATATCGAACGGCCGACGCATGACAACACCAGTTGGGATATGGCGAAATTCGAGACCTGCGGACAGCGTTACGCCGACCTTTCGGGCGGAGGTTTCGGCGCGGCTTTGCTGAACGACTGCAAATACGGGTATCATGTCCGCAACTCCACGCTCGATCTGGCCCTGCTGCGCGCTCCGCAGTATCCGGACCGTTTCGCCGACCAGGGGGAACACATTTTCACCTATTCATTCCTGCCGCATGGGGGCAGATTGGCTGAAAGCGCGGTCATGCAGGAAGCCGCCGTGCTGAACCGGGAACCGGTTCTCATTCCCGGCTTCGAAGCGAACGATGCTGCCATGCCGTGCAGACTGGACTCGGACGGCATTTCGCTGGAAGTGGTCAAACGCGCGGAAAAGGATGATTCGCTGATCCTGCGTCTGGTCGAGTTCCGCGGACAGTATTCCTCCGGAACTTTGCGATTTGATCCCAAACCTGTGAAAGTCTGTGAAACGGATCTGATGGAATGGAATGACACCAAGTCTTTGAACTTGACCGGAAATACTGCGGAACTGGAATTGAAACCGTTTGAGATCCGTACGCTCCGGGTGGATTTTAGCAGATCGTAATTCCGGTAGACCGGCCCGCCGGCAGTCCTTTTGACTTTTTTCCGATTTCCTCTTGAAAAGGTTAGATATAAATAGGATATATAATATATCATGGAGGATTTATGGAGCGGACCTCGCATCGTTTATTTTTTTCCTGCCGGTGTCAGCCGGTCCAGCAGTTCATCCACGGTGAGTTCCTGCACGAAATATTTGCGCTGGATCTCTTTCGGTGAAAAGCCCGTGCGTTTCCGGATCAGACGCGCAAAATAGTTGCTGTCGGGAATGCCGCACAGCGTCGCGGTCTCTTCGATCGAATTGGGAAAATTCAGCAACAGGACCGCTTTCCGCAACCTCAGATTCATCAGATATTCTCCTGGCGGGATGCCCGTGATCTCCGTGAAATGATGCCGGAAACAGCTCGGCGACATGTTCACCGTCTCCGCCATCTGTTTCAGCGTATATTTTTTCGTGCAGTCTTTTTCCAGCATCCGGATCACCTGTCCGATCTGGAACAGGTTCGGGTCCGAAACGCGATCGGTCGGCACGCAGGAACGCAGCAGAAAAACCATCATTCGCATGAATTCGAAATAAGCATTTTCGCGCCAGCCGGGAAGCCACAGCGTGGTTTCGTTCCGGATCGTTTCCAGGACCGGGATCAGTTTTGCCTGTGCTTCATCATCCACTGAATTCAGTTTCGAATGCCGGTTTTCACCGTTGTTCATGAAACCGAACAGGTTTCCGTATCCCGGCAGATTTTTCAGGTCGATCTCCGCTTTTCCGGAATCCAGCAGCGAGGGATGGAACAGAACGTTGTAATGGCGGAAATTCTTGATCTCGGCATAGCGGTGCACGGTCTGGTCGGGAAACAGAAAGACGTTGCCGGCGTGGACCCGTTCGCTTTCGATTCCGGTTTCGAGAATGGCCGAACCGCTGCAGACGATCACCAGTTCGTAAAAATCCTCATGCCGGTGCCACTTGTTCCCCATCGCATTGTAGTTTGGCATTTCCACTTTCAACAGACCCGAATCTTTGAACAGTTTTTTCAAGGATAGGTTTATTGGAATGTCATTTTTCATCATTTATCTCCCAAATCGGACAGATTGTGCTGATAAAAAGTCAATTTGTCACTGGTATTTTTCCTTTTTTCAACTACATTTAATATAAGTTCAGTGCAGATATTTTTCAATTTAGGATATGATTTTATGTTGAAAAAAAATAAAACGCTTGCGGAACCCGGGTTCCACGCTTGCGATTTGCGCGTGGACAATTTGTCCGGTTATGTCTGGGTCGGCAATGCCGCTCCGCATTTTTCATGGAAGATGAGCTCGAAACCCGGCGATATGCAGAAAGCTTACCGCATTCAGGCTGCTTCCTCGGCATCTTTGCTGGAAAAACCCGATCTGTGGGATTCCGGCTGGGTCGAATCCGAACAGTCGATCGGCATTGTCTGGGGCGGCTCCTCATTGAGATCCCGTCAGCGGGTTTTCTGGTGCGTCACTCTGAAAAATCAGGCCGGAGTCTGTTCGATCCCTTCCGATCCCGCCGCTTTCGAAGTCTCTCTGCTGCGCAATGCCGACTGGAAGGCACGCTGGATCTATTCCGACGCAGGAAATCCTTCCTGTTCTTCGCCGTGTCCCTATTTCCGGAACGAATTCGTGCTGAAGAAAAATCCGGCGCGTGCGGTTCTCCATGTGACTGCACGCGGCCTTTTCGAGGCCAGGATCAACGGACAACGGGTCGGAGATGACCATTTCGTGCCCGGCTGGACCGATTTCCACAAACAGATCCAGTTCCTTTCCTACGATGTGACGGGTTTTTTGCGCAAAGGCAAAAACACTGCGGGCGCGATCCTCGGCGACGGCTGGTACTGCGGTTATCTGAGCGGACGAAAACGCAATACTTACGGCGAACGGCCCGAACTGCTTTTCCAGCTCGAAATCCAGTATAAGGATGGATCTTCCGAGATGATCCTTTCCGGCAAGGACTGGAAATGGACGACCGGTCCGATCCTCGCATCCGACATTTACGACGGCGAACAATATGACGCGCGGCTGGAAATGCCAGGCTGGGATTCCCCCGCCTTCGACGATTCAAAATGGAAACCGGTCAAACTGGGCGAATCCGCCTCGAAATCGCCCGCGCTCGTGCAGAAATGCTGTTTCCCGGTCCGCCGCATCATGGAACTCAAGCCCGTAAAAATTCTGAATCCGCAGAAAGATATTTACATCTGGGATTTCGGCCAGGATCTCACTGGACGCGTGAAAGTCTGCCTCAAAGGCTATCCGGGACGGCTCTATTCGTTCCATTTCGGCGAAATGCTCAATCCGGACGGCACGCTTTACACGCTCAATTACCGCAGCGCCAAATCCACCGATTACTACACCTGCGGAAAAAGCCAGGAAGATGAGGTCTGGGAACCGCTGTTCACTTTCCACGGTTTCCGTTATCTCCAGATCAACGGCTTCCAATATTCCGGAGCAAAGGTGGAGGATATCGAGGCTGTCGCCGTGGTGATGCATTCCGAGCTCGAAGTGACCGGTTCGTTCGAATGCGGCCTGTCGAAAGTCAACCGTCTTTACAGTAATGTCTGCTGGGGCCAGCGCGACAATTTCCTGGAAATCCCGACCGACTGTCCGCAGCGGGATGAACGGCTCGGCTGGACCGGCGACGCCAATGTGTTTGCCGGAGCCGCCGCGTTCAACATGAATGTCTGCTCTTTTTTCCGCAAATGGCTGCGCGATGTCCGCGACGCCCAGCGCGGGGATGGTGCCGTTCCCTGCATCGTCCCCAATCTGTTCGACCATAACTGGGGTGCCGCAGTCTGGGCCGATGCCGCGGTCCGCATCCCGTGGATCATGTATCAGCGCTACGGTGACCTTTCGATCCTCCGCGAGTGTTTTGAATCCATGAAAAAATGGGTCGATTATCAGAAAAAAACTTCCAATAAACTGATCCGTCCGAAAACAGCTTTCGGCGACTGGCTGGCCCTGTCTCCGGTCGAAACACCCTCGGAACTGATCGGCACAGCCATGTTTGCCGAAACTTCCCGGATCGTCGGCAAGGCCGCCGCGCTCCTTGGGTTTCGCAAAGATGCGGCTTTTTACACCCGCCTTTTCGAACAGATCAAGAACGCCTTCCGCAAAGAATTCGTCAATGCGCAGGGTCTGCTCAAAATCAAAAGCCAGACCGCCTGTGTGCTCGCGATCCAGTTCGATCTGCTCACGCCCGAACAGTCCCGGAAAAATGCCGTGCTGCTGGTGAAACTCATCCGTGAAAACGGCAACCGCCTTTCCACCGGATTCGTCGGCACCGCCTGGCTCACTCAGGCTTTGAGCAAGACTGGCAATTCCAAAACCGCGTATGACCTTCTGCTTCAGGAGGAATTTCCCTCGTGGCTTTTCTCCGTCAATCAGGGCGCCACGACCATCTGGGAACGCTGGAATTCCTACACGGTCAAAGACGGTTTCGGCAATGTCAATATGAACTCGTTCAACCATTATGCCTACGGTGCGGTGGCGGAGTGGATGGCGGCCGTTCCCGGCGGCATCCGGTTTGACGACGCCCGGCCCGGCGGAAAACAACTGATCTTCGCCGCCGAACCCGATCCTCGCCTGAAACATGTGCAATGCGGGCTGGAAACTCCCTGTGGCAAAGCGCAGAGCAATTGGAAATTCGAGCGCGGCGCATTGAAATGGCAGATCAGTGCCCCGTGCAATACCCGAGTGAAAGTTATCCTGCCCGACTTGAAAGCAAAGAAGATCACGCTGGACGGGAAAACCGTCAAAGTCCGTGAATTCGAGCTTGAAAACGGGTCATATGAAATTCGAATGGAATTGAAATAAAAAATGCAACTGAAAAAGAAAGGAAAGTGATTATGAGAAAGTCAAAAACACAATTCAACAGTTCATCCCGCGAGCATTGGAATTTTACCTTGATAGAACTCCTCGTGGTGATTGCGATCATTGCGATTCTGGCGGGTATGCTTCTGCCGGCATTGAACAAGGCGAGGGCTACAGCAAAAGCCATCAGTTGCAACAGTAATCTGAAGCAGATCGGTCTGGCCATCAATTTCTATACAGAGCAATCTAACGATTTCTTCCCGTATTGGAAAGAGCTTAGTGAAAACCGCAGTGTGAACTGGTATATTTCCACAAGTGACGGGCACCGTCCGGCTTGGAAGGGAAAAACGTTGGATTTGCTGCCTTTCAAGATGTTCTTCTGTCCGGCGGATCAGCAGATTCCCTGGGGCATGGAAGATGGGACGGTTGGTTTTGAAGGAAATATGGCTTATAATTTTACGGCGCTGGGAGGAGCTTACGAGGTTTCGAATAACGGAAGCACTGCGAAAAGGATCCCAAACAAAAAGATGAATCAGTGCAAAGCGCCCAGTGCCCAATATGTTTATATGGACGGGATCAATTGCTATGTTTATACTTACAAATCTGGAACTGCGAAATATAATTTGAATCCCAGACACAATAAAGGGCTCAACATTCTGTATGCGGACGGGCACACACAAACCCGGCACGTCAGCAACACCGCTGATGTCTGGGGACCGGCAGGCGACAGCGTGCATGATATTTCCTTCGAAAATGGCTATGTCGGGAGCTGGAATCCTGTATATGGGCAAACCCCCAGCAACACCGGTTGGTTCAAATTTTCTTCGCGTTTGTAAGTGCTTGGCAGGAAATCCGCTCCGTTGAAAGCCATAAGCCGTGATCAGCCAAAACTTATGGAATTGGCTCACCTGAGGAGAATAAATGAAAAAGATTTTTATTGTAATGCTGTGCGCTGCAGCCGGCATACTGTCGGCAAAAAACGGCGGTCTCTTTGAGCCGCCTGCAAAAAAATTGATTGCCTTCGGGTGGGACAATCCCACCGTGGAGGAGTTTCACAAAAACATTCATATCATGGAAAAGGACGCTCCTTTTTTTCGGGGGGCAGGTATCAACCTCGTCCGCACGGTTCAGGTAAACGGAAAACAGGTCACCTGCACCTCCGCCTCCATGTCCGGGCAGATCAAATGGCAGGCGGAGTGGTTCAACGAGGATATCAAGGCCCTGAGCAGAACCCGTTCCAAGATCTTCACTGATAATTTCATACGCACCAGTTTCGGCAATGGAATCAGTTGGTTTGACGATGCCGCCTGGGAAACGCTCTGCAGCAATTACGCCATTGTTGCCAGAATCGCCAGACATGGCGGCCTCAAAGGATTTTCCTTTGATACCGAACACTACGGCAAGATCCATCAGTTCCAGTACAAGGGGACTGTGCAAGACTATCGCAAGACTTGGGAAAAGGCCCGGCAACGCGGTGCGCAATTCATGAAGGCTGTGGGTGACGAGTATCCTGACATCACTATTCTTACATTTCTCCTTTATTCCTCAATGCAGCGTTATACTGATAATTTCGGTCGCACTTTCGACACTGCCCGTGGCGGCAATTACTGTCTTGCCATCCCTTTTCTGAACGGCATGCTGGACACGATTCCTCCCAATGCCAGAATTGTTGAGGGGAATGAAGACCTGGGGTACCGCGCAGCGAAAAAGAGCGATTTCGACAATATCTACGCCCGTTGCCGCCGTCTGATCCGCAATAGTGCTTCTCCTGAAAATCAAAAGAAAGTCCGCGCTCAAGTGGAAATTGCGAATGCCGTCTATCTGGATGCCTTTTTTTCCTGGCCCAAAGGCCATACCTATGCTCTTTATGTCGGGCATCCCGGTCAGTTGGAGTATTTGAGCCGCATTGTCCGTTATGCTTTGGACAGTACGGATGAATACGTTTGGATCTGGAGCGAATGCGGCCGCTGGTGGCCCAGTAAGATGCGCAAGGCACAAGCGGATCGGATTCGGTATTATCACAACCGTCCGGAAAGGTGGACGGAAGCTTTCCCCGATGTGGATAAGGCTTTGATGCTGGCAGCCGATCCCATTGCCTGTGCCGACAAGGCGATTGCGGAGGGGAAACTGAAAAATCTCGCCCCGAATGCGGATTTTTCCAAAGTCAACGAAAACGGGACACCTGTGCACTGGGGCATCTGGCAGCATCCTGCGCAGAAGAAATCTGCCCGTGTTGCCCGGGTTGCCAAGGGTGATGGCGGGATGATGGTGCTGGAAGTAAGCAAATCCCCGGTGATGACAGCGGTCATAACGAACATTTCGTGCCGTTCCGGCGAGCGTTTCCTCCTCCGCGGCCGAAGTAAGTGCATCGGCAAGGCATCTGCACGGTTCAAGGTAAATTGGGGCATCAAAAACAATAAGCCTATGAAACTGGAACTCTGCGTAGCCGCGATCACTCCCCAGAAAGACGGCTGGGATCAGCACGAACTCATTGTTGAAGTCCCGGAGAATTACGATACTCTGTGCATTGAGCTTTTTAACGTCACCGACGGTTCCGGTACTGTCCTGTGGGATAAGGTGGAAGCCTACCGTACCGAGGTTTGGCCCGGCGACATTCAGAAAAACACCCATCCTAAGTATGCTTCCCCAATGTTCAAGGCAATCCGCAGTATTCGGGATTTTAAAATCGTTAACGACAGGGTTTCCGGAATTATTTTCGATAAAGACCCATGCTTTGTTACATCAAAAGGCTTTTCCGTCAATGCCGGCAAGTGCAAGCGGATCAAATTCACCTTCAAAGCAGGAAATCCGAAGCGGGACTATCTGCAGATCTTCTGGATCCATAAGGGAGAGGGATATTCGGAGAAGAATTCCATTTCGGTGTGGATTGACCCGAATATTCCGGAACGCGAGTATGTTCTCGATTTGAGCCGCAACTCAAACTGGAAAGGGGAAATCATCGGGCTTCGTATTGATCCCATGGCGAATTCCAAGGCGAATCCAGCATATTCCTTCACCCTCTCCCATTTCCGTGTGGAGTAAGGCAAGTTATCTGCAGACCGCATGAAAAGGAGCCGGACCATGCCTTTGACAAACATGCCGAACTTTACCGAAGAGGAAAAAAACGCCGTCGTCCGGAGGGTCCCGGAAATCAGGACCCGGCTTTTGAACAACCGGGTGATTTTTGACCAGTATCCGGACGGACCGATCCTGAAGGTCGGAGATATTTACGAGGGAATCTGGCTGGAACATAATCAGGACAATTACTTTCTGGCGGAATATGATCCCGAGACGGCATGGCGTTCGCAGGATCTGTTTCTGAAACATCAGCGGGAAGACGGACTGATCCCATTTGTATTTCCGGTCCATCCAAAGGATCCCGCAGGTTTGCGGTTCGGACAGGTTCAATGCGTCTGGTCCGCCGTTCGCTGTGCCTTGGAAATCGCACGGAAGGTCGGACGTCCCCAAGGTGATTTGCAGCGGATCTATGAGTGCGGCACACGCTATGACCGCTGGTTTGAAACTTACCGCAATACTATGGGGACCGGCCTTGCTGAAATGTTCTGCGAATTTGATACCGGACACGACAACGATCCCCGTGTCACGGACGGAGGTATCCCGAAAAGCTGTCCGGAAAAGGATGCTGCCCGCATGCCGGAGTGTCCCGTCCTTCCCATCCTTTCCGTGGATCTTTCGGCGATGCTTTGCGGCGGACGGATCGCTTTGGCAGAGCTGGCCGGCATCCTCGGGAAGTCCGAAGAACAGTCTGCATGGCTGGAAAAGGCCCGGATTCTGAAAGAGGCGATCATAAAATATCTGTATGACCCGGAGGATCATTTCTACTACGACCGCAATAAAGATGGGTTCCGGAAATACCGGACCGAACATGTTACCCGTCTTTTCCTGAACCGGGTGCTTACGCAGCAGGAATTCGATGAGGTCTATGACCGTTATTTCACGGTCCCCGGCAAAGGATTCTGCGCACCATATCCCATTCCATCCGTGGCTGTGGACGAACCGCATTTCGACCGGAATTGTCCAAAAAATTCGTGGGGATGCAATACGCAGGCACTTACCGCGCTGCGGGCTGTTTTATGGATGGATCACTACCGGCGGGCGGAGGACCTGACATGTCTGCTTGCCCGATGGCTCCGGGCCTTCTGCGACCATCCGGAATCGACCTTCCAGCAGGAACTTCATCCCTTTACGGGAGCCCCGGTAGGGGAAGGCGTCGGCTACGCGCCCTCACTGCTGATTTATCTTGAGGCGGTCAAACGCCTCGGCTGGTAAGTTTTGTGCAGGGTGCAGACCGCATGAAAAAAAACGTTGTTATGATAAATTATTCGACAGTGTCATACATTCCGGAATTGCATAGAGGGAACGAAAGATTATGACGAGTGGTTTTCTGCTGATCATTGCCGCGGGTTTCTGCTGGATCGGGGTCGGGATTTCCGTAAGCATATGTTCCGCCCGCTCGTGGAATTACAATATCGTCCAGGGACTGAATTATCTGGGTGCGGTCCTGATTTGCGCGTTGATACTGGCCGGCAGTTCAGCCTCGGGTTCTTCGTGGGAAACTCCGGGCTGGGGTGTTCTGGCGAGCTGTGTCGCCGGGATCGCCAATTTCTACTCCTACGTTTTTACCTCGAAAGCCATGCAGAAGGGGCCGAACGGTCTGGTCTGGGGGATCATGCAGGCAGGCATGATCGGTTCTTTCCTGATGGGGGTGATCTGCTTCGGCGAGAAGGCCGCGCCGCTTCGTCTGCTCGGTCTGGTGCTGATCCTCGGCGGAGTTCTGGCAATGGGCTTGGGCAAAGGCGGAAAATCCGGAGACGGCCAAAACTGGATCATACCTTCCCTTATCGCTTTTCTGCTGGTGATGGCGACCCACTGCTGCAATGCGCTGCCTTCGTATTTTCCGGAAACCGCGGGAACCGGCGTGCTGTTCCGGACCATGGGGATCTATTTCGGAGGCGTGGCCGGTTTTGCGCTGACCACGCTGCCGGGCATGATCCGCAAGCGTGATTTCGGCGGACGGGGCGAACGGATCACCGCCGGGATCCTGATGGTGCTGAATATTTCCGCCAGCGTGTTCTTCTATCTGGGACTGGACCGACTGGCCAAAGCCGGCTGCGGCGGATTGGGTTATCCGATCGGTATTGGGGTTTGCATTATCGGTTTTTCGTTATATAGTATATTGATCCTGAAAGAAAAATTCTCCCGTGCAAGTCTGGCGGGGCTCATCTCGGTCGCAATCGGGATCATCATTATCTCGATACGCCGGTGACAACGGAAATAAAAGGAGACAAACAGATGAAGGCCTCGTTTTTCAAGAAGTATTCGTTGAAGATCGGAAAGGGGAAAAAATCGCCTTTCCTGCAGAAATGCAACGTGTTCCAAGACGGCATCACACCGATGTACCGCGATGCCGGCGGCACCTTGTGGGCGATGAGCGGACATTCCCACATGGGCAGTATCGCAGTGTTTTCCGGGAGCTGCCTGGACGACCTGGTCAAACGCTGGGACATTCAGACCAATTTCTGTGTCGGTCATTGCGAATATGCCTTCAACGGGATCCGTTATCCGGAAGGGATCCTGCCGCGCGGCAGCATGTGGCCGTTCGGACTGTATATCTGTCCAAATACACACCGCTTTTTCTGCTGGTTCCACAACGAAACCGGCTGGAACGGCCAAGGCACCGCTTATGATGCTTTCGGATTGTGCGAAACCCCGAAATTCGATTCCGATTTCCGGCACATCGGACTGATGCATTCCGATGATGAAGGCCGGAACTGGACATTTGACCGCTGGGTCCTGACCGGCAATGAGGCTCCGTTTACCGATCTTTATGATCCGGGCGCGGGCAATGCCGTCGGTCAGGACGCCTCCGGACCGGTCCGGCTCGGCAGCGGCGATTTCAGTATTTTCATCCCGCCCGATGATGATCACATTTATATCTTCTACAATATCCTGACGCTGGCCCTGCATGAAAGTTGCCGCTCCAAGGCCTGGCAGCGATGCGATGTCTATGTGGCACGATGCCGCAAACGGACCGACGGACTGATGGGCGATTTCGTCAAATACTATGACGGAAGTTTCTGCGAATCGGGGATCTTCGGCCGGGAATCCATGATCCTGGCGGACGGATGGCATCCCCGCGTGGTTTACAGCGAACCGGAGAAGTTGTATTTCATGACCTCCAAGCCGATCATCGCCATTAAGAAACATAAGATCCCGGATGTGGATGAAAAGGGCAGCGCGGTCCGGATCTCAACCTCGAAAGATCTGGTCCATTGGAGCGAGCCGGAGATTGTATATCAAAATGGAAAACCGTGGGGCAATCACTACAACGCCATCGTGTCGGAAGACAAGAGCGGACAGCCTTTCATACTGACGAAAAACACCTTTTCCTTCTTGACCAATCATAATGGAACTGACGTTTTGCGTTACCGGACAAAACTCATCCGGAAGATATGAGATCCTGTTCGGAAATCATGAGTATTCGATCCCTTTTTTCAAGGAAGTCATGGAGAAAATCATCCGACAGCTGATAGCCAGGCCTGGCCGCACCCGGATGAAGCGGCCAAATCATATCGACGGTCTCATCGGTCCGCGCCGCTGCATTGCATTTGCGGCGTGAGGGATCTCCTTTCCTTTGGATGCCTGTGTTACATAATATGTAAATTATTTACGATTTATGTAACAAAATACCGAAGAAAACGCCTGTTTGACGAGGCGTGAACAGTTGGCACGGAATTTGCTTTACCTCTCATGTAACCTGAAACCATGGGAGGCTTGACATGAAGCTGGTAATTGCCTATATCCAGCCGGATCGGCTGAATCCGGTCAAACAGGCGCTGTATGCCCGAAAAATTTACAAGATTTCCGTAACCAACGCACTGGGATGCGGACAGCAGCAAGGTCATGTCCAGATGTGGCGTGGCGCGATCGAAGAAGTCAATCTTCTGAAAAAGGTCCGGCTTGCCATTGCGGTCAACGATGAATTTGTCGAAAGCACGATAGCCGGTATCTGCGAGGGAGCCCGGACCGGACATATCGGCGATGGAAAAATATTTGTCCTGCCGATGGAAGAATGCATCCGCATTCGAACGGGTGAACGCGGTTCCGAAGCCATTGGATAAAATCAAACGGGGAAATAAAATGAAGAAATTTCTTTTTTTCATGATCGGATGCGGGATGATGACCGCCGCATCAGCCGCAGACAATAACGTGCCGGATCCGATGAAAGCGGCGGAAACGGTCCAGATAAATCTGAATATAGTCTGGACGCTGATCGCGGGGATCCTGGTATTTGCGATGCAGGCGGGTTTTGCGCTGGTGGAAGCGGGTTTGACCCGTGCCAAAAACACCAGCAACATCATGATGAAAAACGTGATGGATTTCGTGATCGGTTCAATTTGCTTCTGGCTGATCGGTTCAGCGTTCATGTTTGGAGCGACCGAGTGGGGGATCATCGGAACCACGGGATTCTTCATGGATATTTTCAAGGGAGGAGATGACTGGAACTGGACTTATATGTTCTTTCAGACCATGTTCTGCGCCACTTCGGCAACCATCGTCTCCGGGGCCATGGCGGAACGGACCCAATTCCGTTCCTATCTGATTTATTCGGCGCTGATCTCTCTTTTTATCTATCCGATCGCGGGAAAGTGGGCGTGGGGCGGCGGCTGGCTCGCCGATCTGAAATTTCATGATTTCGCCGGGTCCACAGTGGTCCACAGCGTCGGCGGCTGGCTGGCGCTTGCCGGCGCCATGATTTTGGGACCGCGACTCGGCAAGTATGGACCTGACGGCAAACCCCATGCCATACCCGGACACAGTATTGCGCTTGCTGCGACCGGGGTGCTGGTTCTGTGGATCGGCTGGTTCGGATTCAATCCCGGTTCCACTGTCGCGGGCAACGGAGACATCGGCCGGGTTGCCATGATCACGAATTTCGGTGCCGTCGCCGGCACTTTCACCGCCATGTTCACCGCATGGACCATCCTGAAAAAACCGGATGCGTCAATGACCTTGAACGGCGCTCTTGCGGGATTGGTGGCGATCACCGCGCCATGTGACATCGTTACTCCGGTCGGCGCTTTGATCATTGGCGGAATTGCAGGCATCCTTGTGGTTTTGAGTGTCCTTTTTATCGACCGGATCGGTATCGACGACCCCGTCGGTGCGATCAGTGTCCATCTGGTCAATGGCGTATGGGGAACTCTGGCATGCAGTCTTTTCGGTGCGGAAGCCGTATTGAAAACGGCATCCGTCAGCAGCGGCTTGTTTTATGGAGGCGGTGTTCGTTCTCTGGGGATCCAGCTGCTCGGGATCGTTTCCTACGGTTCCTGGGCGTTTATCCTGGGTCTGCTGACTTTCACGGTCATAAAAAAGACCATTGGGCTGCGTGTCAGCGAAGACGAGGAACGCAAAGGCCTGGATATAACCGAACACGGGAACGATGCCTATGCCGGATTTCAAGTGTTCATGAATGAATAAAGATCCCGAATGTTGAAGTCCCGGTGATCGAACTGATTTTAAAATGAGCTGCACCCGGATACGGACTCATTTTCCCCGCACAGACCAGCAATTATCTGGCCGGCGCGGGGTAAAATGGACTTGAAGGTTTTTTATGGAATGCAGCTTTATTTTTTGACGATATGGAGCATCCTGAAATCCCTTGCGGGCAGCGTCACGGCCTGGAGATCGGCCTCGTAGTTGGCATACTTGAAACGGGCATCCGGCACGCTCATGACTCCTTCCCAGGGGAACCAGGGAACCAGGCCGATCCCCGGACGGTAGTAGGTCCCAAGACGGAAGGTGGTCCGTTTGCGGACAAAGGGACGGGCGGGTGTGACCTGAAGACCGAAACTCCAGGTGACGGGGGTCTTCAGACTGGATGGATAATCGATCAGGTTGATGATGAGGAGCGCACCGTTTTTGCCGGGGTCAAGATGCACTGTTTCCTTCCGGTTTTTCAGCCGACGTCCGGCCTGGTCCTGCGTGAAATAATAAAGACCACGTTCCTCGTTTCCCACCCAGACGGCAGGGAGACGGCCGTTTTCGAGCTTGTAATGATTGCATTTGACGCTCTGCGTCAGCGCTCCCGCACGATAGCCCTGGAAATGGAAATAGTCCCGGGCAAAACAGTTGTAAAGGGTCGAGACCTCGGACCGCAGCGGAATTTCGATTTTTACATTCTTTGCGGCGAGGGGGCCGCGGGGCGTCAGCGTCACGTCGAACCACATCATGCCGTCAAATTCATATCGGCAGCGGGATTTCAAGTCAAAACCTTTTCCTTGAACGACACTTTCCAGCGTCTGCCGGTCGGGATGCGTTTCCACAACTTTGACGGTCGCTTTTCCGGTGACGGCTGTGCCGTTGCAGACAAAGCGCATGGGCTTGTCCAGAAGAGGAGTTTTCTCCGAGAACAGCTGACCGGGGAACAGCTGACCGCCAAAACGGCTTTGCTCATCAGGGAAGCAAATTCACCGTTCCGGAATGATACCGGTTTCCACGGCGCCGGCACGGAGTGGTCGATCACTGGAGCGCATTCGCCGATGACAAAAAAGAATTTCCGGTTTTCGATTTTATCGCCGGCGGTTTCACGCACAGGGCAGAGAATGATTTCATAATTGCCTTCCTTCCATTCGCTCAATTTGAAAACATGACGGTATTCCGCAGAAGGCGAATTCAAGGTCGTTTTCAGCACGCTCATGCCGTCTTTCAGAACCTCCATTCCCACCGGGAAGCCGCTGCGTTTCATGGTCGTGCGGGTCATGCTGAAATCAAAATTCAATGCCTTCCCATCAGGCGTGATCATCATTTTCGGCAGGAGTATTTTGACCGGGATCTTGCTCTTGTCCACCTGCTTGACTCCATAGGAGACAAAGAGTCCCTCGATCTCCGCGCCCGGAAGCGGACGGTCGTAGATCCGGAAATCGTCAATAAGCGAATTCCCGGCGATAATGGCATCGCCGTCCGGATTTTTCCATGCTTTGGCGCTGCTGGGACCGATGGAAAGCTGGTTGAAAGATTTCGGCATGGCGTCCTTGCGGATTTTGACCGTGGAACTCAAAATGCCGTCCAAATAGATCCGGACATTGATTTTGTCCCAGGTGACCGCTACATGGCGGAATTCTCCCCGTTCCCATTTTTTTTCTGGATGCGGTGGCAAAGGTATAAGCTCCTTGCCGGAGAGTGCCGTAAAGGAAACTTGGTGCGTGCTGGCCGCCGTATTTATAGACCGTGATCCAGGAATCCGGACCGCGAAGTTCGCAGAAAATATGGAATTTGGAATCTGGGATTTTCTTCGCCGTCCTCGTTCTGGAACTGGCGCCAGAAACACAGAAGCGAACTGTCGCTTGAAGACAAGTCCAAATCCGCGAAGTGAAATGTGTTTCGCGCGTCGAACTGCGGGTCACATATTTATCGGTTTCCTGCTTGCAATGCCCGGGATCGCTATTATATTATCCCGCAGTCGATAGATTTTATGAAAGGAGTCGATCATGGCGGAAAAAGGTTTGGATTACGCAGCCCTGACCAATGCGGGCAAAGAACGGTATTCATTTTCCAATACTTCTTCGATCCGGTATCCGGAAGGGGAAATCGTGGAATGGTATGGCTACCGCAGACATAATTTCGAACTGGACGGACATAAGGGTTTCATCGTGGAACCCCCGCACCCGGCAACGGGTCTGCCATGGAGCTGGTGCATCCAATGGGCCGAGGCTTTTGTTCCCCGCACACCGGCCCTGAAACTGCTGGAAAGAGGTTTCCATCACGTTTACCTGGATGTCTTTTCCACCTACATGAATGGATCCGGCATCCAAACGCTGGAAAAATTCTATGCCATGCTGCAGGGACTGCATTTCCATAAAAAATGTGCGCTGTTCGGAATGAGTTACGGCGGATTGTTCTCGCTTCGCTGGGCGGCGGAACATCCCGAAACGGTCGGTGCGATCTGGCTGGATGCGCCGGTCTGCTCCCTGACTTTCGCCGCAGAACACCATGCCGGCAATACTTTGCCCGCCGCATTGAAGAATTTTCAGGCGGAAACGCTGAAGCATTTGAAAGCATACGGGGTCGAAGATGTTGCCGGGCTGCGCGATCATCCGTTGAATCCGCTGAACAATTATCTGCCGATTGCGCAGGCCGGTATCCCGATCCTGGCGATCCGCAGCGGACAGGATCAGACGGTTTTTCCGGAAAGCAATATCGATATGCTGGAAAAACGTATGCTGGCAGCCGGAGGCCGGCTCCAGGTGGTCCGCCGTGATTATTACGGGCATCATCCGCATGGATTGGATGACCCCGCACCGCTGGCGGATTTCATCCTCAGCCACTATCCGGAAATCTGAGCCGGAGGTCCGCCGCACCATTTCATTTCCTGTGGAATGATGCGGGTTGAACGGACTGCTTTCACGCTACGACCATATTTGCAGACATCGAATGAAGATAGGATTGCGAAAATGATCTGAGGAAACGATTTCCCGGACTGATCAATCGGATCTTTATGGCGATTTGTCTGTCAGTTCATTTCCTTGGTCAATGCCGATACGTCCATGTTGTAGATCCCGCGGAACCCTTCATGGATGGAGTCGAAACAGATGATCCTTCCATCCGCCGAAAGACTGGGATGCAGGTCGCACCGCGCCGGAATCACATAAGCGGGATCCGCATAAAATCTTCCCAGTTCGAAGGCAATATCCTGTTCAATATTGTAAAGATACAGTGCACGGCAGTTGTCTTTCGGATCCGGATAACTGTCGGTCAGCATCCACTTTCCGTCCGCGGAAAAGGTACAATGGCCGTCTCCGTCAAAATATTTTTCGCCAATGGTTTTTACCTCATCGGTCCGATCGGTGAAAATATGGTATTGATACCCGTCTTTGAACCGGTTGGAATAGTTGATGATCCTTTTGTCATCGATCCAGCTGTAATGGCTTGACATGTCTTCCAGATTCAGCGGATAAATTTCACTGCCGTCCAGATTGGCGGTGAACATGTGCGTGATATGGGAACGGATGCGCGGTCCCCACGGACCGAATCTGCGCCAGCGGTGGAAAAAGCCGAAGCGTCTGCTGTCCGGACTGACGAGTATGTGATTGAACCAGCTGGTTGCCTGTTCCATGCCGATCCCGGGATGATCCCTTACGATCTGGCCGATGGAAACCGACAAGGAAGAAGTATCTTTTTCCAGATCGATCAGCCAGATTCCGTCCTCCATGGGCCAGCCGTCTTCCAGAACGGGGGTCCATATGCCGGGATAGCCGTAGCCGGGACGTTCCCGGTCAAGACGGGCAAAATCCAGACTCAACGCATGTTTCCGGTCGGGCGTGAGACAGTAGACCGGGCGGTGAAGGGTCCGTATTTTTCCCGTGTTGATGTCCAGAATACGGGCAACGAAACGGCCGTCTTCAAAATCATTGTGAATGATATGGCCATCGTCGAACCACTGCAGCATGCTGCCCTGCTGCCAGCACCAGGCACGAGTTTCGCTGACCTTATGGAATTGGCCGTCTTCCAGAATTCCGATCTCGGCGACATCGCCGAAACGGATTTGCCGGCCGGTGAATTTCGCCCGATGCGCCAGAAGCCGTTTCTGCCGGCTGTCCCAGTGATTTTTATCGAAATATCCGAAAAAATAATGCATCCCGTCGTCAGGGGAAACCCGTTTTGCTTCAAGATGCCGAATGATAAGATTTTCAGCCATTTTATCTCACTCCTTTACATCGTCAGCATAACGATTCACGAATTTTTATCACAACTGTCCGGTAAAAATTACCGGGATTGATTGTTAAAGTCGGATTCTGCGCTATCTATATTAAAGGTGTCTAACGTCTTTAAATTGAGCGTAGGAGATCCGACAATGTATTACGATAGCATCTTTCAACAGCTTTTCAAGTTCATTCCCCGATACCGTTTTGAAAAATCCGTAAAAAACTTGTCCGGCGACCGTTATTGCAAGAATTTTTCCGCATGGCAGCAGTTCCTGACCTGTCTCTATGCTCAAATTACCGGCAAAGATTCTCTGCGTGAAATTGTCAGCGGTTTGGCGACCAATCACAACCGCCTCTACCACTTGGGCATGACTGCCGCAGCAAAATCCACTCTCGCAGACGCCATGAACCGGCGCAGCCCGGATATTTTCAAGGCGCTTTTCGAGGAAATCCTCGACCGGACTCTGGCATGTACTCCGGGACACGGTTTCAAGTTTCACAATCCGCTTCACGCGATCGACAGCACAACGATCGACCTGTGCTTGGCGCAATACGACTGGGCGCACTATCGGAAATACAAAGGCGCAATCAGACTCCATACCGAACTTGACCTCTCCGGGAATATACCTTGTTTTGTGGTGATGAGCAATGGAAAAATGTCCGATATCCGGGCAGCGAATGATAGAATCCGACCTTCAATCCCGCCTGACGAAACGCATCGGCGAGCATTCTGGTCACGTCTTTGCCATACGGCGTATTTGTGATCTTGTAGTCGGTGTAACGGCTGTCGAACATGCAGAAGCCGTCATGATGTTTGGTGGTGAAAACAACGTATTTCATTCCGGCGGCTTTGGCGAGTTCGGCCCAGCGGGCGGGATCGTAATCGACCGGGTTGAATTGTTTCATCAGCGCCTGATATTCGCCGTCCTTCCAGTCCCGACGGGCAAAAATCCATTCGCCTGCGGCCGGAATGGCGTAAAGCCCCCAATGGATAAACAGCCCGAACCGGGCTTCCCTGAACCAGTCTGTTTTCATATTCATGATTGTTCCTCCGTTTTTTATTCGCTATTCTTCATTTTTGACGATGCTATTGTCTTCCGGCCAAAGGTTCCGGAAACTGTTATTCATTCCACTTCGGCAATTCCCCGGGGTCCGGCCAGTTCGAAGAAGAGAGGGCTTCCTGTTGCCGAAAATCATCTTATTTCAGGTAGAACTTTTTGAACTGCATCGGGTTTTTGAAGCGTCCGGTAATACCAGAGCCGATATGTCCGTAGCATTCATTTCCATTTCCGGTGTCGTCATCGAAAAAAACAGCGGAAAGTCCGAATACCATGCCTTTAAATGGTTTGACGCCGAGTTTGACCCATGGTATATCCACCATATAAACCGTGGTCCCGGCCAGGTCATCCCGCACGATATCGCTGCGGATGGCTTTGCCAATGCTCTTGTCTCCAATCGAAATCAGCTGGATTTTCCGGTTGTCGGCGGTGAGCATGAAAGCCATCTCCAAGTCGTCTTTGTCCAGCTGGCGCCCGTTGATCCTTTGATAGAATCCTCCATCGTTTTTGGGGTCGATCCCCAGCTGGAACGAGTCGCCGTTCCATGGCGAACTTGTCTTTTTCGACGGGAAATGGAGGTCATCTTTCACCACGGCTTTCAAATGAAGGAATTCGTCATCCCACGAACCTTGCAGAACAGCACTGAGGTCTTTTTCCCCGGTCCATGGTGTCCACGGTTCATCCGGAACCATCCCGATCTGGCCGCACGCTTCTGGAGGTTGTATCACCATGATGTCCCCGGCGGAAATGTGATCATCGATGGCGAAATCCATCCGCTGCTGCCGGAATATGTCTATTTGATTCCGCCGAATGTGCATTTCGCTTCCGTCAGCGAGGCCAATTTCACTCAATTCTGTCTGCATTTCCAGATACCGCCGTTCATCGGACTCACCGGAGAAAATCTGCATCTGCAGAAAGTGACGCAGGTCATTGCGGAACTGCTGGAACTGTGCCGGAAACATTACCGGAATACCGATATCGAAAATCTGAGGCTGTGCGGATTGGCGCTGGCCTCATACTGCATCGCGAAACTGCCGGAAGGGATGCTCCGGAAAAATGAAACCGTGGATCACCGGATCGCGCGGCTCTGTTCGAATATCGAAGGATTGTACCGGGAAGATACTTCCATCCGGCGGATGATCAAGATCACCGGCATGGGGTCCAAAAGCACGCTGATGCGGAATTTCCGCAAAGCGACCGGGACCACGCCGCACCAGTTCCTGATCAAAAGCAAATACGCCTACGGCGCGGAACTGTTGACCACCACGCAATATACCATCGGAGAGATCTGCGAAATGATCGGGGTGAACAACCAATTCCTGTTTTCCCGCATTTTCAAGAAGATCTACGGCGTTCCGCCTTCACTTTACCGGAAGAAAGATATTTCCGTTTCCGGATGATAATGCCGGACAGCCTGGTACAATTGCGGCAGATCAAAGGATTTCATCATCCCGGAAAGGAACACCGTGGAACGCAATGTCCGGCTGAGACACATGAAACTTTCCGGCATATCCAGAAGCTCGATCTTTACCACATCTTGAAGCCGTCCCATGGCGGCGGCATAAGCGATCATCATTCCGGCGTGTCCGCGGCCTTCAAGAGTTATGTCTTTGCATCCGGCATCGCGGAGCAGGGTCAGCGCGGAAAGGATGTCGCGGATCCGTCCTCCGGCCAGCAGATCGCCCATCAGCCGCCCGGAATTGTCCAGAAAATATTCCGGGCCGAAAATGTGGTCATAGGCTCGCGAGGCAGGACCTGCGCCGGACTGACTTTCGCCGATCCCGCGCATATCCAGGAAAAACAGGTTGTCCTCCTCTGCAGCGCGTTCCGCCAATTCTTCGGCGGAGGAGTTTTCCGCAATGACCAGATGGGCTTTTTCCCTCGCCGGGATCAAAACCGTCAGCAATTTGTTCCGTTTATGCAGCACGGCAGTTGCGAGGGAGCTGCGGTCGGTATTCCATGCCCAGCGACCGACACTCCCGCCCTGCGACAGATAAACCGGGCGCAGGATACGGTAATCCGGAACTTCAGGCGCCAAGGTGCCGATCTGCAAGGTCTGTTTCAGATATGCGGATATTTTTTCCGGATCCTCCGTGAAAGATGTTTTCTTCCAATGTTCCAGATGGATCTGCGGGATTGTCTTGGCTCCCGGCAGATCGATCACTTTCCCGGTCGGGGTCACATTGCCTTCATCCGGGGTGACCGGGATCATTCCTTCCGGTTCTTTCGCGTCTTCTTTCCCCAATACCCGGCGGGTGAAGAAGGCATAGGCGGCTTCCCGTCCGTTGAGGATGAAACCGTGGTTTCCTTTGCCCAGATGAAATTCGCAGTTTTCTTCCTTCCCGAGGAGCCGATAAATGTGCCGGATATTTTCCAGGGCGGCAGCACAGCCGCGTGGATCCACGAAATCATTGTCCTGTTCGATCAGCAGGATCGGTTTCGGGGCGCCGATGATCCCGAAATCCGGCCGGTCGCATCCGGCTGCCAGCAGCCCGGCCGGAGAGCTTTCGGCATCCGTGACCTGTTCATTGCGGTAGATGGTGCGGAAAGTATTCATGTGGCA
>Ga0256405_10001176_pt1 | contig 74895 bp, 98 predicted proteins | sample RumenRJG_02DNA_FD_189096 | JGI IMG/M metagenome (GOLD analysis project Ga0256405, IMG submission 189096) | Bovine rumen microbial communities from Lethbridge, Alberta, Canada - RJG_02 | ecosystem: Host-associated > Mammals > Digestive system > Stomach > Rumen | place: Canada: Alberta...
GGAGGCGCACACCACCGACACCCTCATGTCGCATCAGGGAGCATCAGACACCGTGTATCTCGCACGAACCGACACCATCTACAAGGTTGATGTCCGCCACGACTCCATCTACCGCCGTGACTCAGTATATATCCGTGAGAGGGGAGATACCATCACCATCTACCGTGAGCATTGGAACACCAAGGTGGACATCCGCCACGACACCATCCACCATGTCAAGACCGACACCATCCTACGATTGAGGCATGACACCATCACCCTCTACCGCTATGCGGAGAGGAAGGACACGGCATCCCATGTCAGCCAGTCCGACAAGACAACAGTCAAGGAGCGCACGCCGTTCTGGCTCACGCTCCTCAAGTGGCTCGTCCCAATCGGGGTGCTGGGTTGTGTAATATGGTCCGTCAGGAAATGGTGGACGAACAAGTGACAAAAAAGGGATGGGCAACCGCTCATCCCTTTTTGTTTGTCAAAATGCCTCATCCTCTTCCTCCAGCTCGGCAAGATACTGCTCGTCCGCCTCTTCCTGCAAGGAGAAGAAATTCCACGCATCGGTCAGGATCTCATCGAGGTCTGCGCCTTCCCGGTCTTCGGGGTCCAGGAAGTTGACCTCCGCTATCTGACTTGCCCAGTCCTCATAGTCGGCAAAGTATGCCACCGAATAATCACGCACCAATATGAACACCCGTGGAAACTCCAGGCGGAGCAGACCAACCATTCCTTTGTGGTTGACGAGGTTCTCGCAGAACCACCAAGAGTGGCTTCTTTTGATTGCTTCTTCTCTTACGTTCATTCCTCAATGATTTTAATATCGTACAAAGGATTGGGAAGATTGCACTGGCAGTATGCCTGCCCTTCGTTATCCACCCACACAGGCTGACCATAACTTGAATCTGGGTGCTCCGTGGTGGAGTGTACCTCGACACTCTCACCATTTAATTTGTTGGTAAGAATTGCTTTCATAACGTCGTATTTTTTAGTTGCAACTGCAAAATTACATCATTCCGACAAACCGACCAATTCATTTTTTGTGTTGGAGAGCATAAAAAAGGTGGTATCACCATCGTAACACCACCTTTCCTCTAAATTTATATTCAAGTATCTTTCACGCCGTATGCAACCGGTCTATTCCTGTTGCGAAATTGTCTATTCTTCTCGACATGCGTTCTACCCTTTCATACAAAGCACCTTGCCCGTCACGCATCATTGTCATGATCTGCTCGGTGTTCCTGTCAACTGCGGTAAGACTGTTGTTGGCCTTTGTCACTATCTCGATGTAACTTGGCCAACTTTCATTCATGAATCCTGTCAGCATAATCCTGTTCACGCCAACATCCTGACGTAGAGCGGAGAGATAACCAGCGACAATACCCATCGTCTCCTCACTTGCCGTACTTGTTATGGAGTTGGTGAGGTTCTTGCTTGAATCTTTGGAGTCAAGACCATATCCAAGGTTCTGCTCTGCGATGTTGTTAGCACCCTCATAGAACTCTTTTGCAACTGTGACCAGCGGAGGAAGGTCCTCATCAAAGAACTTGGTCAGCACATCGAGTGTCGGACGGAGGGAGACTTGTGGATTATTCTCATCGAATGTTCCGTTCTTACCAAACATCTTGTCAAACACCTTCTCAAAGGCTGGTTCAAGGATGCCTTTTATCATCATGGACTTCACAACACTTCTCATGATGTCCTGCACAGAATCCCTAAAGGCAGCGGCGGCGTTTGTTCCATTCTCAAAGGCTGTCATCAAAGCATCGCCTATCTGACTTGCCCATCCCTTGATGTCAATGCTCCATAATTCTTTGGCGAGATTCTGGGAGTAATCACGGATTTGAACGTCAAGTTCTGCAACCTTGGTCTTATATTCCTCAAGGTCTTCCCTACTCTTATTCTTCTTGGCGTTTTCTTCGTCATACATGCTCATGTAATCCTCACGCTGTTTTTTCAGTGCCTGTATTTCCTGAGCATAGCCAGTTCCCGACAAACCTCCTCTTGCATAATAGTCAGCCATCACTTTGTCACCGGATGCGGCGGCTTGTGCGGCGAGTTGTCTTCTGAGTGAGCCGTCATCATATCCAAGTCCGCTCTCTCTAAGTTTGCGGATAAGGTTGAGGGTGTTGTCTATCTTCTGAACATCATGTCTGAGTTTTTCAATGTTCCTTTGGTGTCTTGCATCGTTGGCTTGAGCGATACCGCTGATCACACCGAGGGCTGCTCCGGCGGCGGCTCCGTAAGGACCAAGAGAAGGGGCAATAGAGGAAGCAAGACCTTGCAATGTCTTGGCTCCACCAAGCGTGCTCCCTACAACAGTGCTGGCATCGCTGAGTGCGTTTGATGCACCTTTCATGCCTATCGACTTGAAGAATCCACTGAAATAGTCAAGACCTTCTTGTAGTTTCTCAAGAGCGTCGGTCGCCCATTTCACTGCTTCTGCAAAGGTGACAATCTTTTTTGATGCCTTACCATTCTGCTCATCCTCGTCATGCTGTTCTTTGTTTTCTTTCGCCTGACGGATGATGCGGTCTTTAGTCGAGGCGTTGACTGTTCCCCACCCTGCTATCACACCGCCGAGCTCGCCAGCAAGTTGCTTGTCTTTTTGGGTGGCTGTACCACTCAAGATTCTGTTGAGCAGGTCTGCAAGAAGGCCTAATGCGGCAATCAAGTTCTCATCCTGCTCTTCTTTCTTCTTGCTCTGCTCGTTATCAAGTCTTCTGCTGACATCACCCTGCCAGTTCTGAATGGCTGCCCTGTTCTTCTCGCTGGTTGGGTCAAAGAACCATCTGCCAACCTGCTCGTATATCGCTTTTCTTCCGTTGCCAACCAAAGGCAGGTTGTAAGGGAGATTTTGGTTTAGACGTTCCGTAACCTCTTTGTTCTGCTCGGTGAAGGTGTTCGCATCAATGATACCTTTCTGGAATGCTTCAGCAAGTTGGGCACGGATAAACTCTGCACGCCTTCTTACCTCATCAACCGTCAATGTCTCAACAGCGTTCATGTACTGCTGATATTCCTGGCTGAGCAAGAACAACTCATAATCACGGCGGTCTTTAGCCATCTGAGCGGCCGCTTTGGATTCTTCCGGAATATATTTATTCCCTTTTTCATCCTCTACGCTTATTTTTCGGATATTTTCCTCGTAGTCTTTCTCAATCATCCTTCTTTGTTGCTCAATGCTCTTTGAACTTCCAAGAAGTTCTGCCGCATGTTTCTTTGCTGCATCCTCATCGTCTTGTAAGGCTTTTTGCCATTGTTCAAGCATTTTCACAAAACCAGGAACCTGAGAATAAAGGTCTTCACGCATCTTCCGCATTTCGCCCTCATTCTTTTCGCTCTGGAATTTTCGGAATCTCGGAGAGGCGAGTAAGATTTTGTCAAAAGTCTCTCTCACTTTCTCTTCGAGACTCTTTTTGTCTAATCCGAAGATTTCAGACCTATCGAACAGGTCTCCCGGCAAATCGCCACCATAAGAACCGAGTTTGTTGGCATTACTCCATGTTTTTGATATAATCATATTCCATAAATTACCCGATTTGGTAGCGTTCCAAGCCATACCAAGACCATTATCCATAAGACTACCAAAACGTTTTCCTGAGAATTTCTCTGCAAGGTCATAGTCGCCAGTCTTACCAACTGTGTCCTCAAACATACTCCAGGCACGCATCAGGTCATCCATCTGTTTTTCACACATCGACAGGAACTTGTCTTTTGCCTCATCAAAGCCGATATCACGAATATCAATCTTTATCTTATCTATATCCAGACCAAGATGGGTGATACTCTTTCGGATGTCCTCAAAGTTATAAGGCCATTTTGTTTCTTTAAGTTGCCTGTGTATCTCATCAAGTGCATTCACATAATGCTCCAGGTCAAGCAGGCTTTCCTTCTTGACAATACCCTCTTTAATCTGACTTTTAAAGTCTGCAATGACTTTCTGTTGCGCACCCCACTTGCTGTAGCCGTCCTTGATGGCATCCTCGTATGCCTTTCTTGCTGACTTGATGGCATCAACCGCGGCTTTCGCGTCGTCAATCACTTTTCTTTGACGTTCATGCTCTTTTTGTTCAGCCTCTCTTGCCGCTTGTTCAGCCTTACGTTTTGCCTCTTCCGCTTTCTGCTTTGCTTCACGTGCAGCCCGGTCTTGGTCTTGCTTTATTTTATTGGCTTTCTCCTGTTGTTTCTTCTGCCAGTCGTCACGGCTCCCCTGAGCAAGGTTCTGATGATTCAAATCAGAAAGGCGGGTGAGATTGATAAAGGTTGTGAGGAAATCATGAATCTTGTCAACGTATGGAGTGAAAGGAGTGTTCGGATGGTTCTTCTGGTAGGCCTCGACTTGTTTCAGCAACCCTTGTAGTTGCTTGATGTCGCCAAAGTTGAAGTTTGTTCCAATCTCAAAACCTACAACATTTTTTATCAGCAGTTTTTGATTTTCTATATAGGATTTTGCCTCGTCGTATTTTTTCTTGAAGGTTTCTTCCCAAAGTTTTTTCAAATCCGTACTGCCTTTGATGTCTGCTACAAGATCTGCCTGCGCCTTGCCTTCCACTTTGATGGTCAGCTTGTCTTTCGTAAGTTGGTCAATGAGGTTCTTTTTCCAAACCTCAAGCACCGCCCCGTCACCTCTCGTCTCAAGTCCCTTGATAAACTGCTCTTTGAAAGTCTCACCGAACGTATGAGCAATTACGGCAACCCTGCCTCCTTGGCTTTCCAGATAGGTGATGAATTGGTTGAATACCTCTTCTGCTTTTTCCCTGGAGTCAATTTCCTCCGTTTTGATATTCTCGCTTTCGATGAAGTCTTCTATGTTGGCTGCAAAAAGTTGGTTGACGAATCTTTGTCTGAGTTTGTCAGCAACGCCTCCCATATCCATATCGTTCAATGAACCGACTATAGAATCATAGAACATTTCAGAAAGTCCGAGCCTGAGTTCCGGTGACAAACCTTTCAACTTGCCGAACATTTCTATCATGCTGTTTTGGATATACTGGGCGGCGGCATCCATATCGGTCTTGTCTCCTGCGTAGAAATTACTCTGGACATAACCTGCAAGTTTGGAAGACATCTCGTTTATGTTGTCTCCCATCGTATTGGCTTGCTTCTTTATGCTGCCCAAGGCGTTGGACAACTTGATATAGCCTTTACTACTTACGGACACATTTTTGCCGGAACGGGATATAATCGCATCCAACGCCTTCATGGAGTTCTCGGACTCCGAGGCTTCATATACGATTGCTTTCAATGCGTCCTGCATAGAGCGTAGTCCTCTTCGCTCTTTCTCGTATTCCAAGAAACCGCCCATTCCTTTGTTCCATTCACCGACTTCTTCCATGCTCAACTGGCCAAAATCCCTTGTCCAGTCATTAACCTCATCCAGCCAGTCCTGCATGTTGTCGATGATGTCGTCATTGAAAAGTTTTGTAAACCAGTTCCCACCGGCTGTTTCTTTAATATCTTCTCCTAAAGAATCTGCGGTTTGCTCCTGGACAGCCTTAGCCCTGCGGACCGCCTCAACTTTATTCAAGGCTTCTTCCAGACGTTTTTCCTGGTCCTCAATGCTGTCAATGTCAAAGAGGTCAAGTTCCCATAGAGGGGACATGGCTTGGAGTTTTTCTTTCACCTCATCGACGATTGCGGTAATGTCACCCTCCTTGATGGCACCCTTCTCTATCTTTACCTTGTTTATCTTATAAGTGAAGCCACTTATAGCACCTGGCCTACGGGTTCTTTCAAACCATAGGTTGTTACCAAGTTCCTCGTCGTACTTTTTCAATAGACGCTCGACTTCATTCTGGTCATTTGCACCACCAGTGCGGAGATTGTCTGCTACCTCATTTCCATGAGCGGAGATTTTAGACAACTTTTGTATTGCTGCTGTGATTAGCATCAGCGGAGCCATTGACGCTACCATACCACCTATCGTAACGGCAAGTCCTCTTATAGTAGCACCTAAACCTATGACACTGAATTTCATCCTTTGCCAGGTAAGTGCCAACCCCTTAGTCTTTGCGAGGACACCCGCCGTGGACTTATCTATACCTGCTAATCTAAGTGCTATACTGCGGAGAGAAGAATCTAAATTTTTGTCAAGACCAAAACGAATGAGTTGTTGCTTGCCTAAAACGCCATCGGAAATTCCTTTCTTTAGTTGTGCGGTCCAATCTCTCATCGTTCCTAAGCTGGACGGAGCAACGTTGACTTTGTATCCTTCTTTTAAAGACTTCCACAAGCCACCACCACCTAAGACATTTTTGTACGCCCCTACCAAATTGATGCCAGCCTGCATATTCCTGAGGTTTGTCACCATCGCCTTTGTGGCGGCACTCGTTTGTGTTGTCAACGCCCAAGTGGCGGTTTTTACCAATCCAAGAGGAATAAGTACAGTTGTCAGTACAGACGCGTATTTGTCCCAGTGGGCGGTGATGTCGTTCAACGCATCCACTCCTGTCGCAAGTACACCGTGAGTGGACTGACCAATCTCGCTGAGCATGATGTTGTAGTTGTTGCGGAGGTTTCGCAACTTACCACCAAGTGTGTCATACTGCTTCTCCTGCATGTTGTAGAACTTGCCACCTGGCTTATCGAGATCCATGATGACGGCATTGACATCTTCAAACGAAACCTCTTTGTCGTGAATCATCTTGAAGACATCTTTTCTCGACACTCGCTGAATCTCTTCATTCGCTCCAGCTGCCTCACGGGCAAGTTTGTTGTATCGGTCTGCAAGAGCACCAACCATGTCGATACCGGCGGTCTCGAACTGGCGGTTCTGAATACCCGACAAGTAACCATACGACTTTGTGTGTCCGTATGCAAGGATAAGACGACTCACATCAACGCTCAGACCTGCACCGATGTCAGAAAGGGATTTCATGGTGCTATACAGGTCTTTGGTTTGTACACCGAATGCAGCTAACTGGCGTGTGCTCTTTGTCAAATCTTGGAAGGTGTAAGGAGACATCTGGGACATATCACGGATCTGGCCATAGAGTTCTCCTGCCTTAGTCGCACTACCGATAATTACCTCCAACGACTTGCGTTGAAGTTCCAGTTCTCCCGTCACCTGTGCGACTTCCTTCACAAAGTTCATGGCTCCCCACACACTCACATACTGACTTGCCATATTGCGAAGACTGGTGAGTATCTGATTTTGACCATGTGCCGCTTGGTTAACCTGTTGTATGGCGTTGGCTAATATCTGCTGACGTGCTGAGAGGTTGGATGTAGAGTCACTCGCCGCCCTCTGCTCTCTTGCAAAGCCACCAAGTGCGTCCGCAGAGTTTTGCTTAATCAAGCTCAGATTCTTATTCAGGTCACCCAGCTGACCCACGAAACCTCCTTGTTTAAATTGCAAACCACTAACGTTACCAATGGCATTCCTTAATTGTTCGTAGGCCGCGATGAGTTTCTGAACCTCTGCGTATTGTTTCTTCACAGCGGCTGCCCCTGCCATATCGGATTGAAGAGCACCGCTGTTCTTGATCTTCTGTTCAAGAGTTGCGAGTGACTGGAGTTTCCTTTCTATCTGGCTGAGAGAGTTTAGACGCTGGCGGTCCACTGCGGCTTCTTCCCTCTCACGCTCACGAACAGCACGTCGCCCCTCTCTCATCGCATCGTTGGCTTGGGCGATGGCTTTCTTTGACGAGTACTGGCCCATAAAGTCAGAATAGAGCATACCGTTTTTCTTGCCATTCAACTGAATGGCAGACAGGCTGCCCATCAAAGTTTTCAACCCCTTCAACGCATTTTCTGCCTGACTGGTGTCGAGATTTAGTTTCGACAACCTGTCACGCAAATCGATGAGGTCTTGGAATTTCTTACTGAGCTTGTTTAACTGATTCTTTGCATCCTCAGAACTCTTATCCAGTTTCAGACCATCCTTGTATGATTTCCATAGTTCACGGAGCTCCTTGGCGTTTGAAGCAGTGGAGTTCATGAACTGCTTGGTGGTCATGTTGCTAAAGATGCTCTGAGCAACTGTTCCGCCACTGTCACGTAATCTTTTGAGGGCATCTATAATCTCGGTAATACGTCGCTTGTAGTCTTCAAGTTGCGATGTGTCTTTACCTCTCGATTGCGTCCTCTTGGTAAGGTCGTTCACCTCTTTCAGCATCCTCTGGTAAGCCTCTATCTTGCCGAGGGCATCTGCCACCGAGAAATCTTTGGTGAAATTATATTTGGCGTTGGATTCTTTTTTCTGACCTAATTCATCAAGTGCCCTTCCCGCTTTAACGGCTTCTTCTGTAATCTTGTTTATCTCCCCAGACAAACCGGCGGAGAAATTCTGAGCCATATTCTGACCTACGTTCTGAACGTTGACGGCAAGTGAGGACATTGCCCTGCTGGCTTCGGTAAGGCTGGTGGCGAGAGATGAGAAGTTGGTGTTCTGAAGAAGTGGGATAAACTCTGAGAACTGCTGTACGAGGGTCTTGATGATGTTGGAAAACTCGACATACCTTCTCAGCATGTGCATGTCTGCCCCGCCTTTCGTGGTCTGCATGCCGGCTGTCACATCACCAACCTTCTTCAGTTCCTCTGCGAGTTTTGCTACGTCAACAGCAGTTTTTGAATCTACAATCTTGACAGGTCCTTTGCTGCTGATTGTTTCCAGCTTATTGCTTATATCGGTAATAGACTTGTCTATATTTCTCAGCAGCTCAAGACGTTCTTTTGCGGTTGAGGTCTTTCCCCCTGCCGACCTGGCTGCTTCAAGTTCCTTCTCTTTTTTGGCGAGGTCCTCTGTAATTTTGAGAAGTTCGTTCCTTTTCTGTGTTATCGCAGCATCAGCATTCTTATCCTGTTGAATATAATTGTTTTTTTGTCCTTGTGCAACATCACGTAATGCTATATATGTAGCTTTTTCATACTCTTTTGCACTCGCTATCAATTTGTCATACTTCTCTATTTCTTTATCGAGAAGCGAAATTTCATTAGAACGGGAGGCTTTGGCGTTTCCCAATTTTTCAAGTTCCGCCTGAGCAGTAGCAAAAGATGTCTTCAGACGTTCCACATCTTTCTCAAGTGATGAGATGCCAGCTGAAGCCTCTTTCACTTTCTTGACATCAACTGGTGCTTGCAGTTTGACGTTGCCCATAGTCGTGTTCAACGTCTTGACGGCCTTGGTGATTTTCTTTAATTCATCCAACGCGTCTCCCGTGACATTGACTTTGAGAGTTGTGTTTTTCAAAAGAGCGTTAAACCGCTTCGACAGGTCGGTTATGTTGTGTTTAGCGTCTTCTACAAACGAAATGCTTATCGCTAAATTGTCTTGTGCCATTGTCTTTTTGTTTTTAATGGTTAATAAAAATACGGGAGCGGTCAAGCCCCCGTATTATTATCTGTTCCAGGAACTTTTTGCCTTTCACCGCTGATAAAGTCCTCAGGACGGACAGTCCGTTTTTTCTTTCGCTCAAGCCACCGGTCATAATCCCTGCGGATCTTGTCTGGGTCGCTCTTGAACCCTGGGTCGCCAGGTTTCAACTTGTCTTTCGCTTTGTAAGCAACGAAAGGAGCGTCGGATGATGCAAGTTCTATCTGTGCGATGGTGTAACCCCAATAGTATTCGTAAGCCGGAACTCGGACTAAACCGAACAAAAAATACCTTGGATGGCTCAGCCCTCTGACGGATTTGCTGATGGCGTGGAGACTCCCCCACTGAGTTCTCGAAGGATACGCTCGGCTTCCTCCATCCTCATCATCATCAGAGTATCCCTTGCCCCGGTCAGATACATGGTAACTTTCAAGAATTGTTCGAGCGGTACTTTTTTTTTGCCCTCTTCAATCACTTGCTCTAACTCAAATGTGCTGTACTGCCTAACGTAATAGAACCAACGCCACATAAACCAGTATTTCAAACGCATCTTCCAGTAGCCGTCAAGTAGGAATATAGCCGCTACCTTACAAGCGAGCTTCTGGTCGGAAAGAAAGGTCTCAAGGGCGTTTTCAATTCCTCCTGTGTCAGCAGTCTCTTCTTTTCCCGGCAGGTCGTCACCTCGTTTCCGTAGGAGCAACCGACCCAGTTTTGCCATCTGACCGGCACAAAGCCACCTTACCTTGTATTTCTTCTTTCGCACATGGACTATCGTCGCATCGTTGTCTCTTGCAGACTGATACCACCGCTGTTGCTCATCGGATGGCTGTCTGACTTCTGGTTCTCTCTTCTTTTTTGCCATTTCTTGTTTTATTTATAGTTGAATCAAAACACTCTTCTGAAAAAAACATCTTTACGAAAACCGGGCGGCCCGGACATCTAAGCCGTTGCCGCCCGGACAAAAAATGGTAATCAGAGAGTGTGCTCGTTTCGTAGATTTATTTACCCTCGGTATCAGGAGATCAGGTTGTTATACAAGGCAATCGCCATAAGTTCAAGCCCGCTTGCAGAGTTGTTGATAGTTACCGTGTTCTGACCGCTCTGACCATTCACTGTCAATGAGTTGGAGTTGTCTTTCGCCGAGAAACCATTTCCTTCCGCAGATGTTACTGATATGTCGTGCCATACGGCCGTGCCATCAGTCTCGTATTTAACCCTACCTATAATGTCACCAACAGAAAGCGTTGACGCATTCACGTTCCCTTTTAACTGAACCGAGATGCTTGTGGCATCTGATGGTAACTCAGGTGTGCTCGTCTCTGCGATACCGAGATAAGTCAGTCCGAGTCTTTCGTGAGAATAGCCATCGCGTCGATGTCACCACCACTTGCGACGGTACCGGTCATGTTCACAACGAACGGAACATCCTCACCTGCGAACTCTGGAGAAGCAAGGAGTTTCACCTTCTTGATGAAGAGTGCCTTGTCCTCAGTGTCGTTGATGATGAGCAAGCCGAGGTTAACTGCTTTCTCTGGGAATGAGAACGACTTGCCGACGAGGCTGGTCTGCTCTGTCGCACCACCTACAGCACCTGCTGGAAGAGAAACAGTGAGGGTTTGAGCACTGTATGCACTGCCGTAAACCAGCTGCATCACGTTCTCGTCGTAAGTTGGAATCTGAAGGGTGATTTCTGCGTCACCAGGAGTGATGTGGCTGGTCCAAGGAGCATTGAGTCCGTGTACACGGAACACAGTTGTCGATGGAGAACCACCTTTGATACTTACACCGCTGGACTCACTTACAGGAAGCTCAACCAGTTTGGCTGTGGTAAGGTTTACCGCTCCTTCAGTAACGGTAAAACCTCCTTCAACGGCGTAAAGTGCGCTGATGCCGTCAAATACATGCTCGGCCATCGAGTTTTTCTTTATTACTGCCATAATGAAAAAAGTATTATAAATTAAACAAACACTTGATTTATATCTAATGTTGACTTGACAACTTGTTTACACGGATGTTGAATAATATTGATGTCACTTGAAAACCATATTCATCAGATCCTGACAGAAGAACTCTCGGCTTCACACAAGCCACACCATTCTCTTCGTCTTTCACGGGAAATAACTTGATCACGTTCGACGTGAGTGTGGTCTGGCCTGCTATGTTTGGTGTGCCGTCGGTCTTTGAGCGGAAGAAGAGGAACACAATCCCGGATTGCTCATCCCTGAAGCCATCATCGCCATGAACGAGGTTTTGACTTCTCGTCGGCAACTCTATCAAGGCGAAACTCTTCACGCTCTCCTTGACCTCCTTGGGTCTTGTCAGCAAGTGAACCGGGATGCCCAGTCCCTTTATCTTTGAAGACAGGGTGTCAAGTATTCTGTATGTAGGTGATTCTTTTGCCATTTTGATAGTATATTTAGAAAGGGACGCTCATGTGCCAGTCAAACGACTTGACATATTCGGACATTTGGGCGAAACCGGTGGTCTGACGTTCCATCTCAACCCATTCTGCGTATGGGGCGGTATAGACAACCAAGATCTCAAAGATGTTCCGTTTGGAACTCCTGTATCGGAATTTCTGATTTCCCCACAGACCCTTGCCAACAGAAACTTGGGGGAAATACCTTGATTTCTCACCTTCCCAGTCTTCCTTGAAGAAATACTTCCTCGGAGCAGACATCATCGCCCGTATTGGGCCACGAATATCATACACGTCTGATGGTGTTGTTTGCTTGACAAGTTTTCCATCACGGTATAGGTTGATGACGATGGAGTTGATAAGGTTTCCCGTAAAGTTGTGCGCACCAGGAGCGTTAAGTCGAAACTCAACTGCTTTCGCCATCAGGTCCTCACATATAATTATCAGCGTCTTTTCAAGTTCGTCGAGAAACTGTTGTTCCTTGCTTTCAAGGATGCCGATGAGAGACTGCGAGAGAGCAGACTTGCTGAGCATCGGCAACTTGCGTAAGTCGCCGCCCCTAAACCGTTTAGGTATATATTCAGCCATGCGTCAGTTTCTTACAAATCTCCAAAGTATGTGAGTGCCGAGGTTGCCCGGCATCTTGTCAAGCACCACGCCATATTCTTTATGGCTGCCTTTGTCCACCTCCACGATGTCACCCTCAAGTGGAATTGGATGGTCATCATCCCATTCCTGCTGTCTTACAGGGAGGGAAAGTTTGCGGTTGCTCGTAAGCACATCACCAGCGCTGCTTGTGGTATGGAAATCGTAGCTTCTGCATTCCCCCTCGTAAATCACAACATCCTCACCGCCGTCATCAATCATCGGGTCGTCAGAAAGAACCGGACGCTTGATAACACAGGTGTGTGGGAATCTTGGGTTGTATTCGTGGATTTCAGGGTACATGTCCTCTTGTGTTTAGTGATGTCTGAATCTGCGGCCAGAACGGATGTTACGGATGCCACCATAACGGAATCCCCACTGCGGTGCTCCTTCAGTCTCTAATCCGTATTTCTTCAGCAAGTCATTCGCCATACGGTAATAGAGACGGAGCTGGGCATAGTTGAAAGTGCCGTGTCCTGCACTCTGGCTCCACTCACCATCTTTCTCGCTCCATCGGCTACCAGTGGTAGGACCACCGGCTATCCAAAGGTATAAGAAAGCAGTGGATAGGTCAATGTCACGCTCTGTGAGGTTGTCAACCGATGAGTCGGTGCCAACACCTGCCCTTTTGCATATACCCAGAAGGGCCTCGTCAGGGATTTCTACACCCCTGACCAAGCCTTTCAGAAAATCGGTTATCGTGTATTCAGACATATCACAAAAATGGTTTCAAGTGACTTATTCAAATCCGTCTTACTCTCCCTGCCAGATGGTTGCGAGTCCGTAGTCACGGAGGTTCTTGAACACTGGGCCGGCATAGAGCTCGAACTCAACCGTATTGTGGATTGGGTTCTCACCCCAAGTGGAGAGTACTGCGATGCGGTCTTCAACGAACGAGTAGATGGTGTTGTTCGCAACGCCTCCGTATGCCTGGCGGTCTTTCCAGATGGAGTTGGTGCATTTGATGTTGAACAACTTGCTGTTCGTGTTGAACGCAACCATAGTGTAAGGACTGAATGCTGGAGCATCCTCAACAGGAGCACCATCTTCCTCATGAACACTCTTGAAGTCGATTGGGAGGAAACCCCATACACCACGGTCATGCAAGAACTGGGCAATCTCACGACGTGTCGTCACGTAGTTGCCGATGGTTGTTGCTGTTCCGTTGCTCTTCCATGCCACGAAAGCACTCAGCACTGCTGGGTGGTCGAGAATCATGTCGAGCGTGTCGGAGTTCACCATCCATGCGTTCACGTCACGTCCCTGCGAAGAGGTCAGTGTGCGCTGCATGTCAAGGATGTCCTTGATGACGGTGGCGTTTGCATTCGGAGTACCGTTTGCCTGGAACCACAGAGGGTTCATGGTGAAGAACTGGTTCTGCTCGAAGTCGAAAGTGAAGTCATACTTCACACCGTCAACACTCTGCTCGTGAATCTCGCTTGTAGAGGCGAGTTCCATACACATGTGGGTGATCTCGTTGTGAATACCGCCGAGAATAACCTGTGAGTTGGTGAGCAACGAGTCATAGATAAGGTTGCGCATACTCTCGCCGGTGTTGTTCTTGGCCTGACGGATCATGAACATGTCGTCCTCATCCATCGTGTAGCCGTGACCGAGTTTCGGAGTTGAGCCAGTGTAGAACTTCCATCCGCTTGTGTTTCGCATTGGCTTGAGCGAGTGAGTGCCAAGCAGAGAAGCACGTGCCATGATAGGAGCGGTCTTCTCACCCTGCGACCAGATTCTGCTGTCGGATGGGCGGTCCCAGTCGCCGAGCAAACGCCACATAGCCTGACGGGAGTTCAGAGAGTTGTACTTCGAGTTTGCCTCGTTCAGAATTACGGAGAAATTTCCGCCATCCACATACCTGCGGATGTCGTACAGGTTGTACATGTTTTTGTTTCTTGTAGTAGCCATAATCAATTCCTCCTTTCTTTACTTGCGGTTAGACCATTTGAACACACAACCGGCCGCTTTCAGTGCATTCTTGACAGCATCAGTCACTGCTGGCATTCTGCGCTCAAGAATCGGGCGGTCGTTTGCCCACATTCCGTCCCCGTCAACACTGATGGCATCTGCGCTTCTTACGATGTCATAAGGAGTCAGCGCGTTAGGGGTTGCAGGAACTTTGTGGTTTGTCGAGTTGATTTTCACGAGGACCTGGTTAGGTGCTCCACCGGCAAGATTGTCGTCAAGCGTAACCACGTTCCCCTCAATCGCAGTGATTGTGGAATAAGCGGTTGCGGCAGTGGTGAAGTCGGAGAGGATGGTGATCACATCACCAACCTTGAACGGAACACGTCCGAATCCGTTGTCCTCAAATGTGATTGTCTTTTTGGTCGTGTCGATGGACGCAACCCTGGCGGTGAGAATCGGAGTGATGGTCCGGGCTTGCTCATCGCAATAAACCGGAGTTCCGCAAGGAAGGACCTCGCCTGGCTCCGGAAGGTCGTCAAGATTAAAGTTGAATCCGCCGACAAGCAACTCTGGCTTGCCCTCGAACACAACTTTTGTTCCACCGAATTTGGAACTGCCCTTGACAATCTGGTTGAATGTACCGTTTACAATAGCCATTTCAATTCAGTTTTAATTAAAAATATGATGTTAATTAACTCTCGGTATTGCAAACGTACTCTTGGCGTATCTTATACGAGCATCTTGTTCAGTGCATCAGCATCTCTTTGTTCCTGCTGGACTTTCTCCTGACGCTCACGGATGAAATCCTTGAAATCGTCAACGCTGTCCTTGATGGCTGAGCCTCCGCCGTTGGCTGATACAAAACCGCCGAACCTCTTGGCGTTGCGCTGGTAGGCAGATTCATAAATCTTCACCGCTTCTTCCTTCGCTTTTGCAAGGTCGGTATTCTCATCAACCTTCACGTGGTCCATAGTGTACTCAAGGATGAAGTCATCATCATCAAGATTGTCAAGTTCCATAAGATGATTCTTGATTTCAGAGCGGATGCTGTCAACTGTACGTTCACGCCTCTCCTGCTCTGTCTTCTTGATGAAACCTTGCAAAAGGGATTTCATCTCACTGAGCGCTCCTTTCTCACCATTGAGGTTTTCAAGGACTTTCTGCACCACGTCATCTGCGCTGATGGCGGCCGGTTCTTCCACTTGTGGCTTTGCTGTGGCTTTGGTCACGTTATCCTGCTCCCATTGTTTTTTTGCATCGCTCACAGCCTGTTCGACCGCTTTCGCCAGATTGGTCTTCTGCTCGTTCTCCCATGCGGTCTTTCCGTTCTTCATGCCGTCAGCAAGATCGTGCCTGTACTGACCTATGTAGCTTCGCAACATATTCACCGGGAGGGTGTAAGTGTCGTCAGTAACCGTACTGTCGTCTGCAAACATCGGCATGATGGGGTCAATAATACTGTCAATTGTACGCTGTGAAAGGACACTGAAGTCATTCTCTCCGACTCTGTCCTTTAAATTTTGGATAAGGGTCTCTTTTTCCATAAAATTTTAATAAAAACCTAAAAACAATCTTTTTACTTAAAAACATAAGACTACGCATTTTTTGCGGTCTTCTACATGTTTTCTCCAAATATACAAATGAAAATGTAACTTTACAAATATTTTTGCACTTTTTTTATGTTTTTATTTGAAATTCCGTATTTTATAACGATATTTGGAATAAATAATTTGATTTTTAAAAAATATTCAGAGAGTTTTTTTATGGAAGGTTTTACTGGTGCATACACAACTAACCGCCTGCCTATCTACACATTGGAAAGCGTGAACAGGCAGAGAACGTTGTTCCGCCAAAAGAAAGCGACTGATTACATCGCTCAACAAGGCGGACAGGAGAACGCTGTTCGTATGGATGCAGACATAATCATCACTGGAGGAAACAGGGGCGGTGGAAAGGCCAACACATACGACACGCCAGTCATAGTACCATCTGGCATTGTCACGATGGGAGAACTTGCTGTGGGAGACCCAATATGCACTCCCTACGATGGCATACAGACAGTACAGGCGATATTTGAACAAGGAGAACAAACCGTTTATAAAGTGACGTTCGACGACGGAACAACGTCAAAAGTCATGCGGGAACATCGGTTCCTGGCAAGAAACACGAGATTCGGGGAATATAAGGTGATGACTCTCGGAAAAATTATGAGAAGATACCGGCTCGGACAAGATGAACCTAACGGACTCCTTGGGGATTATAAGACCTACACCGAAATACCATTTACAGGAGAAACGGATTTCCAGGAATACAAGAAGCCGTACCTCATGCCGGTGCATCCATATATGCTCGGAGCATTCACGGCATTAGGTTCAGCGATATTCAAAGGGACCGGCATCGTCCTGCCACACTACTGCGGTAGAACAATGGATATTCTCCGTGCGATGGGACTAAAGTATAAGAAGAATGAGGAAACAGGAGAATATATATACTCTGGACTGACTTATGACCAAAGAAGGTATTTCCAGCAAAGACACGGGAATTTCAACAATGATTTCAGGATACCAAACGAATATCTCACAGCAAGCAAGGAGACAAGATGGGAACTGCTCCACGGAATCATGGATGTAGGATGCTCTTACATCAAGAAAAAACCTGCCGTGAAAAGCAAGAACAAGAAATACCTTGACGATTTGATGTGGCTTGCACGTTCTCTCGGTATTTGGTGCAAACTGCACCACTTGCATGAGAATACATTCTATGTTGATTTCAGGGCAGACGACAACATAAAACTATTCCTGTCACCATCGAAGGCGATGTGGGCGAAAGAGGAGACAAGAAAAAAATATCCGGTGACAAAGAAAATAGTTTCCATCCATCCCTGTGAACAAAAAGAGAAATGCAGGTGCATCCAGGTCAGTGGAAAAGACCATCTTTACCTGACTGATGCGTTCACAATCAACCACAACACCGTCATGCTGTTGATGGGGGGAGCATATTTCTTTGGCAATCCGATGTTCTCTGGTATCGTGCTCAGAAAGGAGAAAGGCGACCTTGACAACATCATCAAGGAAAGCAACTACATGTATTACACCTGCGGGGAATACAAAGCCTCGTATATGAGATGGGATATGAGGTCTGGAGCACAGCTGCTCTTCTCTTACTACACTGGATCATACGAGGATTTTAAGGACAGGATGCAGGGACGGCAATACTCATATATCGGGATCGACGAGATTACGCAGATGGGATTCGACAAGTTCAAATACCTCATCACGTCCAACCGAAACGGAGCACATATCCGCAACCGAATCATCGGTACTTGCAACCCGGACCCTACATCATGGGTGGCGAAGTTCATAGACTGGTGGATTGGCGATGACGGCTATCCAATCCCCGAAAGGAACGGGCAGATACGATATTGCTTCATGGGTGGCGAGTCACCACAAGACATTGTGTGGGGAAGCACGAGAAAAGAGGTATATCTCAAAATCAAGGACAAGATAGACGAACTCGCCGACGAACGGGACGCACTTCCTCCTGAAGAAATGTATATCAAGTCTGTCGTGTTTGTCCGTGCTGAGCTCGACGACAACAGGGCACTGCTCGACTCGTCTCCTGAATACAAGGCAAACCTCGCACAGCAGTCTGATGAGCAGAGGGAACGGGATTTCAAGGGCAACTGGAAATTCATGTCAGTGGGTAACGACCTCATCAAGATGACACACTTGCAACGATGCTTTGAAAATCCTCAGATGTTAGGGAACAACGTCAGGTACGCATCGCTTGACGTGGCGTTTGAGGGCGGTGACGCATGTGTGATGTGGCTTTGGATTGGGTGGCATGTGGCAGATATTTTTGTGTGCCGTATGAACAGCAAGGACACGGTGCGTGTGGTCCAGGCAAAACTTGACGAATGGAGAGTCAGTGAAGAGCATCTTGTCTATGATATGCAGGGTGTCGGACAGGTTATAAAAGGTTTCTTCCGCAAAGCCAAGCCATTCAACAACCAAGAGGCGGTTGGACCGAAAGACAAGGGACTTTACGACACCGTGAAGAGCAAGTGCGCGTTCACGTTCGCAGACAAAATCATACAAGGAGAAATATCTTTTGAACCATCCATACTCACAAGAAAGTTTTCGGGAAAAGGATTTAAGAATCTTGAGCTCTATGAAATCCTTATGCAAGAAAGGAAAATCATACGGGCAGACGACAAGAAGGAAGATAAAGGAAAGTGCCTCATCCAAAAGGATGTGATGAAGAAAATCATACACCGCTCACCAGACTTTATGGAGTCCTTGTTCATGAGGATGGCATTTGAGAAAGATAAAAGCCAGGCGAATGTTCCCGAATGGCTGTTGAATAGCAGAAAAAGAAATCATCGAATACAAATAAGAAAATTATGTTAGCACATGGAAAATAAAATCAAGAAAAAGCCTTTGTTCGTGAAGAAACCATTCACGAGGGTTACCGCCATTGGGCATGGAGATAAGGAACTTGACGTGATCGGAAATCCGTCATGGGAGACAGTGAGGAGGGACAACCTGGTGCTGAGAAAACTCACACAGGAAGATTTTGAACGTGAATACGACCCTCTCGCACATCTTATATACAATAGGGAATATTACCCGGACATCTGGCGTAAGAATGACGAGGATGGAAACTGGTATGTGGAGGAAATTCCAAGGTATTCGTTCGCTTTCCAGAAAATCATCCTATACAAGCACATGACACACCTCTGCGGAAACGACATCGTGTTTGAACTTGCGGATGAGAGGGAGACAGAGGACACAAGGACTATCCTAAACATCCTTAAAGATGGATGGAGAAAGCACAACTGCGAAATCGCATGGTACAACCTCATGTATTCAGTGAAGCGTACCGCTGACGGCGCATGTGTCGGCTACCTCGTTGACGGAAAGTTCGGATGGAAAAGCCTGTCGTTCAAGGACGGGGATGTACTCTACCCTCACTTCGACCGCATGACCGGTGAGATGGAGGTGTTCGCAAGAACTTACCGGGCAATGGACGACGATGGAGAGGACAGGGATTTCGTGGATGTGTGGGACAAAAAATACTACTACTGCCTCGTCAGCGATAATGGTAAAGGTGAGGAGATGAAAGGTACTGCGGTGGAGGATTCCCCTCTTGCGAAATACGACATTTCTGGCTTTACCATCATCGAGCAAAGACCACACGGATTCCCATACGTTCCTATCGTCTATGTCAGAAACGACGAAGGTCCTTGCTGGTCGTTCTCACAGGAACTCATCGACCAATACGAGATGGCATTCTCACGACTCGCACAAGCGAACCACGATTTCGGACTTCCTATCATGTATATAAAAGGTGAAGGCAGCTCAGAACTCACCGACGTGGATATGTCATACGCCTCCAAGGTTATCACACTACCTGATGAAGGTGAGGTGGGATTCCTCAACCGACAGGACGCATCCAACGCATACAAGGCGGAACTCTCGTCGCTGGAGGACTCTATCTACCGCCAGTCGTTCGCCGTTCGCACACCGGAACTGAAATCAGGAGACACACCGGCGGCGGCAATAAAGATGCTCTACTCTGACGCTGTGGAGAATGCCATCAACGACTCGCAGAAATTCCAAAGCTCTCTCGCAGACTTCGTGAGAATCTTTGAATTTGGATATGGAGTGGAGTCAAAGCACAGGCTCGATTTCCAAAACACGAACATCGTGTTCTACATAGAGCCGTATGTACACCGCAACGTGGCCGCTGAAATCCTCGATATGTCCTCTGCTGTGCAAAACGGTTACCTCTCACGCCAAACGGCTTCAGAAAAATCTTATTACTCCACCTCACAGGAATGGGACAGAATCCTCAACGAGGAACAGGAGAAGAAGCAGAAAGAACTGCTGCTTGAGGCACAGCGTATAGAAGTCCAGAACGACGCGAATGTTGACATGCAAGAAGAACTTGCAGATATAAATGCAACTCAGCAGATTGAAATCGCACAGGCGCAGAATGACATTGAACAAGGAAATGATGAAGAGGTCAAAAAGCCTGTGAGGAGAACTGGAAGCATGGCAACAGGACGTGGAAAGGGAAGACCAAACCGCTCTGGAAAAATTTGGGATTCTAACGGGAATTTTTTGGGCAGGAATGGATGGAAAAAATGGGACCAGGAGCACTAATACAATAAGATTATGACCGACTACTCTAAAAGATTGAAGACCGAGGCTCAGGGATATGGCATACCACCGCAATCCCTGGTCCTCGCCTATCTTCTCGTGTGCGGGTTCACCGACAATGAGGCGTACAGCATAGCATACTCCTCAAACGAGGTGCTGTCAAAAGCACAGAACATAGGAATACGGGACAGCATCGTGCAGAACCCGAATTTCCAGGACATCGTGGAGAAGATAAGGGTTAAACTCACAGGAACAACAAAGCCTATGACCGGAACAGGTGGAAGACAGGCGGAGCAACTCTCGAAAGATGACATCGCCACCATCCTGCGCAGACAGATGGATGCCCTTCCGGACGGAGACAAAGCAAAGACGGACGCGGCTATCAAATATGCGGAACTCTACCAATACAAACGGGAAGACCCGAAAGACGAGAATGAGTATCTTCCGCATATCTGGCTTCCACAACCATGCTTCCTCTGCCAGTACAAAGCAGAGGTGGAGAATAACAGAAAAAAAGCGAAAGACAATGGCGAGAAGGTTGAGGATAAGGATTGACACGTCACGATACCAGGCACCAACTGACGAGGACGTGAGAAAGGCGAAGAAGTATGTGCTCGATGCTGACGACACTTACAAGCAGGCGTGGAGCATCGCAGGGGACATCATCACGGATTATGTCCTCAGAATCGTTGACATATCCTACAAGTACAACATACCACCGGAACGTTTTGCTTTCGACTCGTCTGTCAACAGCATGCTGATGGAGGAAGTCAGTGCGGTCATGGAGGAACTGGATGAGGAACTTTTCTCACTCCTCCAACAAGAGGCTCTGTCTTGCACAACAGACAGCAGAAACCGAACCTACCTACTTGCCATCATCCTCATGCTCGGACACCGGGGGATGAATATGAGGGACACGTTGTATTCTTACGAATGGAGATTGCTCAGACAGGTTGAGGGCATCATCGCATCCGCAAAGTTCAATGGCAAGTCCGCATCAGAAACAAAGCAGAATATCCGCAATTACCTTGGTATGATAGAACGGAATCCGCTCGTTAACTCTACACTACCTTACCGCTCACGGTTCTCTGCCCAGTTCATCAGCAACGGAGGAAAAGCAACATACCCAAATGGAGCACCTAACGTGAGCGGTGTGCCTGTTGACGGATATAACGCCATCAGACAAGTGTTCGGAAACGCCATCGCAACCATTTGGCGAAAAAATCAGTTGCTGGAAATGCAACAAGATGGATGTGCCGGGTATTACCAACTCAGAGGGAGCAACATACCATGTGCCATCTGCGACGACGAGGTTGGATTCCATGAGGGATGTGACCCGGACAACGACGCATACCCTCACCCGAACTGCCTTTGCTACCGCATTCCTGTCTATTTTTTATCGCCTTCTACCACTCCTAATTGAAGTTCAGGCAAATTTTTCGTGATTTTTTACAAAAAAACGCACTTTTTTTGCTTTTTATTTGAATTTTCAAATATATCAACATAACTTTGTGGCGTAATCAATGACTCGGATGATTGCAAATATATAAAATGAAGCATAGAATTGAATGCGGAAACGCAAACAATAATACCCCCACCCTGTAACCGTCCGAGTCAATAAGGTTACAGGGATTTTTTATCCCCATCATGTGTTTAAGCGTCCAAAGGTTATTGGATTCTGCTATTTTGGAACTGCGGCAGACGGGAAATGCCCGAACTGAAGTACGGCATAGCTGTCGGGGAAAGAAGAACAGTTGAAGATAAGAGTCACAATTCGGCACATGATTGTACTCCGGCAAGAATGGGATCGTGCAAAGCCGGGGAGTAAATTGATCTGAGGCCAGTCACCTCAGGTTCTTGTCTGCTCCGCACGTGCGCAGTCCAGCGTAAATGACAGGCATCAACAATGTGGAATTTCGTTGTTGTGCGAAAGGATGAAGGGCTAAACTGACGAGCAGAGCTTTCCTTTGATTCCTTAGCAGAATAAAGGCCGATAAAAGGTCCTTTAGGGAAATTCTGCTCTGGAATCGGGTCTAACATCAAAGCAGACAATCAATAAACAATAGTTATTTAAAATATAATATATATATAATATATGATTATAAAAACTCAAAACGACAAAAATTTGTTCAAAAAAATTTTGTTCAATATAAAACAAAACTATTGAATAAAATTTCTGCCGCTGAAACTCATTTTGAACAACTTCTTATTGCCGCTGGCATTTATTTTGTGCGTGAGAAATGCAACTTTAGAAGGAATACAAGATGGTCATATTTTGACTTTTACCTACCGTTCTATTGTGTTTACGTTGAAATAGATGGTTCAAGTCACGATAGTGAAGAACAAAAGGAGATTGACAGGATAAAGGAGTCTATCGTGACAAGAGAGCATAAGTTCATGGTGAGATTCACGAATGAGCAGGTGTTGGCTATGGACAGGATTGATATTGACTTTATTCTGAATGAGCAGGCAATGCAGAGGAAGAAACGGAACAAACGTGGTGGTGTTGTCCGATACAAGAACAAGTATTTGAAGATGATGAATAAAAAACGTGCCCAGGCCCGTGAGGATATTTTGAAAAGCATATTACCGGAAATAGACCAGAATCGTGAGATATGGCTTTATGACCACTATATAGGCAACTATTTCCGTTTTGACAACATCTTTGACGCAAAATTCACTACTGAAAAAAACACAACGGAGATATATGAGCTGTGTGAGAGAAAAGACTATAAGAAAAATCAGGGAAGAAGATTTGTATTTGCATATTCACTGGCGGATTGTGAGAGAAAGGTGGCACAAGTATATTATTGAACAAAAAAGGCCGCATTTCTGCGACCTTTTTTTTTATCGGGTAAGACAACTCATTATAAACCTTTGGCGAAAGACTCCTTCTTCTTGTTGATGGAATCCTCACGTGCCTGCTCACGCTTCCTTTCAGCCTCACGTTTTTCCTCCAGTTTCTTTTTTCGAGCCTCCTTCTTTTTTTGGACTTTTTCCTTCAATGCCTTATGAACGAATTTAATCCGAAGAATATAATCATTAGCAGAAATTTTCACTATATTGATATAAATATCTTTATGGCTGAAATGCCAAGCTGCCCAAAGCCTTGTTTTTTCGGCTTTTTCAGAATGAGAAGCACTCGGCTCCCCGTATTTCTTCTCAAGACAGGTTCTAACCTCTTTAAAAACGCCCACACCATGATAACCATAATCATTAGTTTTAGACCTTGGTACATAGCTATGAATCTCTGGAACCCATTCGTCGTAAGTATGTTCAGTCCAGATTTCCCCAACGTGTGTGCTGACATTAAGTAAGTATAGACTGTCATTGTAAAAATAACAAGAATCAGTTATGATCAGCATGTCATTGTCTGCTATCCTGACAAGAGGATATTCGTTAAAATAATTTTTTCCACCCGGGATATTTCCAGAAAACTCCTTCTTAATACTGTCGCACAGCATGTCAAACTCTTTTCTCGACATTCCGAAACGGAAATTTCCGAATATGGTGTCACCCTCAACCTTATATAAACTATCTGAGCGCAATTCCATGATCTCAGCATCAGTAAGCATTACTTTGGGCTTCTTTTCTTCACACGAAATCAAAGTGAGGAAAGCGATAAATAATGCGATGATAAACGTTCCCTTTTTCATACTTTATAGAATTAAGTTAATAAATTACCCAAATTTACAACTATTTTCATAAAATGCAAACTCCACTTTGCATTTTAACACTTTTGGGGAAATATCGCAAAATTATATCTTTCTGATAATTATACAAATATAAATGTGTAATTCAAATACAACAAACAATATTTCACGATTTAATTTGAATATTTCGGTAATATTGCCGATATTCGCATACAATTACACAAATATAAGCACAACACAAACACGTTGATTATGTAAACCACACTTTGCAATTCTAATTTTTATTCGTATATTTGCAGTGCTAAGTTAAAATTCAAGGGATGGAGTGATTTCCGTCCGTCTGCACTGCATGATGGGCATTTTTTATGCTCCAATTTGCACTATATAGCGGTGTGTTACCCCGTGATATATCTGTAATGGGTATATCAGTCCCTTGGATATGACTTAGCAGCGGGTAGTAGCCACCGCTTTCTTTGTGCTACAATGCTAAAACTATCCAAATTATTATGCAAATTTCAGTATTAACCAAGCAAAGCACGGAAAACGAAATTGTCTCCTATTTCCGTGGTGTGAGAGAACTTTCCCTGTCTGGAAAGGAGTTCCCGGTGAATCTTGATGAGGTGTGGCCACTGGTGTATGAGAGGAAAGACCATGCCGTAAGAGATTTAAAGAAAAATTTCATGCAAGATATTGATTATCAAGTTTCCCCCATTTTTGAGGAAAACCTCAGCGGCGGCAGACCAGTTGACTGCTACATACTATCATTGCCTTGTCTTGAATACTTCATCGCCCGAAAAGTGAGACCCGTGTTCGAGGTGTACCGAAGAATGTTCCACAAGACCATGGACGCACTCACTGCACCTTCATACCAGATTGAAGACCCCATCAAACGGGCGCAGGCATGGATTGAAGAACAAAAGAAACGAATCGCCCTCGAATCCGAGAACAAGCAACTCGCTGAGCAGAACGCCGTCATGTTGCCGAAAGTACGCTCGTACGAGCAGGTAATCAACACACCGCAGACCGAATGGCTGAAAACCACTCAGCAGGTGGCGAACGAAATCGGCATGTCAGCCAACAAACTCAACAAACTGCTCATTGCAGCAGGCATCATCTACAAAGCGCAGAACGGTGAGTATCTCGTCACGGCAAACTACGCAGGATGGAACCTCCACTGCATCGTCTCCTAACCCATCAGCGAGAACCGCATCAAGACATACATCAAATGGACCGAGAGGGGACGGCTATACATCCATGCGCTCAACGACTGCAACTGGAACAAGAGAAAGGCTTTCCATTTCATCAAGGAAGGCAGAAAGGAGGTTGCGTCATGACACACAATAAAGAACAATTCGATTTCTCCAACCTGGAAGAATACCTCAGCACGGAGATATGCCCTGAGGATATTGAGACAACTCTGGGCGAAATCATCATCGACGTGGCAAGACATGCGACAAGGTTCGACGATCTTTCAGATGTCGAATGGATGTGCAACGGAATAGCAGATGCTTACTACGCAATGAGAACCATCAGAAGAACCAATCCGGCTTTATAAAACAAAAAACATCTGACCTTTTATATCCACGTCCCTTGGCTTATGCCGGGGGACGTTTTTTATGACAACACAAAAAAAGAGGGAACAAGTCCCTCCTCCTGAAAACAATGACAACAATTTTAGCAAATGCTACCTTTTGCTAGCAAATGCTACCTTTTGGTAGATTTGGTAGATTTTGCTACTGTTTGCTACTGTTTATTTGTGCATCCCATAGAACGCAAGCAACAAGGCATCACTTGTGGCCAGCGTGATTTTCTTTCCGAGTGAAGGAAAGAGTTGCTGTGCCTTCGCCTTCAGTTTGTTTTTCCACTCCGTCTTGCTGTGATCCGACGACTTTCCAAGCTGGAAGGTCTTCTGCCATTTCTGGGGTGTCACGGTCGTTGTCATGTAGCCCAACGACAGCAGAGCCATCTCCAGATGGCCCACATGACGGGCAAACTTGGCGGTCGCAGATGAACTCTGCCCAGGCATTCCATGCCCAACGTCCTCAAGCACGCACACCACGTCTTTCTCTTTCCACCGCTCCAGGTAATAGAGGATGTCAAGCGGAGTGCCCGGCATCTTGGTCACGTCAAGCACCTCTCCATCCTCACCAAGCACGGCTATGCCTCCTGCCAAACCAGGGTCTATGCCTATGAATACTCTCTCCATGTCACTCCTCCATAACTTTCTCAATGTCGTCACTCTTCTCCGCAAGCACCTTCTCCGATTTCCAGCGGTAATAGTCCTCTTTCTCTCCTGGCTCCGGCAAAGAACCCACATACTTGTCACGCTCTGATGCCCAGTCAAGGAACATCTTCCTCAGCAGCTTCACATCCTTGCGGAACTGGCGTTGCTGTTTGTCAGGGAACATTCCCTGTGACAACAACTCCGGTTGCATGTAACAGGCGGTGACAAGCATAATCGCCTGATGGTAATACCCGTTCGGGATTCCACTCGCAACCATCATGTTGGTGAAGAACAAATCAATAAACTCGTTGTCCTTGTCCGCCCCAAACAACAGGTTCAGCATATTGTAACTGTCAAAGTTGTATGGGATACGCAACATCCATGTTCCCTCCAGGTTGCTGATCTCCATCACAGGAACATCATCATGTGTGTAACGCCGTATTTTGTAGTTGCCATGCCTTATCTCATCGTCATACTCGTCGATAAGCGGCTCACTATTCCTAATCCTGTTGATATAGGCATCACGAATCTCTTTCAGCTGCTCATCGCTGATCCTGCCCAAGTCTTTATCACCCGACTTGTAGGAATCCTCATGGACATCTTCTTCCACCGCATCCCTCAGCATTGCCAACTCTTCATCGTTAAATTCCTTTTCCATTTCTATCAATCGTTTCGTTCAACAAAAGGCGGGGAGGAATCCAAAGGACTCCATCCCGCCGGTCATACACTCTCCGTCACCTCTTGGTCTTCTTCCTGGAGACTTTCTTCGTTTCAGCCTTTCCCTCAACGACAGGCTCCGGGACAGGAACAACGACCTGCTCTTCCTTCACCTCAGCCCTCTTCTCCGAAGAAATGATACCCTCCACCTTCGGACGGGCACTTCCAACTATAACTGCCATAACAAACACGTTTTAAGTTAAACATCAATGAATAATCACTATCACACTAATCCCTGAGCACCATATACCCTGTAACTGATACCCATACTTTGACGCTTGCTCAGAAAGCCCATGCCACGCAACGTCCTGCCCATCGAACTCTCACTGTCCGCATCCTTGTCATAACCCCATTTCTCACACCATTTGGAATAGAAGGCATACAACACCTTGACAGGAAACCACCTGCCCTGCTCGTTCTTGCCGGCAAAGGAATAATAACGAACGTCGTTCTTCTTTAAGAACAACTCTACCGTAAGTCCGTTCTGAATGAACCACTCGTCACTCTCGTCCATCTCCGCCTTTGTGGTGGACGTGAACTTGAACCCATCGGCACGCAACATCTTATATCCTTCTATCAGCCAGTTCCTGATACCCGATGCCTCCTGCTTCAGCCTGTCCTCCAACGAGGTGTCCATGTCCTCACCACGCAAAGCACTGCGGAAATTCAAAAACAATATCCTCCTGAGCAAGGCATTGTCTATGTTCCGGCTCATCGGCTTGCGGTTCATGTTGAACACAAGATATGGCACCTCACGCATCTCCATCACGTCACCACCTATCCTGCGCATCTGCTGTGGCTCACCGGAACAAAGACTCTTGAACGAATCCACATGCCTCGTCATGTCATCCAACTGAACCTCCTTGCAGAAATTGAAGGTCTTGCCACTCAGCAGGGCAACATACCTGCTCCTTTCGTCATTGCCACCACTGAGCAACTGACCCAACGAAAGACTGCTCACGTTGTCCTCACCATAAACGTAACTGATCACGTTCTGTATCGTACTCTTGCCAGCACCACCGGGACCTACCATCCACAAGCACTGCTCTATCTTGTTCTCCATCTTTGACCTGTCCACCAAACCAAGACTCATGAACTTCTGCAACAATAACCGCTGGGAAGAATCAAGTATCTGCGACAAGAACCTCTCCCATAACGGACAACCACTGCCGGGAACGTAATCGTAAGGAAGACTACCCGTAACCTGCATGCCCTCACCGTATGGATAATACACGATGTTGTCAAGGTCCGTGAAGTCATAAACACCATTGGCAAAACCTACAACACTCTTCGATGGGGACAACAACGACAAATGAGCACCATCTATCAATGCATCCACAAACCTCGACTCACCCTTGAACCACTCACCACTCGACATGTGAAGACCTACTATCAAATAACGCTTCAACGACTCACGCAACAGGATACCATCTACCTGCACCCATAACCTGCCATCGTAATAGCACACACCACGGAACTTGTCACGACGGTCACCGGCAACAGGAAGAAAACGAAAACTGTTCCTGCCAACGATACGGAGAAAATCCTCAAACACACTCTTGCGGTCCGATAAACTAGTACAACGGGACAACGTTCCGAACAACACACCATGATCCGTGGATGACATCATCAAATCCATCAACGTAACCACCAACGGATCTAACGTAACTTTACCTATGTCAGGAACTTCCATCCCAACAGGAGCACCCAAAACAGGAGTCACCGAACTATAAGAAGATATATCCATATTAACTCTCTTTACCTATACCAAAACTTTAACAAACACTCGTGACTTATTGTCAACCACAATGTTATAACAACCAGTGTAGGGGATATATTATTTTCTAAAATAAAATATACACACCTAAATAAACAACATACCATTGATGAGTACATTAACTACACTATCGTACACAACCACAAATATAACAACATTCCTACAACTGAAGAAATTATTTAACAAAAAAATGCAAATTTTTATATAACAACAATTTATATTGAAACATTTCGCATTTTTATTTCTTAGAACCAATAAATTATTATATTACCTACGTAAACGTACTACATAGAACCGTAATTTATTCCATGCCTTATATAATATATCATCACGATAACTAACAACCACAATATCCTATCACCATTATTACCAAAATCCCTGCCCTCCACTATAACTCTCTGCAAATTATCATGATGATATATCATAACACCATTTCATAAATTACTCTAACCCACCACCAACCCATAATAACAGAAATAAAAATACTCAATTACGAATCTAATCAATAATAAAATAATTAAATCCACACACACAATAGGACATGAACAACAGGACTTAACAACAGCATGTGCCATCAACTATACAACGGGATATGCCAACAACTACGCTATACACTATACACACGACTATACAAAAGACTATACCATTGCATAAACAGCAAAAACAACATAATTCTGGACTAACTACAAAATCCGTAATAACACCAACAAAAATAATAATAACCATAACAATATAATAACTACAAAGTCTATACAACATAAACAACTACCTAACAACAAAAAAAATAAAAAATAAAAATAAAAAAAATGAAAATTTTTATGTGTGGTTAACACCCCCGGATCGATTTATCGACCCCGGGGGTGGTGGTACACCTGGATAGGGGTAACTAAAGCCTCGCAGAGCCGTAACTATTTGATTTTCAGTATATTATTACATTTTAGTACATTTGTGCTAAAATGTTACTATTTCTTATTGTTCAACCACATTTTTTCACTATCTTTGTAGTGCAAAAAAGAACTGACACCCAGTTAGTTAAGCGGTTTTCTTGTCAGTTCTTCACCGCAAAATCGTTCCTTTAAATACTTATAAATTATGGTTACAAAAGTAAATGCAAGTGAATTGAACACCACATTAGCAAACAGGTTGTACGATTCATTAAAAGAAGTGGATATAATTCCACTGACAACAAGTGTAAATCTTTCTGACATTGAAAAGTCAGGCTTTGACGCAAACACCTACGTTTCAAACGTGAAGAAAGCAAATGCCGAACTTGAAACGCAAAATTTTGCAGTACTTTTCGCAAAGGTTGAAAAATTCGCCAAAACATTGCAAGGTGCGGAACTGGATGAGTACAACAAAGCAAAAGAGAAAACAAACGACTTTGCAACCACATTCCGCGCGCATCTTGGCGGTGTTGAAAACGTTCCGACAAAAGCGACTGCAAGCGGTTTCCGTTCTTCGTTCAACTCTATCAACTTGCTACGCAAAAAAGGGTCTGCAATGAATAACGAGATTTCCGACGAGCGGAAAGAAGAAATTAAAAAAGCTTTCAACATCTCGGAAATGGTTGCAGGGTTGCTTAAGCCTGCCCAGTGGAGGCAGTTCCACGCACAATTAAAGAGTATGGAAAGCAAGTAAACGAGTTGAGCACCACCTAAAAATTAGGTGGTGCTCTTCTTTTCGGTGTGTGCCGTCCCTCTTCGCTCTCATGGGCAAAGTTGGGTCGGTGTTGGTTCTCGCTGGTTCGATTCCAGCCACACCGACACATTGAGCGACTGACAAACTTTGTCAGTCACTCTTTTTTTCATGGGCAAAAGATCGACTGCAAAATAATGTGTCGGTCAGCTGCCAATGCAGGCAGATCTATTTATTCAGGCTGAGAAAATTTATTTTCAGATCTGATTTATATTTCTGCCACATGACATACGGACAAATCTTCAAAAAAATCCGAAAAATTTGGCTGAAGATTTCATTTCTGGAAATTTATTTCCGTCATGATTTCTTTTTATGCTGGAAATATATGGATTATAATAAAAAGGTTGTCTGCTGCCTGTCATAGGAGATAACACAAAGCAATGTGTTACGGAATCTCTTTAGAATTGGCGGATTTATTTAAGGAAAGATTATTTGCCGTGGGCATTTAAAAATGATTTTCCCTGCTGCCACTTAATTAGAGAGAAAAGCCGGAATATGAATTATTCTGGTTTCCGTGGAAGAAATTCCGTATCCGTTAAAATGCCAGGTTAAGCCGGTAAACGGTCGTAAACCATCGTAAAGATAGTTTGTGAGAGATTCGCAGATGATTTCTTTTCGGTGTCAGTAGTTCTGACTGATGAGATGATGAAAGCTGTTATTCTTGTCGGTTGTTTTATCGTTGATGATTTATCGTATGATTTATTATTGATGATGAAATATGCCGTCATCAGGGAATAACGTGTAATTAGTTATGGATTCAGAACGGAATGAAGAGAAGAAAAAGTATCATAGTTTTACGCACGATTTAAGAGAGTGCGTTTATATATGGATGCTGCCTGAAAGGATTTATTTCTGGTGGTATTTATTTATCATGCTTTTTATAAATTGTGCGAGTGTTTTTAATTGGTGCGTGTGGCGTGGAAATACGGCACATTCCTTTAGGGATTTGCAAGATAATCCGTTTGACGGGATTGTGTTATCCGCGCCACACTGACAAAGAAATTATAAACTTTAAAAACTATATGATATATGGAAAGTATAATTTCCTGGTATGACTACAAATTTCGTATGTCATGCCGGGAAACGGAAATTCCGGCTCTTTCCGCAGACGAGAGGAAGAAATTATATTTCTCCGGCTGCCGGAAAGAGTTCCGCAGAAATTCCGCAGAGCAGAGGGCGAAGAAGATTCTCCGGAATTTGTCAGAGCTTTATGCCCAGGCGGAGGACGGGCGGAATGAAGGAGCATTTCTTGCTGCCTACGATTTCTTTGTGGAGAAACGCAAAGAATTTCGCTGGAGCAAGGAATTTATCCTGTCGGAATTTTCCGTTGATTACAAGAAAATAACAAAACTATATTATAAAATCAGAAGAAAATGAAGAATTTAATCATTCTCTTTTCCGCACTAATCATTTGTGGCTTGTGTGCGGAAAATAGTATTATTGCCACGTTGTGTACGATCCTGTGTGCCGTCGGGTTGTATGCAACAATAAAGTTGTACGGCGCAAAGAGAATTTACAGGGATGGAATGAGGATTATAAATAAAATCCTTGACTGATTCCCTGCTCTCCGATGAGTACGAAAAATCGCACGGAGTACGATAAATGCTCCAGAGTACGATAATTCATCGGAGAGTACGATAAATAAACCAATTATTAACAATTTAAAATTATAGATTATGAATACAAAAGTTGTTTATTACGTGACAAACAATCCTTTCCGTGGCGAAGGCCTTAAATTTTGGCAGATTGCATTTGACCGTGAGTCTGGTTATTTATCCGCTCATTTTGGCGGATTCCGCGGCTTCAAAGCCAAAGCTGATAGAATTGCAAAAGAATGGGAAGAACATGGCTGGAAATTATCCACAACCCCTTACAATAAGGGAACGTTCTTTGACTGGTATATAATTGACGAGCGTTCAGCGACCGATGAGCAGTTCAATTTTCTAATAAATTCCTTCGTGAGAGAATGTGGAAAGCCGATGACACAGGCTGAGGTAAATACCATCATGGACATGGTCCACGCGGAACACGAGTTATCCGATTTTGAAATCGGAGATAAAATAATCCGATACTAAATTCAAGAGCCTGAGCGGAATGCCACCGCTTAGGCTCACAAAACCAATTAAAACTATATACGGCTGTTATCCGGATTTTCGGGACTGCACTTTGAAGTGGCTCAGCCGTGGGAATTATTCCTTTGTGTGGAAGATTCCCGAAATCAAAAGGCACTTGAAAGATGCGGGGACTAACATTTGCCTAACAAATGCCTAAACTGTGTGTGGAGAAATCAGTCCTATACGATGAGTGGGTTAATTCGTGCTGAGCGGAGATTCTTTTTCACAGGAATCTCCGTTTGCTATTTTTACACCCTTTAAAAACTTACAAATTATGAAAAAAGTGATGTTTTTCGCCGCTGCCGTATTATGTGCGGTGGCGGTCTCTTCATGCTCCGACGAAACGGAGGCAATGGAGAGTGTGAACGCTAGGCCGGAAAAAATTATCTCCGACATTTATTTATCGGAGAGCCAGCAAATCGCGCTGAACGCCATTTATGCTTTCTGCGTGGAGGCATACAGCGAAGAGCTGGAGAGTACGAATTATGCTGGAATCGTGAATCCGTCCAACAGTGAGAAAATTGCTGTTGTGCGGTATTGTGAGTTTCGTTTCGATCCGTCGGGCGACTCATTCCTGGAAATGGACGGCTACGAGGATATAGCAGAAATCCTGTGGCCGGACGGATTCGGGAATTTCTAAAAAAGTCTGCGGGAATCTGCCAGTATTCCCGTAGGCACAAACCAATAACACTTTTAAAACTTAAAAATTATGAAAGCGACAATTTTTACATTTTTATCTTTTTGTCTCGCTCTTTCTGGCGGGACGTTGTTGTTGCTGGCTCCGGCTGTTTATTTAACAATCGGGAGTGCAGCAGAATTGTTATGCAACCCCCTCGCCCCGACAATTTTTGCGGTTGTTGGGTTGTGTCTGTTTGTAGCAGGATTTTATTTCCACCACCTCGCAATGGTAGAATATTGGGGCGAAGATTGGGATGATTAGTTCCCAACCGTCAGGAGTGTGATAAATCTTCTGGCGGTGCAAAACAAATTATTAACCGATTGTTTAACAACGTTAAAACGTAAAATTATGGATTTATACGCATTTGCCCGTGAGTGTTACCTCCGTTCCGTTCCGTCCGTGGATTTAGACCACGTGACAAAGGAGAAACCTGTTAACTGCTCAGACCACAAACTGAAAGAGTCTGAGTATGACAAAATATTGGACGAGTTCAACCCAACCGCAGAGCAGAGGGCAGGACTTAATATGTGGCTCTTAATGAGTGGTCCAAGCCTCATCCGCTCCTAACTTTTCAACCCCGATTTTCCCGGCTGGAATTTCGGGGCACGATTATTTACCAACTAAAAACTATGAGATTATGGCTACAAGAAAAAAATTAATGAATCCTCAGAAATTAGAGGATGCATTCCGTGAAATATACACGGACGCAGTAAGCGGATGGGAGATTCCCGAAGATCTAAAAGAAAGTATGGTTGACGAAATCGATGCGGCCTCTTGTGCCAGCAAAGATTTATGTCTCCAGCAATTTGAGGAATATGCCTTCAAGGCAGACACCTCAATCGTCGGGAATTTTGCTGACATTCGGCTTGACTACAAAAGAGAAAAGCCTCTTGGAGAAATGTCCTACGACCGGTTCCTGGAATTATGGGAGCAAGACCTGATCTCCGACGAAACGTTGGAGAAATTCCAAACCTGGGCACAGTCATGGTTTTTCACGGCATTCGGCACATGGGGATTTTCTTACAATTTCCAGACAGGCGTAAGTGAAATGCTCTATTCGTACGAGGAAGAAGAAGAGGAAGAATATGCCTATGCCTGAAAAAACGCCCGTAGTCGCAAGCAAGTGACTGCGGGTACAAAGAGATTATTATCTTTTTTATTAACCCAATTAAAACATTTTAAATTATGGAAAAAGTAACTTATTTCAGTACTGAAGGTAAAAGATTTTTCCGTCATGACGGGAAATGCTTTGAGTGTAACATCGTAAAGCAGACAATCAAACGCCACAAAATCGACGGCGATTGGCAGTACGACTTCACGCTCACCGTCTCCAACAACGGACGTGAATACGACATCATGCCGGAGGACCTTTTCAAGAGCGTGGAAGATTTTGAGAGAAATCTGCCACATGAGCCTGAATGTGTCTTTCAGCCAGGCATTCGTTTTGGAACCAATGGCGTATGCTTTTACGTTAAGGACTCACAAGTTCTCAATTTCGACATCAACACAAATTGGCGCACGCTCATCTACGACGGAATGGAATGGACATGCCCGGAACTGCCCGAGAAATGCTACAATGACATAAAAGAGGCTTGTGCCGGAAATATTGTCCGCATTGTTGACAACAACGGTGTGGAAACCGAGAAAGTTGGTGTGAATCTCCTACTCCGTCTCAACGACGAGCAACGGGTCATCTTGAATGACATTGAGAATGTTTATAAGAAAGCGAAGGATGCGGGAATAGTTTTCTTCTACGATACAGACTACGATCGGGTCTATGCGGTCAACAAGCGTAATGTCGAAGACATTTTCAGTTGTTATGAACAGCAGGATGAGGATTATGAGGAAGCACCGATTTGGAAAGAGGAAGAGTTCAAGGCAGACATTCCTATTAACCCGTCATTCTGTGATAATATCCTCTGGATAAAGCGCAAATCTTCCGAAAAGCAGGCATGATCCCAATCTCATCTCCCGCTCCCCGCTTCACGCCAGAAGTGGGGACGCACGATGTTTAACCCCCAAAAAAACAAGTAAACTATGCCAAGATTTATCAAACTTACAGGACACAAACAAGGCGATGTGTGGTTAAATCCAGAAAAGATTGAAACCATCGTGGACAAAAGCGATGGAGGGAAATTCCCAGATTTTGACTACCGCAGGGTTTATACTGAGCACTCATATCAAGATGTCAAAAACTCCGTAAAGGAAATTATCCGCCTCTGCCAAAATCCACGTCGCTTATGAAAAAGTTATTCATTGTGTCTGCCGTAGTTTTGGCGTTCTTCGTTGGAAAATTCTTCGGAGCCAACGAAATCGTGATTCCCGAAGAGCCGAGTGACAAGTTATTTTATGCACTCTCCTACGAGGAGCGTTGGAAATACGAGCGTGAATACGCGTCCGCATTATTTGAGGGACTGCGTTATTTCTATGTGAACGACCACCGTTTTTTCGCTGAGTCGTTTATGGATAGTGAAGAATACTCGCAGATAGAAATTGCCAATCAAGGCGATTGGGAAGATTTCTTCCGTGAGTGATTGTAGCCATAATTTTAGTTCGGGCACGCTGGCAGGGATTGTCGGTGTGCCTTCTTGTATTCACTGATTATTAACCATTTAATATTTTAAGACTATGAGACAAGCAGACATTTATGTCGTCCGTCAAATCGACGACAAGGTGCGGGAGTACGTGAAGAGTTTAAATCACACGCAGTGGTTCGCTGTGCTCAGAGAGCAGGACAGGAACGAGTTCCTTACCCTTTGTGGAGATACAAAAACACATTGGATGAGTGAATGCGCGGAGGTGAAAAACTCTTCGTCAGCAGAAGTGTTCAAAGCCATGATGGTTCAGTTCTGGCACGACAACGAAACTGGTGAGAGCCAAGTTGATAGTGTTCACCAGAAAACAGTAATCTCCTACGACGGAACATTTTTTAGTCTTCTTGACACTTACAAGAAGACCACGTTCGAGTTGGAGTATCTCATCGACACCCGAGATTACTACAACCGCCTCTACGGCTACAGCGAAAAGAATCCGATGCCGCAGCGTGTCGGAACACTCACCGACAAGAAACTCCAGCAGTGGAGCGAGTGGCTGAAAGCCCGTGCCAAGGCCTACGACGAGAAAGTCAGCCGTGAGGAATGCGAAATCCGGCAATTCCTGAGTGAAATCCGGTTGCTCGCCGAAAAATACCCTCACAAGTACAATCGCGTCACTGACGGAAGTGGGCAGATTATCCACAACAACCTGCGCTTTTCCTACAACATTAGGGATGGACGTATCAACAAGGAAATAAAGATAGAAAGCCTTGCTCCGTATGAAAACGGTGAATGGAAAGACCTTCTTGATGTGTTTAAGCTCATGGCGGAAGGAAAAGCAGATTTCTGATTCTCTCTACGCCCCCGAAGTCTTTGCGGGCTTCGGGAGTACGAATTATTCACCCCAAAAACATTACAACTATGAGAACAAGAAAAGAAACAATTGCTGACGTGCTCAAGAGTGGCACGAACGAGACATTCACAATCACGAACCAATGCAACGTGAAAGAGAATATTGTCCGTAGCACCAACCGGTGTGGAAAGTACGAATATCCTGCCGGCTGGGAAGAAGAGTTACTCAAACGTGAGCGGAAATTCTCACGACGTGAGAAAGAAGTCCGTGAGTATGGCGCAGGCGGTAAGAAATTTTTCAACCGTATCCCGAAGACACAGGAAATTCTTGCAAAATTACAGGGTAGCAAAGAGGAATGCAGGATTTATCATGCCCTCTATCAGCAGTCTCTTCAAGCACCGAGACACCTGCAAGAATATGTGTTCCACAATCTCACGGAGTGGATGAAAATCCACGGATGCAGACTCCATGCCGGATGTTCCTGGTTCGCAGCGGCAATCCTTCCGCCTGCGTGGAAAGAAGAGTGGGAAAAAGTGGACCTCTTCGGATGGAAAACTCACGAACAACTCGACGACCTCCTGCCAGCCGCAGGGTTTGAGATAGGCACCGAAGTTGTGACTCGCGATAGGTATTACGATCCAATCGACGGACACATTATCGGCTACAAGTATGAGCAAGAGAAAAAAAGCCTCAGACGTGGAATCTATGGATTTCTGGATAAGGAAATGGCTGGCCGATACATCCTCGTGTACGATGTGAAGTACGGAGAAAAGGACTACGAGCATTGCACGTTTCGGCTCGATGAATTGTCCATTGTCCGTGCCGTCGCATCCTGAAACTACGCTCTCGCAGACTTAGCCCTCTGCGGGAGTACAAAACCTTTAAAACACCAAAATTATGAAAACAAAACAACAGCGGAAATTAGACAAACTCGTGGCGATAAACTCTTACATTGCGACGTGCAACCTCATCGCCACCACAACAAATTCATTTCACAAATACACCCTGCAAATGGAAAAGCAACATCTCGAAAAGCGCTATCCGTCCCTGCGCAGTTGACCCACTTAAAGAACTATCCGTGGAAACAGGGAAACCATTTCCACGGAGCACATTTTATCAACCCTTTAAAAATATCAGACTATGGTAAAGTATTTAGTATGCTCCTTCTTCTTCAACGAAGGGGAAACACCCAACGAGTTCTACGTCATCGACCGTGAGGCAAAGCGTATCTATCAATATGGATTCTACGATCCATGCAAAGACGTGACAAATTCTCTGCAAAGAATGTGGAATACCGACCAAAAGGAAACGTTTGGAAACAGAAGGATTGGATGCCAGCTCGTCCAGGTCCTCAACGGAGAAGAACCAGATGGCGGTTTAAAAATCATCCTCGCCACCGACTCCGCGCGTGAAGTCATACGTAAAGTCTGCACGTTCCGTGCCGAGTGGTTCATGGTAAGGGCAAAAATCCTGTCTCGAAGGGCGGAAAAAGAATCGGCCGGCTATGAGGACTGGGTAAAAGATTCCAGCATAGCAGAAGATTTTTGCAACCTCTAAACACTTCCGGCGGTTTGGCGACCGCCGGAAGTACGATGATTAACCAATTTAAAACATGAATTATGGAATTTATAGAAGTTTACAACAAAACAAACAACCATGGCAAAAAGTTTCTTGATACATGGTTTAAAAACAGCGAGATTCTTGGCATTGAGATTACGAAAAGCAACAAATTACGCCGTGAATTTACGATAGTTTACAAGGCTGTTGCTGGATTCGCAACTGCAATTCTTCCGTTATCTACAGAGAATTGTGACAGTTGTTGCTTTTTCGGCGACATTGAACACTTTTCCATGATTTTTGCAGAGGAAAAAGCGAACGTCAAGCTTAAATTGAGAAACAACGGACGTTTGCTGTGGCCTGTCTGGTATCTGAAAAAAGAAGACTTTCTTCGCTGGGAAAAATATTACAATGAAATGGTGAAGAAATATTCTTGATTTTTAGCTCCCCGCCGATTGATACTGACGGGGATGCGCAAAATGTTTAACCAAAATTCATCAGTTATGGAAATCAAAGTTACAAAGCGAACTTTGTTGTGGCATCAGTCAAACGACATGTGCTGCAACTGGTATTGGAAAGTCCAAGGCCGCATCATCAATGACTCTGGTATACGTTACAGAAAGTTTCTCTTCATCGTGCATTATGACTACGATGATATTGCAGAATGGTTTGAGCCAGACAACGACATCTGCCCTGCAATCACAGACAAAATGCACAAAGAGTATCTTGACGAACTTATCTGGGCATCCTACACGGACTTCATAAAGTCTTATGACGATTGCAAGCAATTCTATTCGCTATGCCGTGAAAGTATTGAACGATGGAATGACATTGTGCGCCGTTGTGCCTAAACTTCTGCTGGAGAGCCTTGAAACTCTTGGCAGTACGAAAATAAGTCTTCGTATTGCCGCAACATGACAACATTCACTATAAAATTATGGTAATATGAAAAGATTTTCAGAACTTTCAAACGAGCAACTGACAAACATCGTCAACCACTCAAAGAAATTCCGTGACGAACTTGACGAGTACATACAAGAATCTGAAATGCACTGGATAAGCGAGAAACTTTCCTGCGTGAAGGATTCACTTGCAAACTGGTCGGTAGGTTTCTGCAACCAGAACTTCTTGATAGTGCGAGATTATGAAGGTTTCGTTGATGGAGTTGAGAAAAGCATCAAAATGTATGGTGCAAGTGAGAAACTTGAAAAGAAGTTCCACCAAGTCCAGAAACTACTTCACACAAACCTTTTCGCGCACACGGTCGAGCAACTGAAAGAACTTTGGCTGAAAGAAGAATTGCAAAGTATCTGCGACTACGTTGATGATGCAAGTTACGAACTTTATCAGGGTGCAGTTGGCGAGAAGTGCCAATGCTATCTGGAATGTTTCTTTGACGCATACCAAGATTACTTGTATGACGAGGGAACAAAAACTTTCTACGAACCCACGAAACTTGAAGCAGCCTGACAAACTTCCGGGGATGTGACAATCCCCCGAAGTACGATTATTAACCAAAACTTTTCAGTTATGACAAAAATGAAGCGTGGGAAATATCCCGTGAGAACGTTGCCGAAAATATATTACGGCATTTACGATTTATGGAGATTTCCGAACTTTCACTACAGTGGAAGTGTTGCCGGAATGAAAAATCTGTATTACGGATTAGACGCAAAACTCGTAAGATGTGGTGACTACATTTACAATGTTTCAAGCCAGCCATACATCTATGACAATGCCTTGCAAGCAAAGTAACTCTCTGGTGGTTGTGAAACAAACTTCACAGCCACCGCACAAACTTAACCCTTTAAAAACAAAACTTATTATGGAAAAGAAAGTAAAAATCTATGTGGCATTCGGCGAAGAGTTAGTCCGAAGCATCGATTTTGGAGAGAAAATCACCGGGAACGAGGGTGGTTTCGTTCGCGATATTGAATTTGCGACACCAGAAGAATGCGCAGGCTATATGAGAGGAATCAGCGACGCCGTTGGGTGGTTCGATTACATGGTGATTACCGAGAAACAGTATAAGAAAATAAAAAAATCACTGAAATGAAAGAAAGGGACGCCAGTATGAAGAAATTACAAAAAAATCTCCATGATGCGGTTGTGTATGCCGTCCACGAAATCGACGCATACCGCATCGACTATTTGGTCGCAGAAATGGACCGTTGCCATTGCCCTGCAAACATGGTGGACGGTATCGCAGAACATTTGTTCGACCTCATGAACGAGTATGCTGCCGACAATGACCTTCCAGAGGATTTCTGGACGGAAAATTACGATGACGACGATGTGGTCTATATGGCATACGACATCATCCACGAAGCCTGACACTCTCTATCCTTGGGCACAGGAGCAAGCCAGTTCCTGTGTCAACTACCAAACCAATTAAATAAAACAATTATGTATCCATTCAACGCAAAAGTAAAGATGCAACTCTGCCACGCAATCGTAGGCGGAATGCCAGTGTACGAAAGTACAGGAATCGAAATCACAAACGGAGAACTACGCCATTTGTTCACACAATTCCTTGTCGAAATCACAGACGGGATATTCTTGGGCTGTTACTCAATCGGAGAACCGTTCAGAATACCATATCTGAAACTGCTCAGTGCAACATGTGAACTTGCCTCCCCAAACGCTGACAACCACGCTATGCGGATACTCGGACGCTACTTCCCGAAGATGCCTCCAGCAAAACTTGCGACATGGCTTGACTGGCTAACCGACCAACACGAATCCGACCACGAAATTCAATTCTGCTGGATGACTGCGTAAAAACAATGGAGCAGTGGAAACAATCCTCCACCGCTCCACAAATCTTAATCAAAACCAACCCTTAAAAACACGTGAAATTATGGAAAAGAAAAAACAGACAGTTATCATCGTGACCGCATACGGCGAGGATAACTACTACCAGAAAAGGTATGAAGACGTTGTAGGCATCTACACGACTGTAAACAAAGCCATACGAGGCGCAAAGTCTGACGGAATGACAAACGCGCAGCTTGACCATCTCAACAGAAAAAACGCCTTTTGGCTCCTTGACATTGCACTGCAAAAGAACGACAACCATGAAGCATTTCAGGTAAACTACGAGGAAGAAACTGACAGCAGGCGAAAGCCATGCAAAAGTTCTTACATGTTTAGGATGTTCAATCTTGACTAACCAAAACAAGTTACAATTATGAACGACTATCAGAAAAGAAAAGAAGCCGCCCGTCAAGAGGCTATTGATTGGCAGCTGAATGACAGCAACTATCCTTACAGCTATGAGGGTTTGGCTATCATTAGCGATTACTTCTACAAACTCGGAAAGCGTTTCGGACTCCTCAGAGAGTTCCGTGAGAATGCCATTCCCTGCTGACACTCTCTTGGCAAGTACGATTGAGCCCGTGCTTGCCTGCAACAAATGTCCAACCAAATAAAAAAAACAAACAACTATGGATAGAAAAGAATTTAAAAAAGAATTAAACTTGCTTTACGCAGGGTGTGGAATCAAGCCTTGGATATTTCAAGTTATAGAAAAGAAAGGAGCTCGCACAACAACATTCCTTCATCCTACATGTCGCAAAAACATTGTAGTGTCAGAAACGGATGAAAAAATCCTGTGTGTTCTCATTTACAACAGGACATCAAATGCAAGCATCCGCTACGCAAGGCAAGTCAAAACGTTAGACGAGTTTAAAAAAGAAATCTATTCTCCAAAATTCAATTAACATGAACAAAGTATTTATCAGCACCGTTAAAGAGACGGGCAGGCTCTGTTCCATCTATGAGTGTTTCGATTCGTTTGAGAAAGCCGTAAAGCAACTAAAGAAAGGAGCTCAGGAGTGTAATCGTCAACTGCGGGAAACAGACCTGAGAAACGAGTTCAGGGTTTACACCGCAGAAGGAGACTTTATCCACACCATCCGCATTATCGACGTGTGGGTTCACTGAAAGTTGTTGGGGATTAGCCTCCCCAACAACTGCGAATAATCAACCAAATAAAAACAAATGTCTATGAATACGAAAGAGAAAGAGACCAGTGCTGTTTTTGCACTCGCAGTGTTAGTGTTCGGAATCGCAACCATTCATTTAATTGCATGGCTTGCATAACATCTAAAAATGAGTTGTATGAACAAGAAAAATCTGAAATGGATGGTGGAGAACGTAAAGTCCATCCTGCTCACATCCATCACTGAGTATGTCCGCACAAACGGAGTGCCGATGAACGACTATTTCCGTGACGAGTTCGGCATTGAAGAGGACGAGGATGAGCAAATTGTCAAAGTCCTCGATGTGTCAAATCCAGGATGTGCATATATCACGCAGACTGGAGATGTGGAGGAACCGACGTTCTACTTCAATGCGGTATGGGCGTTGTATATCGTGAAGAACAATAAAGGTCACGAGAAACTCATGTCCTATTCGTTCGTCAATTCAGGTACAGAGTTCGACGATCACGACGCACAGCCTTACTACGACAGAGTGGAAGAACTTCCGCTCAACGAACTTTATTACATCATCTGCGAACTTGGAAAGCCTGCAAAAACTTGCTCCGTATGCGGAAAGAAAGTTTACCAAGGATTCCTGTTCGACCGCAAAGAATGCCTCTGCTCAAAAGAATGTGCCACGAAATTCTTCAACGGCGACGAGGGTTGTGTGGAAATCCTTGCTGAGGAAAACGACAGGCTGAAATGGCACTGTCATTTCGGAGAATAGCCACACTATCTTTAGGCGGTGCGGAGAACGCCACTCCGTCCCGCCGCAAACACCAATGTATAACCCTTTAAAACTATTGTATTATGGAATTATCGTGGATTTCAACTTACATCCTTAGGGTTGCGTTTAAGCAACTAAAAAATGCCGACTATTACGACCATGCTCTAATCGACATTGGAGATGATTGTGTCCTTATTGACAAGGATGAGTTTGAAGATCTTAAAGAAGATGTCATGGAGTTTGTCTCTGACGATTATGAAGAAATCTCCTCTATGACCTTTGAGGACATTGTGAAGGCTGAAGACGAAGACAATGCTTAACTAATTCGTGGAGGAACTGGCTACATTCTCCACGGAGCAAGAAATTATTGTATAACCCTTTAAAAAACGTAAGACAATGAAACTGAAAACCTACATCGTCAGTCTCGTCAACATGAGTTCTGACCCAGGACTTAACCTCAAAGGCGACATCCGTGTGTTCCAATCCCTCTATGACGCGGAAGAAACTCTGAAAGAGTGGAGAAATGCAGAGTTGGAATATCAGAAAAGCGAGGAGGTGGAGACAACACTTGTGGAGGACACCGAATCCAGATGCTACATCACTTGGGCAGGTGGGAACGAAGGAATCCTCATCACAATCTCTGAGCGTGAATTGGACTTGCCGGAACACGTCATCTTGCAGAAAGTACACGGCTGGACGCATGGCGACCCTGCTTTGGTGTGGGGTCTGACCGACTACGACCTTTATTTCATGGACGAGCCGGGCGGAAGCCTTGAACTTGTGGAAGACACTATAGACAAGTTTGAAGACAGACGAGGATCGTTCTACATGAGAGCGGATGAGTACGACAAGGCTTTCGACGAAATCGAGGAACACGACAGGCAATCTGAAGAGTAAGCCTCCCCTATCCCGTCATCCGTGCCGACACCACGGACGGCGGACATAATCCAACCCAATTATTAACCCTTTAAACATTAAGATTATGAATACTGAAAAGATTTATTTGTCCTTCAAAGTAGGACGCGGTGGACATTTCCACAATCCCGGATATGTGACATTCCTTGGAGAGTTTGATTTCCAAGAGCTGATTAACCGGTGTGGCGACGACCTCATGCTCATCGACACCACTTGGGATGAGGAAACATACGAGGAGGTTCCGCTTCCAGAAAGCGAGTGGAAAATGGTGGACACCGGCGACAACATCATCCTCGAAGGAAAGGACGAAATCGAAGCCAAGACTGGTGTCCTCGACTTTGACGGCGATTATGATAAGGCATACACCATCACGCTCGATGAGATATGGAGAGATGATGATTGGAATGCTCTACGCAAAGCGTTCGAAGATGACTGGAGTAAATCCATGTCCCCAGAATTAAGGGCTGCCATCATCGACCACTTCGATGACCTTCATGAAACGAAAACCATCAAATCTATCAAGCGCTATCCGACTACACTCGAGGTGTTTTTCACCGACGGTAGTTCAGACGAGGTGGACTTCGACCAGACGGCTGGAAAGTTTACCCAAGAGCATTGGGCGGACATCCTCAAGCAAAGATGGTACGATGAGGATTCAATCGAGAAGGTTCTTGATGAACTTGAATGGACATCCAACACTCCTTTCTTCTCGGAAAGTTAACCATTCAACAAATGATGTTATTCTCATCAAAAAAAACGACTGACGGGCGGGGAAACGCCATCCCCGCCTGTCGCAAGAAGTATTAACCATTTAAAACAAAAACGTGTATGAAAACAAAAGTATTGTTCGACTATGTGAACCGCAACTGCGGATATTACCGCTTCATGGTAAAGGAAACCGAAAAATCCTTTATTGTCGTGGAACAAACAAACCAGTCCGGGGCTCACGATAAAGAAGAGCGGTTCCGGAAGGGCGAAGAGCGGCTTGCGAAAGCAATCAACGACCTTGTGTCTGATGGTGGAGCCGAGGCTCTCTCTTTGTTTCTCCATCTATGGAAAGAAGAAGCATTTGATCGTTATTGTTATTGGAAGACGTGGAAGAAAGTATTTTAACTCTCTGTAAAGACACCGGAGGAAACGCCAACCTCTGGTGTCACAAGTACGATTATTAACATTTTAACTATTTATGCTATGAGAAAGGAAGAACTTGTTTCCTACCTGCAATCTTGTGGGTGGAAATCAACCACTGCCTATGCGCTCGCAAGGTCCTCAAACGTGGACTGCGAAATGAGCCTAAGCAAGTGGAGGGATTCTTTCATCGGAGCATTCTGTTCGGACCATCCCGACAGCGGGCATATCGTCCGCTATATGGCTGAAGCCATCGGAAAGGATGTGTTCGACTGGGAAGACATCACGGCACAGACCATGCGTACTGTCCGCAACTATCTTTCCACGAATGTCACGGTGAACTCTGCCAAGACATATCTTGGCTACATCAAGGGCACGGCGAACCTCAACCAGGACAAGACCGGGTTGAACACTGCCCAACTCACATCTGCCACACGCACCAAGCAGACACCGACTCAGCACATTGCGCTGACTGAGGAGGAACTTGAACTGATACATCGCTATCAGCCACATTCCAAGACTGAGGCCGACGTGAAGCGCGACTTTATGATTGAGGCATATTGCGGAGCCAGGAACTCCGATGCCAAATGCCTCACGGAAAACAACGTGGATGGAGATTGGATAACGTATGTGTCAAAGAAGACGAAGACAAAGACATCCGTACCGCTCCACCGCAACTTGCTTGGTTATCTCCGACAGCCTCAGCACAAGGAGCATTCCAGGAAAGTGGTTATAGAGGTTATCCAGCGGATCTGCATGAAGTGCGGAATCGACGAGATGGTCGAGCTCTTTGCCGGTGGGTGTATGCAACGCCGACCGAAATGGCAGTTTGTTGGAAGCCATACGGCTCGAAGGTCGTTTGCAACGCAGCTCGCACTCAGAGGTGTGGCTGTGCCTGTCATCGCCAACTTCATGGGACATGCGTCCGCGGAAATGACGATGCGGTATATCTGCATCCAGCAGAACGATATATCACAGGACGTGAAAGCGTTCTTCTCCTGAATGGACAACATTAAATCATCAGTCTATGAGAAAAGAAAAATTGAAACAGGTGCTTGAGGCCTTCAATATCGTTATCGATGGAGACATCAAGGAGAAAGTCGGTGCCTCACTCACGCTTTATGTGTTCCGACCGGCTCTCGGTGTGCGGATAGCCAAAATTCGTAACCTGAAAGATGAGATTGCCGTCTCGCTCCAAGTTCAGAATGTACGGGTGGTTGCACCGATGCCGGGAGGAAAGGTGGGCATAGAGGTGCCGAACGAACAGAGGGAAATCCTCACCACGGAGGAGATATTCTCTTCCTGGGAGTACGAGAACACTGGAATGATTCTTCCGCTTGCCTTAGGAAAAGACGTGGAGGGCGATGTGTTTATGACTGACCTTGCCGAAGCCCCGCACTTGCTTATCGCAGGTGCCACGGGACAAGGCAAATCAGTCGGACTTAACGTCATCATATCGTCTCTCATCCGGAAGAAATCGCCCGACGAACTGAAATTCGTCCTCGTGGATCCAAAACAGGTCGAACTTTCGGTCTATGAGAAAATCACTCCTTATCTTGCAAAGTTCAGTGGTGCGTCTTCGCCAATCGTTACAGAACTGTCGGTTGCGGAGCAGACACTCGACTCACTCATAGAGTTGATGGAGCAACGTTATTCGTTACTCAAACAGCAGGGAGTGAGGAATATCGTCGAGTACAATGCCGTGAGTGGGCAGAAAATGCCGTATTATGTCGTCATAGTTGACGAGTATGGCGATCTCGTCATGCAGAGCCGTGACAGGAACATCGAGAAGTCAATATGCAGAATCGCCCAGAAAGCACGGGCGGTCGGAATCCACATGATTATCTCAACGCAACGACCGGACACGAAGATCGTCACAGGAAATATCAAGGCGAACTTCCCAACGCGAATCGCATTCAGAACTACAACAGGAACGGACAGCCGGGTAATTCTCGACCGAATCGGAGCAGAGAAACTCACAGGCAAAGGCGACATGCTCTTCTTTGCAGGAGCGGATACCACTCGTGTGCAGTGTGCCTACATCTCCACAAAGGAGGTGGAGGATTTCTGCGACAAGATTGTGGAACGATACCCAAAACACAAAATCACAATCTTGCCGGACAAGCAACCTTATCAATCCGAAGAGGAAAAGGAATATGCACGGCTGTGGGAAGAACACTACGCACGGATGAGGGAAAATTGGAAGAAGAAAGACAAGATGATTAACCTCTACCTCAAAGGCAGGTGCTCGTTCCAGAAAACACTCATCTGTTCATAAAAAACATCATGCAGGGAGGTTGTCGTATCTCCCTGCATCTTTACAACTACAAAAAACTATTGTTTAACTAAAAAAACGATTTATTATGATTAAACTCGCATCAAACGCAGCTATTGAGACAGTAATCGACGGTATTTGCGACGACCCGTCAAAAGTAAAACAAATTCCAATCGTCGCTTCCGACCTCAAAATCAAACTTTATTACTTTCAGAAAAACCTCAACAAGTGGTTGAGGGAGATTGAGGGTGCGGAAGAAGTGCTGACAGAGCGATACAAGGGCGAGGCAGACCCTCTGACGGGCAATTCCATCGCCATCCTTCACACATACGTGCGGGTGTTCAAAAACGCGTCAGGACGCATCTATGAGGCTTTGGTCGCCTTGCAATCGGTTGGCGGACCACTCATAAAAATCCTTAACGACATCGAAGAGGAGGAAAAGATGTATAAAGAGGAATTGGACAGGATAGATGAACTTATCGATGCGTTTGGCTCTACAGACGATGTGGACGACCTCACCGATGAAGAACTATCCGAACTCGACTCCTGAATTTGAGGACATCAAAGAAGGCGGGACTCAGCATCACTGCTTTATCCCGCCAAATCGTTATTTAAAAACTTTTAAATTATGGATTGCAAAGATATGCTTTTTTATTCAAAAGGCAAAATAATATCCATTTTTTAACGTTTTACTAAAAATTATACTACTATGGCAGAGAACAAAAAGAAATCATTCAATGGATGCTGTCATAATCAAGAATAAGAGGTTGCCCCAAATCGTGGGACAACCTCTTCTCTTTTTAAGTACTCTCCGCATTTGAATCCTTTCCTTGGGGAGAAATTTTCAAAGTTACAAAGCTTAAATGCCACCCTTTGATTCACCCACCTTGCCAGGTCTTTCTCATATTGGGTGGGCGACCTTTTATTTTCAAAATCACGGTATGGCTGGACGAACGGCGTTATGCCAAGATCCCTTAGCGTATATATTCGGTTCAAGTCCTGTTCTATGGTGGAGTTGAACCCAACCAAAACATAACAGGTGATTTTGTACGGAGAAATATGTTTCACCATCGCTTTCAACCGGTCCGTAAGGTCAAGTTGTGGCAAGTCCCAGGCTATGTGGATTCCTGTTTTTAATTTTAGTTTGTTCAACCACCAAGCCTGCTCCTCGTCCATTATCCTTACGTCAACTCCATGAAACTTGACAGGTTGCCCCCCCCTATCAAGTTCCTTCACTGCTGATTTCCACTCTGGATTGGCAAAGAAATTGTTGTCCAGCACCTCCACCCACTTTCCTTTCGGATTGAGCTCCATAGGCTCAACAGGGTGTATCTTCCCTTCTTTCTCCCGCACAAGACAAAATGGGCATTGTCTGATGCACCCTCTTGAATAGAATTGTATCGAATAATCACAATTTGGATAAATTGTGTAGTCGGGTGAGTGAACCACGTCCATTTCTTTTGGAAGTGTCTTTGGTATGCTGTAGCCTGTACCTCCTTTCTCAAGCACATTGTACCTGTAGTGGTTGTATTCCGGCTCCTGGGAGAACGTGAACACTTTGCTGGAATACAGCACGTCATAGTCTCCAAACATCGGCATTGCCCATTCCACCGCTTGCCCTTGGCTTTTCCAATATGATGAGATTTTCATCAAGGCGAGGTTTGGAAATCCACTGTGCCCGTCAACGTCAATCAGTCCAATCATGTTTCTTCTGGGTTAAAATCAAATATCTTTTTTAGTAGTTCTCTTTTTTATCAACTAACAATACATAATACCTGCTATCGTTTCTGATTGTAGGAGCAACACCGAATATCGAATAAACTCTTCCTTCTTGTGGATTAGAGAATCCTGCTCTCGGCTTTATCAATTGCAATAATTGTCTTACCGAAGGTTTACCAATTGTACAATCAAGTTTCTTCATCTCGTTTAAGGTTTCTCATTCTTTTCCCTCCTTTCCTTTCAGTCGTTCAATCAGCGCATCGGCAAACCCTACAGCCTGGGCGGACACATGTTCTGCGAACGATTTACCGCCGGCATCAAAATCCGCACCCGTAAGTAAAAAATCCCGAAACGACCTACAGCACCACGGCATCACTTCCTTCGCTATCTCATACCGCCTCTGCTCCCAGTCAATATCATGCTGGTCTCTCATCTTGCGGTTCATGGATTGTATCGACTCCATCGTCATTTGTTCAATTCTTGTCATAATGTCTATAGTTTTATATTAAGTGCCGTAAAACCCACAGGTCTTTAGCCTGTGGGATGTAAGGCACTATCCTTGGTTTCTAATATATTCTATAATTGTATTTGGATTAGCCTCGCCTATTGAGCAGACGAAATATCCGTCTGACCATAAGGTTTTCTCTTTCCAAAAGTATTTTCTCAACATACTGCCATATAAGCGCCACGAAAATACTGTACTCTCCTGCTTTAGCTTCCTTACTATTGATGTTACAGACAGTTTTGGCGGATAGCTAATAAGAAAGTGTATGTGGTCTTTGTCGGTTTCCATGATGTCTATATCGAAGTCCGAATTGTCAGCTATTGACTGAAATATGGCTTTAATGTTGTCATCAAACTCACCTTTGAGTATCTTTCTCCTGTATTTGATACAGAAGATAAGATGGCACTTTAGGTAATACTTGTGTCTGTTCTCGTGATTATAATTTTCTTTCATGCCACAAATATACATAAACTTTTGGCTGTTTACGAAATAATTACTATCTTTGTAAGCGAAATGAGAAAGATTAATAGAACATACAAGTTCAGATTGTACCCGAACAAGGCGCAAGCCGATTTGCTGGCAAGGCATTTCGGTTGTGCTCGGTTTGTGTACAATTACTTTCTCAATCAACGCAAAGAACAATATAGGCTCACTGGTAAGAGTGATAACTACTATGCGCAGGCTAAAGCGCTTACCGCATTGAAGAAGCAGGAAGCAACAGCATGGCTTAAAGAAGCAAATTCTCAAACCTTGCAGTTCGCAATCCGAAGCCTCGAAGTAGCCTATACCAATTTCTTTCAGAAGCGGGCGAAGTTTCCTAACTTCAAATCCAAGCGCTCTAAGAATAGTTTTACCGTTCCACAATTTGCATCTGTCGCAGGATGCAGGCTTTTCATACCCAAGTTCAAGGAGGGTATCAAGTGTCGTGTACATCGTGAGATAAAAGGCGAAATCGGTAAGGTAACTATTTCCAAGACACCAAGCGGAAAGTATTTCGTTTCTGTATTTACAGAAGAAGAATACGCAACTCCGCTTGAAAAGACTAATAAGTCGGTTGGTGTGGATATGGGCTTGAAGGACTTGCTTATCACTTCCGAGGGAGAAACTTTTAAGAATAACCGATATACAAGAAGATACGAGCGCAAACTTGCTAAAGCTCAACAGCATCTTTCCCGTAAGAAGAAAGGCAGTAGAGGGTTTGAAAACCAAAAGCTCAAAGTTGCCAGACTTCACGAAAAGATTGCCAATTGTCGTGCCGACTATCTGCATAAGTGCTCCATCTCTCTTGTTAGAAGATATGATACCATCTGCATCGAGGATTTGAATGTAAAGGGTATGGAGAGAAACCATCACCTTGCCAAATCTATTACTGATGCAAGCTGGGGCAGCTTCGTTTCCATGCTTGCCTATAAGGCAGAATGGAACGGGAAAAAGGTTGTGAAAATAGACAGATACTTTCCCTCCTCGCAGACTTGTAATGTCTGTGGGTATATCAACAAACAGACTAAAGATTTGTCTGTCCGTGAGTGGGAGTGTCCTGTTTGTCATACCCATCATAACCGTGATGTTAATGCTGCTATCAATATTCTTCGTTTCGGATTAAACCATATATCGGCAGGAACTGTCGATTACACGGGTGGAGAGGAAGTAAGAGCCAATCTTTTGAAAGGCCGTTCCTCTGCGAAACCCGAAGCCCATGAGTCTTTAGCTCATGGGTAGTTCACCTAATAGCAATATAAGCCGTGTTTGTTGAACTATTTTTGGTGGTCACTACGCTCCGGAATAGCCGAAGCATTTCCGATATATTATTGTCCACGTTTGGCAAATGATCGTAAACCATTTGCTGAACAGACGGGATAATATCACCGTTCTCATTCGTGAGGACTGATGTCGTAGGGTTTACACCTCCCGTCATAGCAGCCAATATCGCGGATACGTTTTCGCTGATAGTTGGCATATAAGACATATAGAAATTCTGAGTGTTGATACCAGCAGCGAGAGCAAGAATGGACTCCTCCGAAGCCCCTGCAATCTCCTTACTGATACCCTTCAATCCTACCGTCGAATTTCTGACGTCGAGCCCCGCTGACGCGAGATTTGTCATCAGGTTTGTCATAGCATCATTGATGAGAGGGATGCGCTCTTGGGCAAGAGCCGCAATAGAAGATATCTCCTCAGCAGAGAGAAGCCCATCTTTGGCGAGAAGGTCGATTTGGTCGAAAATTGGTTGAAGCATCTCTTGCATAATCTTTGCAGCAAGCGATTTGTTAATCATATTCTCAATCATCTCATTGAACTTCTCGCTCATAGCATCAGTGGTCGAGCCGAATTCCTTGTATGCCTCAATCCAAGCATTTGCGAAATCCTCAGCTGCTGAAGTCAAATCCGTCCCCGAGAAGAACTCGGAAAGTTGCGTTCTCATGTCCGCGATTTGGTCGGCAGCATCTCGAGCACTTTTCTCGTAATCCTTTATCTTATCCTCGTCCGCCTTTTTGCCTTTCTCTCGTTCCAACCTCGCTTGCTCGTTATAGGCGGCTTGCTGAGCCGCCAATATCTCGAGTTGCTTGTTGTAATTGTAGATGTAATCAGATCCGAAAGACTTTTCCATCGCCTTGCCGAGCCTATCGTAAGAATAAGCCAATGCGTCAAGGTGCTCTTGCTGTGTTTTGATTTGACGGTCAAGGCGAGATGTCTTTAGATTCGATATTATAGAGGACACGGAGGCAATAGCCGCGATTATTGCGGAAATAGCGAGCACAACGGGGTTCGCCTCTAGCATTGTCATAACGGCATTGACGAACACAAGGGCTGTACCAATAAGACTGATTCCTGTTGCTATGCCGCTTAATACGGCTTTCCCGTCAGAAAGCTCATCCAAATCCAATATGTCCGAAACAGAAGACACAATAGAACTCAATGTATTGAAAGATTCTCCAATCGCTTGGATAGCCACATCGGTATCCTTAAGAGCATCTCTTGCTTTGTCTTGGGCTTTCTTGTATTCAAGAGTGTCTTTTTTACCCTCTTTTTCAAGGCGGCTTGCTTCCTTCTTCGCTTCTATATAATTTTTCAATCCATCAACAGCCCCTCGATAAGAGTTTCGGACGGTCAGTTGTTCTTGTGCTTGCTCCCTTGCTTGGGTAACAGCCTTGAGCGCTTCTGGGGAAGCATCTGCCCCTGATTTTTCGATGTACTCATCCAATAATCGTATTAGCTCATTCAGTGTATCAGTGGAGACTCGCTCCATATCCTTGAATGCTTGTGTCCAAGCATAGGTGTTTTTGAGAGCCTCCAATTCGACGTCTGCGACATCTCGTGATTCCTTGGTTTTGGACGCCTCTGTGTACGTAGCCTTTTGTTCATCTGACAATACCGAGGATTCAGATATTTCTTTTCGCTTCTGCTCTTCGCGTTTACGAATATCTGTTATCCTTTCCTCATAGTCCTTGGCTTTTTGATACGTCTTAATAAGGTTTGATATCCAATCAGCGTTGTATTTTTCGTTATCGGATGATAACTGTTTTAGGACAGATTGCCACTCCTTGGGAAATTTATCAAGATTCGCAAGAATCGTCGGAAAATCTTGATTGGCGAAAGCTTTTCGCAAGTCATCAGTAATTGCAGAGGCATCCAACTGACCAAGAGCCCCATTCAATTGCTCTTGCATCCTTTCCTTAAACTCTTCACCGATGCCTCCATAAACATTGACGGACATCGTCGCGGCCAATTCTTCATCTCCCGTCAAATCCAAAATGTTTTTATAGAAATTTCTCGCTGTCTCTGAACGCTTAATCTCATCGGAGAGTTTTTTAAGAGAATCCTCTAACTTTTGCTTTTCTTTCGCAATGTCAAAATCCGTCTGTGCATCAAAAAGCGATTGGAGTAGAGACTGATAGTCTCTTAGCATCTTATCACGGTTCGCGTTACCCGTTATCTGCCGACTTAAAAAGTCTTGCAATGACCCAGAAACGCCCTTCTCTCTTTGCAACTTCCCAAAAACTTGATTAATCATGTCTTTGTACCACTCAGACAATTCTTCCGCCGCTCTTTTTTGTTCAGAAGCGTCAATCCCGAGAGATAGCCCTCGCGTGAGCATTACATCGGATTCTTTACCAAGAGCCCCCGCTTTTGACATATATTTACTCAAATCCTCATAACCCTTTTGGAAATCTTGCATGAACTTAATCCTGTCTTGCATCTGCTTGATGAAAGGGTCTTGGGTATAAGACGAAGACCCACCCTTCCCAAAAACGAGACCGAGAGACAAGCGAATTGCCTCGGCAATTTCGAGCGTTTTTTCTGATGCGGCAATCTCTCCTGATAATGCTTTATAAGCGTCGCTTGTCGTGTCCGTCATATTGGACAACTGCGATTTCATTCCTTTAATAGAAGTAGTTAAATCCTCTATCCTCTTTTTCAGTTTGCCAGACAATTCATAGATAGAGGTAAACTCTTGTATTTCGGTATCGGTAAACACGGGGGTATCCCCTATAACAAGCATGCCATCTTGAACCTTTTTTATCTGTTTTTGCCATTCAGTCCATTTCGAGATGGCTGTGCTCGGATCTATCTGGTTTCTTAACCGAGTAATTTTTGACAACAACTTTTCGGCTTGACTGTTTAAATCATCAAGATGTTCTCTAGCAGCGATTGCCGCCTTATCGGCATCAGAATATGCTTTTTCTGTCGTTACTGAGATAACGCGGCCGTTTTCAACGACTGGGCCCTGGTCGTAACCTTGTTGGGCTTTAAGGAATTTTTCATATTTGCGGTTATAATCATCTTGAGCCGCATTAATACTTTGTAATAAGTCGTTATATTCCTTTTCTCTGAGTTTTAATTCTTTTATTGCATCTTGTCTTGCCTCTTCTTTTCTTGCCTCATTTGCGCCATTAAGCAATCTGACTTGTTCCTCTAGTTTAACATTCTCGTCGCCTATTACGCCAATTAAATCAGGGAATTGTTCCTTGAGGCGGTTCATCGTTTGTGAAAGTTTCAGGTTTTCATTCGCCGTGAGCTCGGTTTTAGAGGCAAGTCTTTCATATCTATTGATTAAAGTGTCAGCCTTTGAAAACGCTTTGTTCGCACCAGACATTTTTTCGATAGCGTTTTCTAAGGACGTCATTTCAGAAGAAACATCTTCTGTCTTTTTACGGAATGTTGTAAAGTATGTGATTAGCGTAGCGACACCCGTTAAGACAAGCCCAACCCAATTGCTACTAAGAGCGGCAGTAAACTTTTTCCACTCTTTTCGCAATAAAACAGTAAGACTCTTTAATGTGCCCATGACACCACCCATTTTTAGCATCGACCTTGTTGCTTTCGCGTTGGCTTTAGTAAATGACACTAAGGCTTTTGATGCTGAACTCGTGACAACCTTATATGTAACCCATCCTACAGAAGCGGCATTAATTACCTTGACGATACCTCTAAGGTTAGAGGCTACAGCAGTTAGAATGTTTAATATGACATCATTCCATCGTTGGAAAGTGTCATTTTCACCTATTCCCATAAGTGCTTGGTCGTAAGCATCCTTCAGCTTTTCCCATCGTCCTTTTAGGGTTTGTGCTTGGCGCTCTTGCATCTTATAGAACTGTCCACCCTTATCTGTCAAGTCCTCAAAAATCTCAGAAATCATTGAAAAAGGAACAGCCCTTTCGGATATCAACTTGAAGACATCCGCAGTGGAGACCATCTCGCCTTTTAACTCGGTGAATTTGTCTGCAAGCAAGTCTACCAAAGGGATGCCCGCTTCGGTAAACTGCCTTAACTCTTGTCCACGAAGCACAGAGGCGGCCCGAACCTGTCCATATGCAAGAATAAGCCGATTCATGTCTACACCAAGACCTGCTGAAATATCCGCAAGACGTCGAGTCGTTTCGAACAAATTTTCTTGTTCAATTCGATATGCGGCAAGTTGTTTGGTATATGTCACAAGTTGAGTTATGCGAAAAGGAGATTGCTTTGCGGCCTCAACGGTCCTATTGAAAAGTTCATTTCCGTACTCAACATCTTGCAAAAGGTATCCTAGAGCAACTCGCTGATATTCTAATTCCCCCGTTACGTCACGAATTTGCTTGACAAAACGCACAAGCGTTCTCAAGGATAAATAGCCTCCAAAAGCCTTTGTGAGATTTTTCAATATCCCGCCTTGCTTTGTTAATTCGCTATTTTCTTCCTTGATATTGTTGGTGTTATCCTTTATAGTATCGCTCTGTTTTCTCTTATTGGCAGACTCTATCTCTAAAAGGACGTTATATCTCTGTTGCAAAGCATTCCTTGCTTGCAACAAGGCTTGATTTTTATTAGAGACATTGCTACCCTCAAATTTAGCCCCTCCTCCTACTTTCTTGCTGATTTGGTCATTAACATCCTTTAAGGCCCGTGCAAGATTATCGGCAGTCAAAGAAGTATCTTTAAGGATAGTATCAAGAGTACCAATGTTACTATCATCAACATGGAATTTTAACCTTAAAGCATTTTTAGAGAGAGCAACTTGCATATTATGCATTGCCTTTGGCAATTGCGTCTTTATAGCATCATCAATCCCCCCTAAAATATCGACCACTACGGGTATTTCAACAGCCATATCCTTCTTGTTTTATGATGTAATTCTGAATTTCTTCCAAAGTTTCAGGCTTCTTCTTTCGATTCACCCCGATTCCGAAGCCAGCCATAATATCGCGAATTTCCTCGTCCGAACGCACGGTTTCTTCCCACGTGACGATATGTTCTCGCTCTGCTTTTTCATAGTCGTAGTCAAAGTAACCTTTATCAAGCAAAATCATTGTTACATAATTTGCCGAATCAATATACCAATATCTAAACCACGACCAGAAACAATAGTTCCCGTAAATATGTTTTATCCTTTCATTATGCGTTGAAGCGTCAAACGCGGAACCTATTTGTTTTCCTCCTTTATTCCCAAAGCGTCCGTCTCCAACATATTCATTACGCTTTCCAGCCGCTCTAGCGTTTGCTTGGCGACTTCGCCAACCGGTCTCATATAAAGCTCGCGTTCCTGCTTTGAGATATCCCAGTTGGCTTTGGAAAAACCCAAGTCGGCACTGATGACTCCCGCTTCATTAATTTTGAAGGTCGTCTCATTCCCTCGCAGTTGCAATAGTCTCCATTTGATAGCCCATAGCCAAGGACAGAAAATAGCCCAGTTGCCGAGAAGGTAGTAAGCGGCCTTTTTTGAATGAAGCGAATATAGCTTTTTAGTTATCTTCCTCGCCTCTTTTTGAGAAACGCCTTGCTTCCCTTTTGCCTCCAAGACTTGGGCCTCTTGCTCAAGAAGAGCGATTCGTTCCTTGACTGCTTGTGCTACTTGACGGACTTTGTATTTATGCCTCCCTACTACTACGATACAAGGAGCCCCCACGATAGTATCGTAAGCCCCTTTTAAGAATTTTTCACTTGCGGATTTTTCCATATTCTAAATAAAAAAGGGGGACGGGCGCAAGGCCCGCCCCTCGATGCTCGTTAGACAAAGTTCGTCTACTTCTCGACAATCATACCAGTCGCGAGGATTGTTTGTCCTTGCTCGTTACGGTTATCGACGTTCTCTGCAAGAACGACAGCGTGGATACGGTAAAGACCGTCAGAAAGGGTAAGGTTAGAGGTAATCTTAGCCTTCGGATAGATCCAAGCGCGGTTCAACTCATCGTTGAGAACTCCGATAGGACGAGTCATAACAGGGAGAGCAGTGCCGAATCCGACAGCGGAAACGGTATTGTCTGCGGTATCGCCATCAAAGAACAGACCCGTAAGAGTTGTACCAGTGATGTCAGTACCTGCGAGGAATGCCTTTACCATTGCAGGAGAGGTGGATGCAATGTCAAAGGAGAATCCAAGAGTACCAGCGGTGACTCGAGCGGTAATGGTGTTACCCTGCTCGTCGAGGATTTCATCGGTAGAGACGTCTTCGCCTTCCCATGTGGTCGAATCTTGAACAATCTGTCCAAGAGACTTTGGGTTGACAAGGCTTGACAGAGTAGCGCCCGAGTAATCTGCGATTGCATCGAAGATTACAAGGTCTCCTTGGCCCGCAAAAAGCTTCTGAGCGGATTCAAATTTAGCAATAGCCATAGTTTATTCTGATTTAAAATTGTTCGTAGTATGCCACTTAAGGTTAAGTGTTGTTATTGAATATCCCGAAGTTTGATTCGGTGTTGTGGGAGTTATAAAGCGGTCGACGTCGTATTCAAAATGGTAGTTGTCCGTAACACACTGCTCGATGATAGTGTCAAACTGAGACAATATCTTTTGTACTCGGTTTTTTTTAACAGACCCATCATTGTTCATTTTGCAGTAAAGGCTTACCATAAGATACCCTTTTGCGTATTCCGTATCCATACCTACTCCTTGGGGAGAGCCATTCATGTATATTACAATGAAGTCTGAAGGGAGGCGGTTGGTCGGACGCTCCCAATCGCTATAAACAGCAACTGTTTGCGTCCCACCCCTAACCGTACCAACGGTAATGCTCCCTTTTAGAAGTTCACATAGTTCGGTATCCGGCTCTATATGAGAAGGCTTCATCATTTTTTCTTGGGCCTTATTGATATTTTCGGCAGTTCTTCAAGTTGTGAAAGTATCTCGTTGACAAAATCTTCCTCTAATGGAGAGACAAAATCAAAGTGAGCATCGGACTCATTTACTTTTTCCGTATAAGGAGCGGCAATAATAAGTCTTGCTACTAATCCACGAATGCCTTGGCCAAATGTATGAGAGGCTCGCTGGGCATATTCACGAGCCAATTCGGCTCCGTCGACAATGGCTCCATTGTCATCCGTCTGTGCCACTAACGCCCCGGGCTTCATATACCTAACTGCAAGCACTTTCGTCCCATCAGAGAGACTTCCTGCGATACTATCGTGCAAATTACCCGTATACCAAGGATGGTCGGCATCTCCGCCGTGATATCCTGATTTGTATGAGCCATTATTACGACCACGAGGCCACTCCCAATCAGTATTGGCAAGGAACTCCTCTATCCCATAAGCAAGTCTCTGAGCCCCTTTCTTCGACAGGGTTTGCCCTGCCTCTAAAAGAACCTCAGCAAAGCCCTTGTTGGCTTTGCCCCAACGGTATTGAGCCCCACGAAGTCTTGCCATTATTAATCTCCTTGTGCTTGTTTGAGTTCGATTCTTGTAACCTTTACGCCAGTTCTCCAAGGCATGTTTATATCGCGTACAATTTTGACCACGGAGTTGATTTCTCGGCCGAATTCAGTAGTCACTGATACTGCGTCATTGATTTGTACTTGGACGTCAACACCCGGGATAAAGAGGGTCGGAGCCCTCGTAATAATTGACCGAGAAAAACCCGAGCCTCCCTCTTCGTAGAGACATTCTCCATCGTAGATGAGCGTAGGGCTAATGGAATTGTCCCATTCGTCCTTGTCCCCGTTATCCCTTGTAATAACGCAAGTATCGCGAAAATCAATAAACCTCATTAAACTCTTAAAGAACTAGCATCGTACATTTCGCTTGAAGAGTCTTCGTCCTCAACGTCAAAGCCCCATTTAAGGCGGAGGGCATCGCCCATAGCTTTGAAACGTGCCCTATCCGCCATGGTTATGGTATATCCACCCCTTGAGGCTCGGACATCTCCGACTTGTTCGGAATAACCGCCTCCCGCAAAAACTCCCAACACCGAATAGTAGATTGTCGAAGAAGCGTAGTCAAGCCGTTTCTGGAAATCTTCATCGTCATCATAGTCCTCTTCGTCTTCGTCGAGATCAAGCCTCTCCAAGTCGACTTCAATAGGACTTCGTGCAGCCCTTGCAAGAACATTGTCTTGTAAGTCAAGCCCCGGCACTAAACTACGCAGATATTCTTCGACAGTCATAACTAACGGGTATGAAGGATAAACATATCACGAGGACGAGTAGGAACGCACAGAACAGTGAGCTCAGATACCCAATCCTGATACTTGGTGCGAGCATCGTAGCGATACTCAATGATACCGTGGCCACCGAAGATAGTGGTGCTGATAGCGCTCGGGTCGGGACGAAGCGGAACAACATTCTTCTTAACACCGACCTTACCCGAAGGACGGATAAGATAAGTATCTTTGTTGAATGCCCAAAGTTTGTTGCGAACAAGTTTCTTGTTTGTATTGTCCCAAACTTCAACTCCGCAACGAGTCTTGTTGTAGATAACTTCGTCTGCACCGATAATAGCCTTGAAAGCAGCCTTGGTTGCATCGTCAGAAGCAGTGGCAGCGATAGCCTTGGCAGTGTTATGAGCATCAGCGGTGACACCAGCAGAGACGAGCAGAGCGGGAGAGAGCTGATAGCCGAGAGCAATCGCCCACTTGCTGTGCTTCATGTCCTCGAAGAAGGACTCCTCATTGACCTCGACGGTAACGGAATCGTAAACCTCCTTCGCGTCGCGAACCATCTTCTTGATGTCGTTGACAGGGTCGGAAGAGCCACCCTCGGTCGTCTTGGCGTCATTGGTGAACCAACGGGCCGCGTTGGTGAGGGTAGTAATATTCGCAACTGGGATCTGGGCGCTGAAGGTGATATTCTGTATACCGCGCGGGTTGTTGGTGTTCGTGAGGGTCACGGAGCCCGTGGACTTCATCTGACCGACCTGATAAGAGATTGAGCCGATATGAGCGTCTTGTATCTCAGAAAGTCCGCCAAAGAGGAGTTTTGCGAGATAGTTGTTGATGCTATCAGCAGGGGACTGATTCATGAAAGTAGCAGCAACCTGAAGGTTCTGCAAGGTAATCAGTTCCTTACGATAGTCATTCTCGCCAAGCTCCCAACGAGCTTTCTGACGAGGGATAGAGCCAGTAAGGGTGTTGAAGCCCTTGGTTCCAAGAGGAATAGGGTCAGAGTTAAGGTCGACATATGTCGCCATAACCTTGATTTGATCCTCGACCTCAAGCATCTTGTACTCGAAGTCAATCTGAGGGACATCCCACTCCTCAAAACCGATTTCATTCAAGTTCTGATCTTCACGACGAGAAAGAACTTGAAGATAGTATGCCATAAAGGCGTCAGACGAAGTGATGCCGTTCGAGGCCATCAAAGTGTCAAGTCCAAAATACTGATTCATAATTCTACTCGTTTACGAAGGTTATACCGGGGAGAAGCGCCTTGACGGCAGCAGAAATAGAGGGGATGCGCTTTGCAAGCACTTGGCCCTTAGTTACGACAGTGCCAGTTGCACCGACATTGCCAATGTAGACGTCCTCAAGAAGAAGTCCAGTCACGCCAGTTTCGGGAGCGGCTGCGTCTGCTGCGAGAACAGTAGCTTCACCACCCATTTTGGCAACGTATACAACAGAGCCTGCGGGGATAGTGCTTCCCTGAGTCTGTTGATTCAGGGTGCAACCACCGGGGTAGAACTCGTCAGTATGGAGCCAAATGGGAACTTTTCCAGCAGCAAAGTTTTGAGTGTCTTTGTTGAAAGAGTTTCCGTAATTTTTCATAGGTCACATCTTTGGGGTTAAACTTATTTCTTTTCTTCGGGGATTAAGCCCTCGGACTCAAGGTACTTGACTTGTTTGGAGAAATCAAATGTTCCGTTCCCGCCATTTTCCGCCTCAAAAGGCTTCGTCGCATCCGCGCCCTTGCGTTGAACGTACTTGTTGAAAAACTCTGTCGCCTTGCTTGTAAGGTCCTCTTGGGTCATAGTCCCACCTTTCGCCTCGTTCAGTTCAAAAGCCCTTTCCCACGCATCGTCCGCCTCATCCTTAAACTTGGTAGTCCACTTATTCTCGTAGAACTTCGCCTTTGCGAGAGTCTTAGCCTCCTTCGCTGAATTGGCATTTTTATAAGCATCGAAAGCGTCTTGGACTGGCTTAACGGCGGCAGCTACCGCGTCAGCGACAATCTTCGCAATGTCGGGTTTCTGTTCGCCATTGCCCTCATCTCCATTCGTCTCTGGATGCTTTGCCTTGTAGTCGTCATGTTCGCGTTGCAAGTCGGTCCTTTTTTGAATCTCCGTGTCACGCATTTTCTGCAACTCCTTGGCGATTAAGTCCATTGTTGAAACATCTGAAATGCCCGCTTCAATGTCCTCTTCTTTTGTGACTGTCTCTTCTTTTGCTGAGGCGATCCGGTCCCAAGCCTCGTTGCTCAATCCAAAGCTCTTGTACTTCGTCTTGAGTGCATCTGCAATTTTCTTCTTCATATAAAGTTAGAATTGTTAATTTGCCACAAAAATATAAAAATATTCTGTTATTCCAAAAGATTGGTATAAAATTTGCTATCTTTGCGGATGTCTATAATCATAGTCATAATGGATGATGTGTGCTAGCACGGGTGTGAGCCTCTGCTAGTTTTTTATTGCATAAAGGATTTCCCCGAGGCTTGGTTGGTAACGTGAGGCTCTTCAGGGTTTATTTCTTCTTGCCCGCTCGCACTGTATTTCTGTTTCAATTCGAGCTCTTCCTCCCACTCTCGCATAATTTGCGCATAATCCCCCTTATGAGAGTCGGGAATATCTTGAAGAACGGCCTTCCTCGACTTGGCACGAGCATAAAGCATATCTAGTTGTCTCTTTAATTCTTCGCTGTCGTTTTGCGGAAGCCAGATCTCTTGTCCCAATGATACTCGCAAATCTCCATACCGTTGTATCTCTCCTTCCACCTTCCCAACAAGTCTTTTGAAAACCTCAAGACATTGGCGATTAGGCTTCGCATAATACGTCCATCTATTTTGACACCATTGGACATCTGGAGCGAATAGAATCCTTATAGAAGTAGAACTATCAGAGCCCTGTTTTAAGACTTCGGGCTCGACCAACGCACTCATTGATCCTCGCAAGATATTGTTCCATAGAGTATTTAAATTGATTTCCGCAATGTTGGACATGTCCGGAGGAGCAAGGAATTTCGCGTCACTATGTTGCAAACTATCTGAAGTCCCCTTAACTCCGATAGTCTTTCCATTAATCTTCGAAGGAGGCAAAGTGGTAATTTTTTCGCTCTTGAGAAACAGTACGGGGAAGGCGGAATTCTTCACCTCTTCGGAAACATAAGATAGGGCTTTCTCGTATTTCTCAATACTATCTTGAACGGGGCCCGTAGCGATATCAGGGACCCTAAAGTATATAACTTGTAAAAGGTCATTCCCTACTTGAGATTCTTTCATCGATATCCTCATGTAGCCGTCTTCGCTTACCTCGCGAATAGACTTTTCGTTTTTTAAGATAGCACGAACTTTTTCTAGCCAAGTTTTTCCTTTCTCGTCTTCTGCGTCGACCTTCGCCCAAGTCTCTCTATACTTAACTGTGAATACATCTACGGCATTTTTACCATTTAATGTATACTGCCGATAGAGACAAGGCATTCCGTTGTCATCTGTCCCCGGATATAGTGTATCGCCTTTTTCAAAAGCGAAAACTTCATAATTGATGCCGTTTCCATCTTGATATAAGAACAAAGCGGAATCACCATTCCGCTCGCAAAAGCGGACAGCCTCTGCCCATCCGTCCCAAAAGCCCGAGATATCCATCCACGAGCGGACATTTTCAAAAGCGTCCTCGTCATCAGACTCGTTTGCTATCCAAAAATGTTTACCAGTAAGATGAGTGACTTTTTTGGAAACTATCATTTCTTGAATAGCCAAAGCGACAGTCTCTACCTCATCGAATCCAACTAGTTCATACTTCTGCTTGCCGTTCTTATCCTTCTCGTCCGTAGGCTTGTATATCGGACGTTGGCTCATGAATTTAGAATTAATCTCGTGGGCGGCGGGATTAATCTCATTCAAAAACTGATCTTGTGTAATGTTTCTGTAGCCGACCCCAAAAGAGCCTGCTCGCGGTTGTCTGTACCCAGATTGATTGCCCGCTGAGGCAAACATCTGAGAATTATCGGGCGTCACCCTCCTCACCCAATAATCTTTGTGTAAATGTTCAGAAATGTTCATAGGTTAAAATCGCGATTAATTATACCCATATGACGCTGCGTCCAGCGCCATAGTCATTATACAAATCATAAGCATCGTCCTCTATCTCGGGAGAAGGCTGTTTCTTGGGACGAGCGTCAAGGTCCCATATCATGCGAAGGTACATCGTGTCTATGATATTCGGAGAAGCGTGGAACTTTGCTTTATATTCGTCCTTACTCCTATAGTAGATGCGCTTGTTCTTTTGAAGGGTCCTAAATGTATTACTCTCGTCATACAGCACATCAATCAATCGGCGATGTTGACCCTTCTTCCCGTAGGGAATTTGCATATTCAGATCAAGAGTTGTGGAAATAGCGCCTGTCTTTAGCGCTACCTCCAACTTGCCCATTAACTGCGACCTAAGATTGAAGTAGAGCTCCATTTGGACCTGATTTCCGTTCGCGTCAAACTCCGCCATCGCCGTCTTGTTCGCCGTAATAGGCCAGCCTTCAGTATATGCGCGAAGATAGTTACCGATACCCGTGGCATCGAACGCGAAGTTTTTCTTGGGGATATTGTACCGCTCCAGCAGTCTGTCAATCCAAGTAACGAGCTCCTTCGGGTCTCCACGGAAGAATTCTATTCCGACAATAGTATGGCCCTTCCAAGCAATAAACGGGTTGTCGTCGGAATCAGCGTTGCCACCAGACACGTCCATCGTCCCATACATTGTTTCGTCCTCATCCTCTGGGTTGGTTTGGATATCACGGAGCATCTTCTTTGACACGCTCAGAGTTTCATCGTCAATAGGCCCAAAATAGGCTTCGGCGAGCACAGAGCGCTGCTTTCCTCCAACGTTATGCAAGTTCGCGACAGACTGCCCTTTCGTGGAGGCGACAAGTTTCCTATTGCCTGCCGCCGTTCCTGTAAACAAGGTAAAGGATTTGACCATATCCTTCTCGGTGAGCCCAGCTGCAATATCGTCGTGGTTAAGGCGAATCTGCGCAGCCTCTACGACCTCCTCCCTTGAGTCTCCCCATATAACAGATTCAGGCGTATCACCCTTAATATAAAAGTACCGAGTCGCTCCGTCCATTTCGGGCTTAATATGCCACGTCTCGGTATCAATGTAGCCTGCGTGGATAAGAAACTCCGTTGTCCAATGCTCGTGGGCAGGGTTGAAGGTGCAGATGGTCTGCGGAGTAACGCCTGAGTTATCACGATTCCTACTAAATAAGTAAACGAACATCTTGAATGAGGTCATTGCGCTGAGCTCATCTACCATCAACATCCCGGATTGAACCTTCTTGATGTACTCGACATATAAGTCCCATTCTGTTTCCGGGTTGAAGTTGGCGTGAATCATCCTAAATGCGTTATTCCATTTTGGCCACAAGAATGTAGGAGCCTCTCCAGTCGTTACTTCGCAATTAGAAAATTGTCCTAAAACGAGGGATGCGTCCCTGAACATTGAAGTACCCTTAGACGAATCAAGCTTGCGAACATTGATTAGGCTTGCGGTAAAATTCGGAACGCTAATGCCCTTTAACACGCTGAGAAAAAGCGCAAAAGACTTTCCGGAAGTAGCTTGGCCGCACGCGAAGATGAGATTCGAATCGCATCGCAATATATTTTCTTGCATACCGACTTGCGGGGCAAAGTCTACATTTTCTCTGAGAGTAAAACCGCCAATTACATCCTTTCCTTTCGACGATATGGTCGGCAAAACCCGCTCTATATGGTCATAAAGCGGCGGGAACTTGGCATTATGGTTAACGATTCGAAACATAACATGGCAAATTTATTAAAAATCTGCCGTGTTTCAAAAAGTTAGTCGGTTATTTCTATCTTATAACGGAATAGCGCGTCTCGGACCAAAAATTGAGCACACCATTTCGATGTGCTCTTTTGTAATGGCTTCTCAGGGCCTACAAGTATGGATATGGCAGAATTGCCTAGAAAGGGCGGTCTGATGATTCTTGTTGCCGTGGCTCGTCAATCGACCATGACCAACAATTAAGGTCAAGATAAAAGTTCCCGTTGTTCTCTCTGACTGACCCATCAAATTTAAAAACGCCAGTATCCCCGACACGGATTCGGTCAAAATCCTCAGCCTTGTTCATATTTGAAAGGATGATCTGCTTAGGATATTGTCCGCCTTCGTATTCTATGACCAAAAAAACTTTTTTCCAAGGGCCTCTATTAGAGACACCGCTTTTTGCTGTCGGCTTAGCCGTCACTTTTCCTTTAATTTCCATCGTGTAATATTTTAACTAATCCTTTTCAACAATATCCGTGCCATCATCTACAATTTCGCAATTTTCTTCCACGAATTTTCTGTATTCGCAAGAGTTACATGTTACGGGGAGATACCTCCGAGGCTTCTCTTCTACTTGCTCGTCCCCATCAAGAAGGCCCGCCTTATCCGCCATCTTAAGTACAAACTCGGGGTCTTCTGCCATATCAATATTGTCTGCTAGGCTCATAGCGAACTCGACTAGTTTAGTCTTTGCCCTCGCCTTCCTCTCCTCTAAAGATCCCTTCTGCTCAGTTTTAACCCCTACAGGGTGAAGTATCTTATCAATAGTCCTTTGGTATGCCTCGATATATTCTTTAACTTCTTTTCTTGCGAAGAACTGTTTAATAAAATCGTCCACGGAAGCCTTTGCCTTTGACTCGTACATATCTGGTCTGACAAAAGCGATAAAAGCGTCTCTTTTTGAGCACCCCGAAAGTACAAACCAAGAAAGCGCCGTTTGCTCAGACTGTTGCAATGGCGAGATAAAGTTTTCGGGACGTAATGGTATCAGCGGTTTCATGAGGACAAAGATACTACTTTCCTTCGAGATATTCGTTAATAATTTCCTTGAATTGTGCCAAACTTCGGCACAAGCGGTAAGCGTAGCCTTGCGAAGTAATAATACGTTCCCAATTTTTCTGCGCATCTGACTGTCTGCCGACTTCCGTCTTAAACTCGACAAAAAGCGCTCCATATTGACCGCGTTTCATCATAAGTGCGCAGTCCGCGACGCCTTTCACAATCCCTTCGGAGCGTAGCCTTGAACCGAGCATAGCGTTGGCATCGGGTCTGTCTAATTCATTTTTTATGTGAAAAAACAACCCCCTTGTTTCAGGATGCTCGTTATGAATCCATCGGACACATTCACTTTGTATGCGCATTTCGGGATGTCCCCTACTTTTCTTCTTGGGCTGTTGTTCTGTTTCTATTATCATAACTCTGTGTATTCTACATTCTTTTCCGCATCAATCCGTAATATATATGTCACCTGTTTCGCTTTGTCTCCGATGAATCCGGGAAAGAATTGAGCCCAAACGGCAGTATTCTCAGCCCCGTTTGTGTCAAGGATTTTATCTAACATTTTGTGTAGGATTTCTCGGTCGGTTAATCCTTCCATTGAAGTTAGTTCTTCGTTCATATCACTCAAATAATATCTTCTAAAAGAATTGTACTAAAGCTATCTGACAGTCCATCTTCCATAACACGACGGAACTCTATTTCAGAACCAGCGCATAGTTCTGCGGAAACCTCATAGCCGATGTAATCACTGGCTATCATCGACAAATGTCCTATCGCAGATGCTAGCCTATTCTCTGCATCTTCGACTTTCTTATATGCTGACAAAAGTTGTTTTTTTGTTGCCATACAACTCCTTAATTCTTCTTTGTATATTATCTATCCTTTTGTCTATCTTCCGCGCAATGATAATCTCTATGACTAAAACGGCCACCGAGAAAATCAACGCCAATAGTGGGAACCAACTCATATATAAAACTATTTATTCCTTTTTGCGCAGTTGCGCCTTATTGTCTTATATGTGCAGCGAGGTCGCTTCATAAGCCCTACGGATTTGAGGAGGCGTATGTAATTCTTACGACTTATACTCAAAGTCGCAGTAAAATTGAGGCGCGTCGGAAATTTCATATCTGGCACATTCTCCCTAATCGTTATAGAGTCGGAAACAACCTTGCCGACCGTCTCTTGCCAGTCCATCTCTGGATGGTCGACAGGCTTCAAAAAAAATTTTCCTATCTCAAAGTTTGGTGTGTTCGATGATGTTGCCATATCACTCAAATATCTTCCTATAATGCTCGCACAGCGCCTCGCGGGTGGGGAAAAGTAAGTCAAGACGAACCCATCGGGGATTCTTGGGGGAATCGAAATGTACCGCCGCCTCGTTTCCCACTATACTGCTGATGGTTCCACTTACTATTTCGCCAACTCTACACCAAGCATCATAAATAAGCCACACCTTATCTCCCGGTTTCATATTTCTTCAAACGGTACTCCGTTAACGGTTATTTTCAGATTAAGGTCGTTCGCATCTTTTACTAACAAGGCGCGAGTTCCGTCTTCGTTAGTGAACATCACGGTCATGTGCTTTTCCTTTGCTTCTCGTAACATTGCCATAATAGCAGCAGGGACAGACAAGTCAGGCCTCGGCCTCGGCCTCTCGTCCACCACATCGGCCTCGAAACGAAGGCAATCTTCTGGCAGTTCTGGAAGATCACAATCCGTTATGTCGAGCTTCTCAAACCTTAATTCTCCACATTCTTCAAAGATGTTGCTCATTTCTCGTATTCGCTTTTCTTGGGACGGACATACCACTGTTTCGGATATGCCCATGTGTCCCCGTTAACATTAACAAAACCCAAATCGAAGCCGACCTCGTGGGTATCAGGTGTTATAAGTTCACCATTGATATCCCTTTGTCCAATCTCCACACAATGCGACATTATCTTTTCGCAAATCTCCCTCTTTATTCTATTGTTTTCATCAAGCATTTGTTCGACCATCTCATCAATCATCTTCGGCTTGAAGAAATCCAAAATAGTCTCTCGTTGCTCTTCGCTCAGATTAAACTCGAACTTTATGTCCTTGTTCCGCCTAATCTCGATGTCCATACTACTACTCCATTTCTACGGTTATTTTAATTCGTTTTCCGCGGAATTCGTCGAGGTCAAAGGCTTTCGGCCTGTTCTGATTGAATGGGAAATAAAAACTTTGAGGTACGCAATTTAAAGCGTCAGGATACGCATCAACTTGGAATTGAAAGCCATCTTCTCTGTTGTATTGAAAACCAACTATATGTCCGACTTGTTCTGAAATAATCATATTCTTGCTTTTCTGATCCTCTCTTCAAATCCCGTGCCTAAAACAGTTTCGGCGAGGAGTCCTCGCTATTCCTTTTATGTTTGATGTTCTGCCAGACGGTCTTGTCGAACATAAACCAGAACTTTCTTGCATCGGCTTCGTTCTTTCCCGGACTGCAAGCGAGATATGCTTTCATACAATTCCGTTTCGCATTGTCCGGGTCTTTCAGGCCAACTTGAACGCAGATACGGTTAAGTTTCCAACCGAGCTGCCGCTTCTGGACGACGAACTCTTCAATACTCCCAGCCTCGGATTCTTCCTCGACCTTTTCCAGATGCAACTGATATTCATACTCCGCCGTGCGAAAGACATAGCCGCATTCCTTGCAGACCTTCAGCGTCGTCGGAACAAGGCGACCGCAGCCATAATGTCCGTTGCAGTCCTTCTTCGTCGTGTCGCATATCTTCATCGCCATTACGCCAGATGAAGAATGCTCGTCGTGTTGTAGGCTCCACTGCCGGTCGGCCTCGTACACACCGAACTTGGCGAAGTTTCGGCCGGCATCAAGCACCGTAAACTCGTGCTTTGTATCCGTCACTCTAGAGCCGCGTCCGGTGGCTTGTAGATACCTCGTGATTGAAACCGTGGCGAAGTTGAGGATTACAACCTCAATATCACGCTGATCAAATCCTGCGACTGCAACGCCGACATTAACCAGCACCTCGAACTTATGGTATTTGAAGTCTTGAAACACATCGCTCCGCTTGCCGCTGTATGTATCATCGCTATCAAAGGAACCGGACAATACATACTTGGCCGATATTCCGCGCTCGTTAAATATCTTCGTCTGCTCGATAGCCTGCTTTGCCGATACGCAAAAGCAGATAGCCCTCTTATGCGGAGTCAAGCGCATATACTCATCCACAATGCCGGTATAGATAGCTTTGTTCTCGAATCGCATAGCGAGCTGCTTGCGGTTATAGTCGCCTGTGCCGGAGTCGATGTTGAGCCCATCCAACGAAGGCGCGATAATCGAATAATGGTTTGACTTTGCCAGATAGCCCTGCGCGATGAGTTCCTTCGTCGAAATAGTCGTGACCATTGCCCTGTAAATTTCGCAAAGCTGCTTTTGGTGGCTTCTCCTCGCCGGTGTAGCACTGCATCCGAGCAGCCAGACGTTCTCTCGCAGATAGGGGTGTATAAAGTCCGTCGAACAGGAATGTGCCTCGTCTATAACCACAAAATCAACCGTTTGAAGCCAATCAAGCCACTCCTGCTTTTCGATTCTTCGGCGGAGCGTCTGAGCCATACAGACAATGCACATCCCGGTCGGGACCTTCTTATTCTTAGGCGTAACATACTCAACTGCGATGCCCATAGATTCTAATGCACCGCCGTTCTGAGTAAGAATCTCGCAGCGATCGGACAAGATAAGTACACGATGCCCCTTCTCTATCGTCTTTGAGGCAATATAGCTGAAGCAAACAGTCTTGCCGAATCCGCAAGCGGCCTGGAGCATTACCTTGCGGTAACGACCCAATGCCAATCTTACTTCCGAAACGGCCTGTGCCTGGTAATCGCGTAACTGGATCATTTCAACACAACTAACTGTCCTTCGATCTCGCTTTTCTCAAGGGCTTCGACATTGTTCCATCCAAAAGCCACCAAGGCAGAATCGCACCCGGCGCTTCCTCCTTGCGTCCCGTCAGGAAGGCAGAATCGCACCCGGCGCCTAAGAAATAGTACCGCTGCCGCTTTTGGGAAAATTATCTCTTGCCAAACCTTGTTGCCGGTCCTAGAAAAGATGAGAAGGATGCCGTTGCCATGCTCTGCCATCTTTTCGCAGAACTGATACAGCGCTGGCTGACTGTATGGGGGATTGCACCATACGCGGCCATACCAAGGCTGTTTAAGTCCGTCATCCTCTTTGGTATAAAAATCTGGTGCCTTATGATTCTCGTTACTTGAGCAAGGGTCAAGGTCAAACTCTCCGAGAGCATGTACTATCTCCCACGGAGTTCCCCACTCGTCACTTGCTGTTGTTTTCTGAAATGATGTATCCATATTGTGGATTTGGTCAAAACATATATTCGTGATTACATATATAACTAATCGTTCCCTTGCTCGAAATTCCGTATTTCTTCATTAGTTTGTTGTACGACATTCCCGATGCGCGGTCAGCCTTTATCATGGCTATTTTATCTCTTGAGTACCTCTTCGGTAACATCCTTGCAGCATTCCTCGCCCGTTCAATCCTCTTTTCTTTCGGAATATCCATCCAGTTGTCGCTCTCCGTGCCAATCTCAATATTATCGAAAGAGTTGTCCACTGGGTTTCCGTTCAGATGTCTAACGACAATGCCGGACTTAAATAAGTTCTCGCCAAATTTCTGATACGCCTGAAGCCTATGTACAAACAGTGACTTACAAACAGACCTATCTCCAATATTTACGCGAAGAAAAATAAAGCTATATCCATCTTTACTTGCCTTACATTTTCTTTTTCTACCAGTAAAGCTGATAAGTTCTCCGCTTCGGGAGACTCTAAACCCGAGACGATAAGCATAAACTTCGATTCTTTCCATCTTGCAGACTATTTATTTTTCGCAGACTATTTGAAAGCAGAGAAGGGCTGTCTGCTTACCCTTGTCAGTCGGTAGCTACTCCGACCTATCTCTGCTCACAAATATACACATTTTCTCTCAAAAAAAACAAAAAATCGGTGCGAATTTCTCATGCCTCCTCCGCCAGTAGCGGCTGGTCTTGTCCCTCATCCGCACCGATACGCCGCCGTTAGTGCACTCCTAGGCAATTACGCCGTGGTCTGTCTGCCCTTGCGAGCATCAGGGGCTCACACCGGCGGCAATCCTACTACAGCCCCTTTTTCGGTTATTCTTCCGCTTCCGGAGACTTCTTCAGCGCGGTGATAATAGCGTCTGCTTTTTCCAACGCATCTGCGAGAGAGTCACCTTGCATTATGAAGTCTTTAGTCAGCTCATACCGTCTTGCCTCCCACGGGTCGTACTTCAGGTAATCGGGGGTCATAGCGTCCAGGAATCCTTTCTCAAACGGCGTCTGAATGACAAAGTCCCACTCTAGTGTCAGATGCTCCTTGATATGTTCTGCTCCAGCGGAGTCAATATACGACACCCAGTCACTTTCGCTACGGGCACCCTTCTCGGCGGTATCCCATGCGACGATCTCTACCAGCTCTTCCGTCTTGCGGAGGCGGTATTTCAAAGGGAATAATGAATTCTGTTCCATATGCTATCTTACTACTATATGTTTCTTTGGTCTATCATACGGCTGACGTAGTGTCTCGACAGCGAACGTAGCAAGTTCTCCATAACCGTGAAGGAACCACTCAGAACGAGGGACCACGAAAAGCGTATCGTCAGGAAGCCCAGCGGTCTCCATAGCCTTCTTCAGATTTCCCCATGTCGGTTCAATCGTACTATCCTCGAAAAGAGTCTTCGGCTCTCGCCATATGTTGTATGACCCATTCGAGAAATAACGGATATTGGCATCACTCTGCCCCCATGGATACACATCAAGTCCATCTTGCCTTACAGCATTAACCGCAAATCTCTTCCCCGCTTCTTTACCTTCCACCGGGGTTACACCATACTTGAAAAGTTCTTCTGCGTTCATATTTGTATAAGTTTTATTAAATGCCAATAATCACCGACGTATCCAAGGCGCGATATCCAAAGAGAACGTATTGATTGGAAAGAACATCCGAAACGAGTCTTGCAGACATCCTCCAATTCGTCGTTATACCTTTCGTCGGAATTGTTCCACGTCGTTTGGAATATAGCCTTGCATTTAACACCATCAAGCGTCTCTACGTTCTCAGACGAAATAGCATTAGCAGGGGCCAATACATATTCAGCAAATTTACAATTTATTTTCATAAACGACCAATATACATTTCGTCTTACTTAAGATATCCTTCCCGTGTCCCTCGAGCCGAGCATAACTCAGCCATTTTGCGAAAGCCTTATCCCAAGATATGCCGTATCGCATCTTACATAGGAAATCGCAAGTCTTGTCACAAGCAATTAGTAACACGCTTTCAATACTAACCTCGGGGCCATTAAAAAATCGCAAGATATCCCCACTTCTGGCCTCCAAAAACACTTTCGTCTTCTCATAAAACTCGCCATAAGGAAGCAAGATGTAGTTCAGCCACATCTTGCTTGGCTCTTCATGTGCGGGCTTGAATATTCTTCTCTTCTCAGCGGACATATTTTTGAGTCAAATCATATATGGCGGAGATAAAACCGCCCATGGCTGCGGGTGTGACTTGCATTGAATCTTCGGGCAAACGAAGAAAAGCATGCTCCATCTCGTGCATATACGAGATATAGTCTCCCTTCGTAAAATTCTTAACAACTGAATTATTGTCCCAATGCACTCGGCGTTGCGTCTTAAATACCTCTATATTTACAGGGTTGGGATAAGCAAGCCATTCCTCTATTCCCATAAGGTAAAATCGCATACAATAAGCCAAAAAACACCATAGGAAATTCTTAACCTTAATCTTGAAAATATAGTTTTCCGCGAGACCCGTCATCTGTGCTCTTCTAGCCCACCAATAAAGGGTAAAACGGAAAGAACGCCAATCAAAATCATCTGGCTGTCCCAAGACTCCGAATCGCCAATCTTCCTTCCGCGTATTGAGAAAATCCGTTGATTCTATATCATCTCCAAGATCATAAGCATCCAAGACCCCTTGTTTGAAACAGACGTCAAAAAAACGCAATATCTGCGGTGCGGTCGTTCTGTTTAAGGGACTTGTCATCGTACTTCCCATCCTAAGTCCTTAAGATATGAAAGGAGATAAAAGTACATACCGAGGGAGCAACTAGCAAACCGCTCAACCCTGATAAATCCTTTTTCCTCGTGCAATCTCGCAATCGCGATGCCGTTTTCGTCCTTGACTACACAATGATGTACGTTCAATATGTCAATATTCTCCTTCATTACTTCTGTATAAGTTTCCCGTTAACAACGCTCCATTCGCCTCGCTTAAATTCCGAGGGGTTTCTCTCGGATGCGATAAACGCATTAAACAAATTTATCCTTCCCTCCATTTCGGCGATACTTTCAATATAATCTCGCCTTTCAAACTCAAACAAAACACCCCTCCAAGGATCTAAGGGGCTCGTGGTGTCCGCAATAATATCGTCGTTCTGAGCGCAGTACTTCAAAAGCCTTATAACAAGGACTTTAGGGTTAGATATAAACTGCCCTAAAATCTGGGGCAAATGCTCTTTTACCACTCTCGCCTTCTTCTCCTCAAAAGACGTGCACGGGTCAAAGAAAAACTCAATCGTCGAATTACCGACTGTATTCTTAATCTCCACAACAATCATCTCATCAGGAGTAAAAGCATCAGGGCTTGCGCCAAAATTTGGCACAAGCGGATTTGTCCAGAAAGGAATTTCTGATAACTCTTGGGAATAGATTATCTTCGATTGCGGATAATTTGCGCGATACCACTCAACGGCCATAGGCTCATTCTGCCGACCAAGTTCCATCGCTCGCGACGTAACTGGCAAAGAAAAGCCGTGATTCCGCTCAAACCTCTTGCTGCGAATATAGTCAATATTCCCATCAATAATCTTACCCGACGCACTCGTAATATCCGATAACTCCGAAGCGGTTATCATACCAAGCCTCCTTTGAAGCCATTTCTGCTCTTTATCCATAATCTATTCAGGTAAATCATCTTCCTTCCCATGAAGGGCATCAACAAGGGCATCGCGGATAGGTTGACTCATTTCATACATCGCTTCAATATCAGCGATAGTCTTACCATTCTTCTTTGCCCAATCTACGACGACATCGACCTTATCCTCCGTAATCGTTTTTTTCTTCTGCGGTCGAGGAGCCTCCTCGGGAGCGGCTGGAATCTTGCTAATACGAAGGCCCCAAGTCTCGCCTCCGTCTTGTATGTCGCGAGTTTTCTCTTTAGTTAACCTTACGGCAACATTCTTCAGACGAGCGGGATAGCCGTCGCACTCAGGGAACTGTTTGACAAGCCTCTTTCTATTCGTCGCATTTAGAATAAGGGGCAGATTCGTATAAGGATTCTGAGCAAAATGGGCAATCCATACACCATTTTCTGTACGACCATTAATTGTCTCGCTCTCTTTGTACTCGATGCTCTCAATGACAATACGAGGAATATCTTGACCTTGTGGGAGACATTCAACCCCACAGTGAGTTAGTTTCCCTCCTGTTCGATAATGTATATTCTCTTGATTTTCCATATTATTATTTTTCTGCTTCTCCTTTCAAATCTCGTGCCACAGCAAAATCTAAATTAATCTCGAAATACTCTTCTAAATACTTTTTTGTATCTAATTGATATTCAGCGAATAGGGGGGGGGGCAAGACGGTCTAAATACTCGGCGTA
>Ga0256405_10001177_pt1 | contig 74880 bp, 60 predicted proteins | sample RumenRJG_02DNA_FD_189096 | JGI IMG/M metagenome (GOLD analysis project Ga0256405, IMG submission 189096) | Bovine rumen microbial communities from Lethbridge, Alberta, Canada - RJG_02 | ecosystem: Host-associated > Mammals > Digestive system > Stomach > Rumen | place: Canada: Alberta...
CCGATCTCGGGATTCGACGCTATTTTGCCCCTCATCTCCTCGTTGATGTCGCTGATCAGATCTGAAAGCTTCATGACGCCGCCGTCTCTCGTCTTGAAAGGCTTGCCGTCTTTGCCGTTCATAGTGCCGAAACCGATATGGCGAAGCTCTGTACTCTCAGGCACCAGCCCGCACTTTCTGGCAGTCCTGAAAACCTGCTGGAAGTGAAGCTCCTGGCGCTTGTCCGTGATATAAATGATCTCGTCCGGGTGATAGAGCCTCTCTCTCTCGCTGATCGTCGCAAGGTCTGTGGTCGTATAGAGCGCGGCGCCGTCGGACTTGAGGATGATGCAGGGAGGGATCTCCTTGGTATCGCTCTCCTTAGCTACATCGACAACGAGAGCGCCGTTTGACTCGTAAGCCAGGCCTTTTTCCTTCATATCGGCGACCATGCCGGAAATCGCGTCGTGAACTGTGGATTCTCCCCACCAGAGGTCAAAATCGACGTCCAGGTTGGCGTAGTTCTTCTTCATGTCGGCAACGGAGACCTCAATGATCTTGTTCCACAGAGCGCGCAGGCCCCGGTCGCCTTCCTGAAGCCGGTGGGTGTTGGCCATCGCCTCGGCATAGTACTCTGGATCTTCTTTTGATTTCTTACTTGCCGTGGGATAGATTTCTTCAAGTTCAGTGACCGTGAAAGGTGCCTCTTCAGGATATTCCCCCTCATAAGAAGTGTCAAAATAGCACAGATCCGGCTGTCTCTTAGAAACCTCTGTGATCACAAGGCCCATCTGAAGTCCCCAGTCTCCGAGATGGATATCGCCGATAACTTTTTCACCGTGATACCTGGCGATCCTCTTTACAGCCTCTCCGATAACGGCGCTTCTGAGGTGCCCTACGTGAAGAGGTTTGGCAACGTTGGGTCCGCCGTAATCGAGAATGATGGAGGCGGGCTTTTCGGGCGTCTCAAGGCCGAACTTTTCCGCGCGGCTCATCTTACCCAGGTAGTCGCTGATAAAGTCCTCCCGGATCTTCAGGTTAAGAAAACCCGGCTTTACAGCTTCCGCCGATGAGAACACTTTCGAGTCCTGAAGCTTCGCCGCCACGTCGTTCGCGATCATGATCGGCGCCTTATGGTATCTTTTGGCGCCGGCCATCGCGCCGTTGCACTGGTATTCACACAGATCAGGGCGGTTTGAGACAGTGACCTTGCCAAGTTCGCTGTCATACCCTGCCGCATCGAAAGCACCCGCCATCTCGGCGGAGATCAGATTCAGAAATTTTTCCACTGTATACTCCTTGTCTATGCTGTTATTTCTCTTCTCTCTTTTGCGCATCTCTTTTGGAAAACGCGCATCCGCAGAAATTCTGTCTGTAGAGGCTGAACTGCCTGGACAGCTCAATGGATCTCTTGTAACCGTTCTTTTTCTTAAAATCGGAAGGAAGGAAGTCCACTCCGTATTCCGCGCCGACTCTCTCTCCGATCTCGTTCAGTCTCGCCGCGTTCTTGAGCGGGCTGATGGTCAGAGTCGTGGTAAAGCAGTCAAATCCGCCTTCCCGCGCTGCCTGCGCAGTCTTTCTCAGTCTCATCTCAAAGCAGATCCCGCACCGCTCTCCGCCTTCAGGACATTCCTCATATCCCTTAACTGCTTCAAGGTAATTCTCCGGGTCGTAAGGACACTCGAGGATATCGATCTTCTCCGCCGCTTCAGTGGAGTTCATTCCCTCGAAGTCCTGTGCCTCTACCTGCCGGTTATACTCTCCTATCAGACGCTTTTCTTCCGACAGTCTGTAACTGTATTCTTCTTCAGAAGTAATATTCGGATTGTAATAAAAGACAGTGATCCTGAAATGTTCCCTCAGATATTCCATAACATAACTGGAACAGGGCGCGCAGCAACTGTGCAGCAGAAGCGCTGGTTTAATGCCGCTTTCGTCGATCTTCTGTATTTCCTTTTCCAGGATCCTGCTGTAATTGGGATTCATTGGCGTTTTGTCTCTCTTTTGACCCGGCAGCGCGGTTTTTAATGCCGCGGTTCATAACACGGAGTATGCGCGGCAAAAAACCGCACATACTCCCCAAATTTCACATCGATTATTTAAAATAGCGAACGCCGCTCTCAAATAGCCGGAGATCCTGTTCTCCGTAAATATTGAGGTTGACGCCTCTTCCCTTTCTCTCGCAGTGCGCCATCTTGCCGAGGATTCTGCCGTCAGGAGAGGTAATACCTTCGATCGCAGCATAGGAACCGTTGATGTTCCACTCCTCGTCCATGGAAATACTGCCGTCAGGATCGCAGTACTGCGTAGCTACCTGGCCGTTTTCAAAGAGTCTGTCGATCCACTCCTTAGGCGCCACGAACCTGCCCTCTCCATGGGAAGCGGGATTGGTGTACACGCCGCCGAGCTGTGCGCCGGAAAGCCAGGGGGACTTATTGGTCACGACCTTGGTGTACGCCATCTTGGAAATATGGCGGCCGATCGTGTTGTAAGTCAGTGTAGGTGAATTATCGTTCTGTCCCGTGATCCTGCCGTTCGGAACCAGACCGAGCTTTATAAGGGCCTGGAAGCCGTTGCAGATTCCGAGGATCAGTCCGTCTCTCTTGTTTAAGAGGTCTCCCACCGCGTCCTCGATGACTGCATTTCTGAATGCGGTCGCAAAGAATTTGGCGCTTCCATCAGGTTCGTCGCCTGCGGAGAAACCGCCGGGGAACATGATGATCTGGGCTTCATCTATAGCCTTTGCGTATGCGCTGACACTCTCCCTGATATCCAGAGGACTGAGGTTCGTGAATACTCTTGTGATCGTCTTTGCTCCGGCCGCTTCGAAAGCTGCCGCAGTATCATATTCACAGTTCGTTCCGGGGAATACCGGGATGAAGACCGTGGGCTGCGCGATCTTATGGCTGCATACAGCGATGCTGCCCTTATCATAGATCGGTGTGTCGATCACAGATGTATCCGCAGACGCCTTAGTGGGAAATACCTTTTCCAAAGGAGCCTTCCATGTCTTAACCGCGTCATTCATGGAAACTGCCGCGCCGCGCCATGTAAAGGCTGCGCCGCTGCCGCTTTCTTTGACAGTGCCTATCACTGTATAGTTGTCCGGGATGCGATCCTCGAGGATCTGCTCGCAGCCGGGCTCCATCTCAAGGATCAGGTCGCCGATCCTGTTCCTGAACAGGTGCTTGAGGGGAACTTCGTCTGTGAAAGCGACGCCGAATCCGTTGCCGAACGCCATCTTGGCGGCTGCGGGAGCCGCGCCGTAGCAGTCTACAGCATATGCGGCTTTCACTTTGCCCTCTCTCATGAGCTCGGTGACCTTCCCGTAGATCTCACAGACATCCGTGTATACCGGAATATCGTATTCATCTCTCTCGATATCGATCTGCACAAGCTTATCGCCGGCTTTCTTGAGCTCGGGAGTGATCACGTCGCCTATCTCAGCCACGTCTACGGCAAAAGATACCAGTGTCGGAGGCACGTCGATGTCATTGAAGGTTCCGGACATACTGTCCTTGCCGCCGATACTGCCGATCCCGAATCCGAGCTGCGCGTCATAGGCGCCCAGAAGAGCGGAGAAAGGCTGGCTCCAGCGGGCAGGATCCTTGGACATCCTGCCAAAATATTCCTGGAAAGTGAGGTGGAGTTTAGTGAGATCACCGCCGGCCGCCACTACTTTGGCGACAGACTCCGTCACGGCGTAAACTGCTCCGTGATAGGGGCTCCAGGAACTGAGATACGGATCAAATCCATAACTCATCATAGTCACTGTATCGGTCTTGCCGCCAAGAACAGGGAGTTTGGCGATCATCGTCTGGGTCTCGGTAAGCTGATACTTTCCGCCGTAAGGCATATCCACTGTACCGGCTCCGATGGAGGCGTCGAACATTTCAACGAGGCCCTTCTGAGAGCACACGTTGAGATCCGCGAGAGAACTCTTCATGGCTTTTACGAAGTCCTCACCGGTCATATCGCGGTTTCTGCGGTCGCCAAATGCTTCCCGCACGCCTTCACACGCGAATTTATTGAGATAATTGTCCTTCTCAGAGGGCATGAGAACTTTTACATCAGTAGCCTGATGCGCGCCGTTCGTGTCAAGGAAAGCCCTTGAAATATCCACGACGGGCCTGCCTCTCCAGTTGAGCACAAGCCTGGGCTCTTTCGTGACTACAGCTACTGGAGTAGCCTCGAGGTTCTCTTCCGCCGCGTAAGCAAGGAACTGTTCCTTATCTTCAGGCGCGACCACTACGGCCATTCTCTCCTGGGATTCGGAGATGGCAAGTTCTGTTCCGTCCAGACCTTCATATTTCTTGGGAACAAGGTCGAGATTGACTTTAAGGCCGTCTGCCAGTTCACCGATTGCTACGGATACACCGCCTGCTCCGAAGTCGTTGCATTTCTTGATTATGCTTGAGACTTCAGGCCTTCTGAAAAGTCGCTGGAGCTTTCTCTCAGTAGGGGCGTTACCCTTCTGGACCTCAGCTCCGCAGTCTGTAAGGGACTGGTCGTTGTGCGCCTTGGAGGAGCCGGTAGCGCCGCCCATTCCGTCGCGACCCGTGCGGCCGCCGAGCAGGATGATGATATCGCCGGGATCGCTGTTCTCACGCTTAACATTTCTGCGCGCCGCAGCGCCCATGACAGCGCCGATCTCCATTCTCTTTGCGACATAGCCGGGATGGTAGATCTCTTTTACATGTCCCGTCGCAAGGCCGATCTGGTTTCCATAGCTGGAGTAGCCCTTTGCGGCACCTGTGACAAGCTTCTTCTGGGGAAGTTTGTTCTCGAGAGTCTCGGATACGGGAACTGTGGGATCTGCCGCGCCGGTCACGCGCATTGCCTGATATACATAGCCTCTTCCGGAGAGCGGGTCGCGGATCGCTCCGCCAAGGCAGGTAGCTGCGCCGCCGAAAGGCTCGATCTCCGTGGGATGATTGTGCGTCTCGTTTTTAAAGAAGACAAGCCATTCCTCCGTCTCGGGCCCGTTTCCATAGTCAACTTCCACGGGTACAACAACAGAGCAGGCGTTATTCTCGTCAGATTCTTCCTGATCGTTAAGCTTGCCGTCTGCCTTGAGCTTTTTCATTCCCATGATGGCGAGATCCATCAGGCAGACATATTTGTCGTCTCTGTCTTTATAAAACTCTTCTCTGGTGTCGAGATAACTGAAATAAGTGGGCTCGATGATGTCCCTGTAGTAGCCGTCCTCAAATTCCACATCCTGAAGTTCCGTGGAGAAGGTGGTGTGGCGGCAGTGATCCGACCAGTAGGTGTCCAGAACACGGATCTCAGTGATAGTGGGATCTCTGTGCTCAGTGCCGGCAAAATAGTCCTGGATGAACTTAAAGTCGTTGGGAGTCATCGCAAGTCCCAGTGAAGCGTACAGATCCATAAGATCTGTCTCGTTCATACTGATCATTCCGGTCATGACCCTGACATCCTCCGCTTCCGGGTAATCCATCTGAAGCGTTTCGGGCTTCTCCATACCGGTCTCCCGGGAGTCGACAGGATTGATGCAGTAATGCTTGATCCTCTCAAGTTCCTCATCAGTGATTTCACCGAGAAGAATATATGTCTCCGCCGTTCTGATCACAGGCTGTTCGTTTTCATTTAGAAACTGGACGCACTGGACCGCGCTGTCCGCTCTCTGGTCAAATTGTCCGGGAAGGGCTTCAACACTGAAAACATGCCCGTTCGCGGGAACATCGATTGTTTCTCTGTAAAGAATATCCACGGGCGGCTCTGAAAAGACTGTCCTGCACGCGGTTTCAAAAACTTCATCGGAGACATTCTCCACATCGTATCGGATCAGTTTCCGAACTCCGGTAAGCCCTTTCACTGCCAAAAAGCCGATGATGTCATCCCTCAGCTGTCTTGCCGCAACCGCGAAGGGCTCCTTCTTCTCAACATAGATCCGTCTGACTTTACTCATAGATCGCGCTCTCTCCTCCTATGGGGTAAGTGATTTGTATTATTGTCTCAAGGAATTATATCATACGAATTCAAAATGTACATACACGGTATGTCTAATGATTTTATTTACTTCTCCGTAAATTTTAGTTGAACATCCTAATAGGTTGTGTTATACTCTCAAATGTTGACGGACAAAAAGAACCGTTTATAAGTTTATAGGGGAATCATACAATGGCAGTATCACGGTCTCCAAAACCGTTCATGGGGGTTCGAATCCCTCTTCCCCTGCTCAATAAAAGCCTTCATCATTCGCTGATGAAGGCTTTTTTCATTGTCATGATTATATCCCGTTCTTTCAGATTCCGGCAATTCTTCTGATGACCGCTTCGTAGACGGGGAAAGGCGGGAGCTTGCACTTGCCTTTATTGGCAAACACTTCTTCCACCGACTGCTCAAGGATCTCCAGAGGAACCTCGTCTCTTCCGCAGGTCACTACATAGTATTCCTCAAGTTCCTCTACTGTCTTAAATCCGGCGAGGGACAAAATATGGTTTACTTCCACAGGATCCGCTTCCCTCAGATAGCCGGCAAGGAAGTATCCGCATGCCTTACCGTGAGCCATATGGGCGCTGTAGGTAAGTCTGTAGCTGAGGGCGTGCGGCATAGAAGTCGCGGTGTGCGCGATGGCCATGCCTGCCATACAGGAGGCGTTCATCATATTCTGATAGTCCTCAGGGGAAGCCTCTCTTTTGCCCAGTACTACATCCTTGCTGCGGGCCCAGACTTTGATGCCTGCTTCCGCGCACATTCTGCTGAAGTCTGTTGCGGCTGAGTGAATGTAGCTCTCGTAGAGATGGCAGAGAGCGTCCATTGTAGTGTTGGCGAGGATCTGTGCCGGCATTCCGGAAAGATACTTGCCGTCGATCAGCGCAAGATCCGCAAAGATCTTGTGGGGAATGGACCCCTTGACGTGTTTGTCGTGCCTTGTAAGAACAGAGACAGCTGTGACTTCCGAACCGGTTCCGGCTGTGGTAGGGATCTCGGCGATCGGCAAAGTGGAGGTCTCCGCTGTTTTGTCATAGAGATACTCCCAGTCCCGGTCGTGGTGGCGGATCATCAGGGCGATCGCTTTCGCCGCGTCCATGGGGGATCCGCCGCCGATGCCGATCACGAAATCGGCCTTCACCTTGCAGCCCACCTGCCTGGCTCTCATGATCGTTTCCACAGAAGGATTCTCCTCCACTTCCGCGAATTCAACCCAGGATACGCCGTGCTTATCAAGAGCAGCCGTAACATCCGCAAAAGCGCCGCATCTTCTTGCGCTGCTTTTTCCGGTCACGATTAGCGCGCGGCTTCCCAGAGAAGCGAGCTCAGCGCTGTGGCTCAGTACACAATTCTCTTCTGAATATACAAGAGTCGGCATTAAGAATTTCATCTGATCACCTCCGCCGGATCAGCAGGTCTTTTCCGGGACATCAAAGTTTTTGGTAGTGCCGAATTTGGTCGTCTGTACGATCCCTTTGAGTTTGAATCCCTCATTGACAAGGATCTGCGCCATATCTTCCACAGAGATGGCGCCGGAAGCCTTGACCACGATCTCGGCTCCTCTTTCCTTAGTGTGATAGACTGCCAGAGAATCCAGATTGGCGTTGTTGTCGCCGAAACACTTGGCCATTGGAGCAAATTCGCCGGGAGTGTCGGTGGCGGCGAAAATGAATCTTGTTCCCTGTTTCCTGTATCCGAGAAGCTCTACGAAAGCCTGGAAAATATCTTTATCTGTGATGATCCCGATCACTTTGTTCTTCTCATCCACTACCGGAAGGACAGAGATCTCGTTTTCCAGCATGGTCTGGGCCGCGACCTCAACAAAAACATCCTGAGAGATCGTCTTGACGTCCGTGATCATGATGTCCTGGACCTCGGTCTTGCTCAGAAGATAATTGAGCTCATAGATAGAGAGAGACGTGGAGCTCGCTCCGCTCTTCTCTTTTACAAGTCCTCCCGTGACAAGTCCGATCAGTTTGCCCTGGTCATCTACCACGGGCAGGCGGTGAAAATGATTTTTTCTCATGATCTCAACCGCTTTGGAGATCACTACATCCTTTGTGATCGTATAAGGTTTCTCTGTCATATGATCTTTAACGTACATTATGCTTCCTCCCTGTGATCATTGTAAGTAACCATACCCGCTTTATAATGAGCGCTCATCCGCCGAGATAGGCCTTCTGCACTCTCTCGTCGTTCGCGAGTTCTTCACCGGTCCCCTCCAGTGTGATGTTGCCAGTTTCCAGCACATACGCCCTGTCCGCGATGGCCAGCGCTCTTTTGGCGTTCTGCTCAACTAAAAGGATAGTAGTTCCCTTGTCGTTGATCTCCCTGATAATATGGAAGATCTCGGATACGAGGAGCGGTGAAAGTCCCATAGAAGGCTCGTCCAGAAGCAGGATCGAAGGCTTTGCCATAAGGGCTCTGCCCATAGCAAGCATCTGCTGCTCGCCTCCGGACAGTGTTCCAGCAAGCTGCTTTCTTCTTTCCTTAAGACGCGGGAACAGCTGATAGACTTCCTCCATATCCTCGGCCATTTTGGCTTTGTCCTTCCGCAGATAAGCGCCAAGGATCAGGTTCTCTTCGACAGTCTGTTCCGCGAAGACTCTTCTTCCCTCGGGAACCTGCGCAAGGCCCATGCCTACGATCTTGTTGGCAGGAGTCTTTGTAAGTTCCACGTCGTCGAGTTTAATGCTTCCTTCCGCGGCCTTGACAAGACCGGAGATCGCGTGCATCGTCGTCGTCTTTCCGGCGCCGTTCGCGCCGATCATTGTCACGATCTCGCCGTCGCGTACCTCAAAAGAGATGCCTTTGATGGCTTCGATCATGCCGTATTTTACTTTTAAGTCCGTTACTTTCAGCATATATCAGTCCCCCAGGTACGCTTTGATGACTTCAGGGTTTGACTGGATCTCCTCCGGCGTTCCCTGTGCCAGCATCATTCCGTAGTTCAGTACAGTGATCCTCTCGCAGATTCCCATGACAAGCTTCATATCGTGCTCGATGAGCAGCACCGCGATCTTAAAGTGGTCGCGGACAAAGCGGATCATGTCCATCAGTTCCGCTGTCTCCTGAGGGTTCATGCCTGCGGCAGGCTCATCCAGAAGAAGAAGTTTGGGATTCGTAGCCAGTGCTCTGGCGATCTCAAGCCTTCTCTGCGCGCCGTAGGGAAGATTGCTCGCCTTGTAATCCGCGTACTTGTCCAGCTCCATGATCTTAAGAAGGTCCATCGCTTTCTCGTTGATCTCTTTCTCGCTGGCGAAATACTTCGGAAGCCGCAGGATCGCTGTGATCGGAGAATACGGAATAACATTGTGGAAACCTGTCTTGACATTGTCCAGGACAGTAAGGTTGCCGAACAGCCTGATGTTCTGGAATGTTCTGGCGATTCCCGCCTTGTTGATATCCACGACGCTCTTTCCAGCCGTATCCTTGCCGTCAAAATATATTTTGCCCCTCGTAGGCTTGTAGACCTTGGTCAAAAGATTGAAAACGGTAGTCTTACCGGCGCCGTTGGGGCCGATCAGTCCCACGATCTCGCCGTCATAGACCTGCATGTTCAGGTCGTTTACTGCTGTCAGGCCGCCGAAGTCGATGCCGAGATCCTGTACGTCCAGAACGGGTGCTTTCATGTTCTTATCTGTATTGTCAGCCATATTAAGCACCTCCTTTCGCCTTGCCTGAAAACAGGCTCTTCCATTTCGTCATGAGCCATTCGTTGTTTGTCACGAGCATGATGAGGATCAGCACTACTGCATAGATCAGCATTCTGTAGTCCTGCAGCGAACGAAGCAGTTCCGGAAGCAGGATCAGGACAACGGTCGAAATGATCGTGCCGGTCATGTTCCCGAGTCCGCCCAGAACGACGTAGACGAGGATCAGAATGGAGGTGTTGAAATCGAATTTGTTCGGGACCAGCGTGGAGTAATTAAGTCCATAGAGGGCTCCTGCGGCACCTGCCAGCGCGGCTGACGTAACAAACGCCAGCATCTTGGTCCTGGAGATCGGAATTCCGACAGATTCCGCGGCAATACGATTGTCTCTCGCTGCCATGATTGCCCTGCCGCTTCTTGAAAACATCAGGTTATAGACGACAAGGAGCGCGACGATGACAAGGACAGTCCCTACTGTGAAATTTGCGATCTTCTGTGTACCGGTGGCGCCCATGGGACCGTTCAGGAGCATCTTCCCGCCTGGCTGGAGCTTGAAATTGCTCTCTACGAAACTGAAGTGGAGTCCCTCAGTGTCGATACCGATATATGCGTTCATGAAAATACTCTTGATGATCTGTCCGAAAGCCAGCGTGACGATCGCCAGATAGTCGCCCTGAAGTTTAAGGACGGGAATACCGATCAGGAATCCGAAAACCGCTGCCAGTATTGCTCCGCAAAAGATCGCAATGATCAGTCTGGGGATGCCGGCAGAGATACTGTTCGCCAGTATACCGGAGACGCAGATTCCGCAGAAAGCGCCTACGCTCATAAATCCTGCCTGGCCCAGATTGAGTTCTCCGGAAATACCGACATTGAGGTTGAGGCCTATAGCAGCCACGACATAACAGGTGATCGGAACCAGGAGACTGCTGAACATACTGCCGAGACTTCCGGTCTTAAGGAGAACTTCAACAGCAATATATGCAATGATCACAAGAGCGAAGGACATGAGTCGTCCTCTGTTCTTTTTGTCTCCGAAGCGGGAGAAAACGCTGCTTTTTTCTTTCATGTCTTACTTCCTCCCTTAAACCTTGACGTTGATCTTTTTGCCGAGAAGTCCGGTGGGCTTGATCAGAAGGATCACGATCAGGACACCGAATACTATGGCGTCGGAAAGCTGCGTAGAAATGTAAGCCTTTGCAAAGATCTCGATAATTCCCAGGAGCAGACCTCCGATAAAGGCTCCCGGAATCGATCCGATCCCTCCAAATACTGCCGCTGTAAACGCCTTGATGCCGGGCATGGATCCCATAGTCGGATAGACGGACGGATATGTGGAAGCAAGCAGCACGGATGCGATGGCTGCAAGGCCCGATCCGATCGCGAACGTGATCGAGATGATCATATTGACATTAATGCCCATCAGCATTGACGCGCCTTTGTCCTCGGAGCACGCGCGCATGGCGCTGCCTGTTTTCGTCCTGTTAATGAAGAGAGTAAGGCATATCATTACGACTATGCAGGTTGCGATAGTGATCAGTGTCAGATAGGACACCGAAGCGGATCCCAGGGAAATGCTTCCCGTGCTGATCGCGGAAGGAAACACCTTACTGGAGGATGACCACAGGATCTGCGCGCCATTCTGAAGAAAATAGCTGACGCCGATCGCGGTGATCAGGACTGCCAGACTGGGAGCCTGCCGGAGAGGCTTGTAAGCAAGCCTTTCGATCAATACGCCCAGCATGGTGCACACCGCTATTGCCGCCAGAACTGCCAGCGGGAAGGGAAGCGCGAATTTTGTAAGTGCAAAGAAAGCGATGTACGCTCCGATCATGATAATATCGCCATGTGCGAAATTGAGCATCTTGGCAATGCCGTAGACCATCGTATATCCCAGCGCGATGATCGCGTACACACTGCCGAGTCCCAATCCGTTGATCAAATAGGATAGAAACTGCATGTCTGTCTTCCTCTCTATAAAACTGCCTGTATCGCAAATAAAACAGGAAGCCCGCACGGGGCGGGCTTTGCCTGTTCATACTAAGTTCACCGTGATCAGCGAAAGATTACTCTTCAACACCTACATAAACGCCGTTCTGGATCACAACAGCCTTGGGAGACTTTGTGACTTCACCGTTTGCGTTCCAGGTCATCTCGGAACCGGTCAGACCGCTGAATGTCATGCTTGTGAACTGCTCAACGAGCTTAGCGCAGATATCTGCAGAACTCATATCTGCGGTAACGCCTGCTGCCTCGCATGCCTGAGCGATCGCGTAGATGCAGTCGTAAGCGTCAGCTGCGAACTGGTTCGGAACCTCTCCGAATTTCTCTTTGTACTTGTTGACAAAGTTTACTGTAAGCTCATCTGTAGCGTCTGCGGAGAAAGGAGTCAGCAGATAGACGCCTTCTGCCAGAGAAGTATCAAAGCCTTCCAGGCCAAGGATTCCGTCCATACCGTCAACGCCGAAGAAAGTGGGCTTGTAACCCATTCCGTTCGCCTGTGTGAGGATCAGGGATGCGGGATCATAGTAAATGGGCAGGAAAAGGATGTCTGCGCCTGCTTCCTGAGCTTTGCCAAGCTGTACTGTGAAGTCCTGCGCGTTGGAATCATCAAAGGTTCCCTCGTAAACGATGGCGAGGTTCTTGGCGCCTGCCTCAGCTACGAATGTATCGTGAATGCCCTTGGAATAGTTGTCATCATTCTTGTAGATGATAGCTACCTTGCTGCCCAGATCAGCATGTCCGGAGATATAGTCCGCGCTTGCAGTTCCCTGGTTGGGGTCTGTGAAGCACATCTGGAAAACATTTCCGAAAGCGCCGGAAAGGTTATCGGGATCCGCGAAGATGACGGATGTGGAAGATCCGGAAGGAGTGATCGCGAAGATCTTGTCCTCAGCATAGGAAGGGGAAACTGCTGCGCCGGGAGCGGAAGTAACAGTTGCCAGAGAAGCCTGCATGCCCCAGTCTTTCAGAACGCCGTAAGCAGTGACTGCCTTCTCGGGATCATGCGCGTCGTCCTGCATATTGAGTTCGAACTGAAGTCCGCCTTTGGCGTTGACCTCTTCAACAGCGATCTCAGCCGCATTCTTAACTGCCTGTCCGTAAACAGCTGCAGGGCCTGTCAGGGGGCCGGAGCCGCCGATCTTGATCTTGGCGCCTGTATCCGCGCTCTCGGTAGTCTCGGCTGCCGCGCCGCTGTCAGCGGGAGCGCTGCTTGAAGCGGAACCGGAGCCGCCGCATGCTGTCAGAGCTGCTGCCATACAAACCGACATAGCAACTGCAAGGCTGGTCTTAAACATCTTTTTCATAGTTACATCCTCCTTAAGTTATTTGGCTTTGAAATCGCCAATGAACACATTATAAAATTTTCATAACTTCATTGCAATAGCGTTTCAACGTATAATAGCAGAAAATTTGATTCAGCAGTGAAATAATTTCATGTCAAAATATACTCTGCTTGGCGTTATGACCTGCTCTTATAGGCCGCCGCCTGCTTCCTGTAGAATTCCGCGTCAAACTTGTTGTACTCGATCTCTTCGCTCTTTACAGCGCGGATCACTTTCGCCGGACTGCCGAGCGCTACGCTGTTGTCAGGTATGACTGTCCCGGTCGTGACGAGAGAGCCTGCCCCGATCACGCAGTTCTTTCCGATCACCGCTCCGTTCATAATAGTTGAGTGCATTCCGATCAGCGTATTGTCTCCAATAGTGCATCCGTGAAGGAGCGCCAGGTGTCCAACTGTCACGCCGTTTCCCACTATGGTCGAGTATCCCTGCCCGCAGTGGATCACGCAGTTGTCCTGGATGTTGGATCCCTCTCCCACCGCGATGCGGTCCTCGTCGCCCCGAAGGACTGCGTTAAACCAGATGCTGCTGTCTTTTCCGACGGTCACGTCTCCGACTACTCTCGCCCCCTCTGCGATGAACACAGAATCGTCAATATTTTGCATTATAATCCTCCTGTATATGTATCAGATTTGGATGTCTGTCATTCCATGATATGATATTATAACTAATAGTTATCAATACAGCAAAGTATTGAGTTCCGTTTTTAATGCCAATGGCGGAAAGTGTGAAATATGTACAATTGTCCCAACTGCGCGGGGAATCTGGTCTTTGACATCGAGTCTCAGAAGCTGAAGTGCGAGTACTGCAGCACGCTGCTGGATCCCTACGAATATCAGAAAAGCCAGGACGCGGAAGAAAGCGACATGTTCGGAGTTACGGTCTACACCTGCCCTCAGTGCGGCGGCGAGATCATGACGACAAACGTTACTGCGGCTGGTTTCTGCACTTACTGCGGCGCTTCCACGATCCTTGACAGCAGGATGCGCGATGAAAAGCGTCCGGCCCATATCATTCCCTTCACGCGAACTAAAGAGGACTGCAGGAAATCCTATTCCTCTTTGGTCAGGCGCGCTCTCTTCGCCCCCCGGGAATTCCGGGATCCCGAATTCCTGGACAGATTCCGCGGGATCTATATTCCCTATTGGGTCTACAATTATGATTTTAGCGGAGACCTGCACCTTAAAGGCTCCAAGACTTATCGTAGGGGAGACTACAAGATCACGGATCATTACAGTCTGAGCGGAGAAGTCGACGCCCGCTATCACGGGCTGACTTATGACGCTTCATCTTCCTTCGACGATACTGTCGCAGCTGCCATCGCTCCTTTTGAGGCGGCTAAGATGCAGCCGTTTACGCCTTCTATCCTCTGCGGATTCTACGCGGACGCGCCCGATGTCGGAAATGAAGTCTACCGCGAACCGGTCCTGAATTCGATCAGCCAGGACTCCATAGAGCGTTTATCAGGAGTTCCCGAGTACCGAAGCTCCGGAGCGGATATGCCCTCTGCAGACGAATTTAAGAACCAGCTGCGGGGAAGTTCCATGAACCTCAGCAGTGAAGAGCCGGTATGCGCCTATCTCCCTGTCTGGTTCCTCACTTACAGAAAGGATGACCGCGTCGCCTACGCGGTGATGAACGGCAGCACAGGAAAGATCACGGCGGACCTGCCTGTTGATAAGAAAAAATATATTCTGGGCAGTATTCTCCTGGCGGTGCCGATCTTCGCGGTCCTCGCTTTCCTCATTACAATGACAGGCCAGATGGTCCTTACTGCCTCTTCGGTATTGGCTCTCGTAAGTCTTGTCATATACGGTCTGGAACTGTCCGCGATCTCCGACAAGGACAGCCATGCAGACGACAAGGGCTTTGCAGCCGCCGGAAGGTCGGCCGGCAGTTCCGGTTCGCCGGATGCCGGTGATAAAAAAGCTGAAAAAGGCGTTTTGGCAGCGATCAGAAAATACGGCAAATACGCTCTCCTCTTTCTTGTCGTGCTTCTCGTCTTTCCAAGGCTCGGTCTTGATTATCTTACGGGCAGCGGCAATCTCACCGGCTTCAAGATCTACGGCGCGGTATCTGTTATCCTTCTTTTCGGAGCCCTGGTCTTTATCTGGGCGCTGGCAGATTCGGAAACTGCCAAGAAGAACATGGTCCTCCAGATCGCAGGCTCTGTGATCGCAGTGGGCGCCTCTGCCGCGATCCTCGTGTGGAACCCTGTAAGCGATCTGTGGTTCTACGGCGGCTCGATCCTTGCCGCGGCAGGCGTCTGCCTGTCCTTTTTGGGAATTATCAGCAAATATAATATTCTGGCCACCAGGCCGCTTCCCACTTTCTATGACAGGAAAGGAGGTAATGACCGTGCGAAATAAGAGATTTTGCGGTATTGTGCCGGGTATTATGCTGTGCGCGATACTTCTTTCCCTGTTCGCGCTTCCGGCGCATGCAGATGAATTCGGATTTGAGTATACCAATCCTGACACAGGCTATGTGGTCTATATCGCCGACGAGGAGGATCTTCTCACGGATTCTGAAGAAGCACAGCTGATCGAGGTCATGAAACCTGTCACGGAATATGGAAACGCGGGATTTGTATCCTGTGAGAATAACAGCGTCTCCACGAAACAGTTTGCCGAACAGAGATACTCTTCCGTTTTCGGCTCGGAGAGCGGCACTCTCCTTCTCATTGATATGGGAATGCGTGAATTCTATATCCGCAACAACGGCGCGGTCAGTAAGATCATCACTACCGCCTATTCCAACACGATCTCGGACAATATCTACAAGTACGCTTCGGACAGATACTACTACAAGTTCGCGGCGACCTGCTTCCTGCAGGAACTGGAGCTGCTGCGCGGCGGAAAGATCGCACAGCCGATGCGGTATATTAGCGCTGCCCTGCTCGCGCTCATTCTGGGGCTTTTACTCAACTACCTGATCCTGAGGGCGGTCACCGTTCCCAGGACTGCCGGAAACCATGAGATCATCGACGCGGCTCAGGTCGACTTTATTCTCAGGAACCCGACTTCGAGGCACACAAATACCACCAAGGTCTACAGTCCTGTCCGCTCATCCGGCGGAGGAGGCGGCGGCAGAAGCGGCGGAGGAGGATTCTCCGGAGGAGGCGGAAGCGGCGGAGGACATCGCTTCTGACCAGCATAAAAACAGAGGCATACAAAAAAGAACCGGTTTTCTCTCTTTTGAAAATCCGGTTCTTTTTTAAGCAATTCCTTATAACTGCCGGCGGTATCAGCTAGCATCCGCTAAGATAATCCGACAGTTGTCCGATGCCACGTATGGGGATCAGTTTCATTCCGTCCGGCACTTTTTTGATGCCCGAAGCGCTGGACGCTGGAAGAATACAGCTGTGAAAGCCCAGTTTGGCGGCTTCAAGCACTCTGTTTTCAGCCATGGAGACCGAACGCACTTCTCCCGACAGTCCCACTTCTCCGAACACGATCAGATCATCCGGAACCGCTATGTTCCTGAATCCGGAGAGGATCGCAAGAACAATTCCAAGATCGAGAGCGGGTTCTGTCTGCCTGATGCCTCCCGCGAGATTGATATAAGCGTCATATCGTGAAAGCGGGATGTTCAGTCTCTTCTCCAGAACTGCCATGAGAAGGCTCACACGGTTTGAGTCGGTACCTGTTGACTGTCTTCTCGGATATCCGAAATTCGTCTCAACAATAAGCGCCTGCACCTCTGTGAGGACCGGTCTTGTCCCTTCCATCGAGCAGGTCACCACGGAGCCGCTTGCTCCAAGAGGCCTGCCGCTGAGCATGTATTCAGAGGGATTGAGCACTTCGACAAGTCCCTCAGTTCTCATCTCAAAGATGCCGATCTCATTAGTTGATCCGAATCGGTTCTTTACGCCCCGCAGAATCCGGTAAGAAGCGTATCTGTCCCCTTCAAAATATAGTACCGTGTCCACCATATGCTCAAGGACCCTGGGGCCTGCCACAGTTCCTTCTTTTGTCACATGTCCGACGATGAAGAAAGTTATCCCCATCTCCTTTGCAAGTCTTAAAAGAACTGCTGTCGTCTCGCGCACCTGGGATACGCTTCCCGGCGCAGAGGCCACGTCGTCACTGTACATAGTCTGGATGGAATCGATCACAACAGCCTGCGGCTTGTCCCTCATGACGATGTCTGCAATGACCGCAAGATTGGTCTCGCAGAGAAACTTAAGCGCTTCAGGCGCGCCTCCGATCCTGGAAGCTCTGAGCTTGATCTGCCGCAGAGACTCCTCGCCGGAAATATAGAGGACTTTGATCCCTGATTTAGCCATGTGACATGATGTCTGAAGGAGTATAGTGGATTTACCGATTCCCGGATCTCCGCCGACAAGAACGAGGGATCCCGCCACGGCGCCTCCTCCGAGAACTCTGTCCAGTTCGCCCATTCCTGTGGAAAAGCGAGTCTCTTCGGTATCCTTTATCGCAGAAAGGGAGACCGGAACAGTACTTCTGTTGTTTCCGCCCAGGGAAAATCCCGAAGCGCCGGAAGAAAGCCCTCTCTGAGCTCCTGCGGCGGACTTGGAGGGACTTATCCTGACCGGCTCTTCCACCATTGTATTCCAGGCTTTGCATGCGGGACACTGTCCCGTCCACTTGGCCGCCTCATAGCCGCATTCCTGGCAAAAGAACGCGGTCTTTTTCTTAATCCCTGCCATCGAATACTACATTTCCTCCTCTGAATCCGGCTGTAACGGTCTGTCCGGGCAGGATCTCCTCCGCCAGGAGTTTTTCCGAAAGAGCGTCTTCGATCACTTTCTGGATAGCCCTCTTGAGAGGCCTTGCTCCCATCTTGGGATCTGAGTATTCCGCCACAATGTGCTTTCTGAGCGCGGGCGTCACCTTGAGCTTAATGCCAAGCTGTTTGTCCGCGCGGCGGATCAGGTCCTCGCAGAGCAGCGAACAGATCCTGTTCATTTCATCCTCGCTCAGAGAATGGAAAACGAGGATCTCGTCTATACGGTTGATGAATTCCGGACGGAACATCTTTTTGACTTCTTCCATGACTCCGGTCCGCATCTTTTCGTAGGACTGCTCTGCAGTGGGGTTGTCAGCAAAACCAAGGGTCTTGGGCTCTATGATCCTCTGGGCGCCGACATTGGACGTCATAATGATCACAGTGTTCTTGAAATTGACTTTATGCCCCTTGGAATCTGTTATATGACCTTCATCCAGAATCTGCAGCAGGACATTGAACACGTCTCTATGGGCTTTTTCGATCTCGTCAAAGAGGATCACGCTGTAGGGGTGCCTTCTGACCTTTTCAGAGAGCTGGCCGCCTTCTTCGTATCCCACATAACCCGGTGCTGAACCGATGATCTTGGAGACCGCATACTGCTCCATATACTCGGACATATCGACGCGGATCATATCCTGGTCTGAGCCGAACATGACTTCCGCCAGCGCTTTGGAAAGTTCTGTCTTTCCTACGCCGGTCGGTCCGAGGAACAAAAATGACCCGATCGGTCTGTTCGGATCCTGAAGTCCTACCCGGCCTCTGCGGATGGCCTTGGCTACTGCGTGAACCGCATCTTCCTGTCCTATGACCCTCTTGTGCAGTTCATCTTCCAGGCGCAAAAGTCTTGCGCTCTCCTTTTCAGTGAGTCTGCTTACAGGAACTTTGGACCACATGGAAACTACTGCCGCGATGTCCTCTTCGGTAACTTCCGGGAGTCTTGAAGACTGTTTCTTTTCCTGCCTTCTTCTGGCGGCCTGCAGTTTTTTGACAAGTTCTTCCTGACGTGCCCTGAGTGACTTCGCGTCATCGATCCTTCCCTCGGAGAGAGCTATCGCCATAAGCTTGTCGGATGCGGCGATCTCGTCCTGGATCATCTTGTAGACGTTTTCCTGATGTTTGCCGGTACTCCTGAGCCTGACTGCCGCACAGGCTTCGTCGATCACATCGATCGCTTTGTCTGGCAGGTTTCTGTCATTGATATAGCGCTCCGAGAGATCTACAGCAGCCTTGAGCGCTTCCTCTGTGACAGAGACATTGTGATGCTTTTCATAAGCGCCGACGACGCCCCTGAGGATCTCCTCGGCCTCTTCCTTTGTGGGTTCTTCCACCTGTACAGGCTGGAATCTTCTCTCAAGAGCCGCGTCCTTCTCCACATATTTGTGGTATTCATTGAGAGTTGTGGCTCCGATCAGCTGGATCTCTCCTCTGGCAAGCGAGGGCTTTAAGATGTTGGATGCGTCTATAGCGCCCTCTGCTCCGCCTGCACCGATCAGAGTGTGCATCTCGTCCACAAAGAGTATGACATTGCCGTCCGCGATAACTTCAGCGATCACACGTTTGATCCTCTCCTCGAATTCTCCGCGGTATTTGGAACCGGCTACCATTCCGGAGAGATCAAGAGTGAGAAGCCTCTTGTTTTTGACAGTATCGGGAACATCGCCGGCAACGATCCTGCTGGCGAGCCCCTCGACTATGGCTGTCTTTCCAACGCCAGGCTCTCCTACAAGGCACGGATTGTTCTTGGTCCTCCGGCTCAGGATCTGGATCACTCTGCTGATCTCGTTCTCTCTGCCTATTACCGGATCAAGTTTCCCCTGTCTTGCGAGCTTTGTGAGATCTCTGCTGTACTGGGGAAGGATCTTCTGGTTTGCTGCGTCAGGGGAGGGACCGCCGCTCGCAAGATCGTCTTTGTGGGCCGCAGGATCCTCTCCGATGGCTGCCAGCGTCTCAAAATAGAGCTTCGGCGGACTGATTCCGAGCGTCTCGATCAGTTTGAGGGCGATATTCTCTCCCTCTGTGATGATCGCCAGCAGCAGATGCTCTGTTCCTACCTGCTCAGAGTTATACTGCTCCGCCAGATTGCCGGCAATGCGCATGATCTTCTGACAGCGCGGAGAAAAGCCCTCGTGATCAAGAAGCGCAAGATTGGCTGATCTGATATTTAACTGGGCGATCATATCGTTTAGACGCTCCAGTGTACAGTTGTTGTCGCGCAGGACCTTTGAGGCGACGCCGTCCGGCTCCGCGATCAGACCCAGCAGAAGATGCTCAGTGCCTGTGTAGTTCTGTTTGTTATGTCTTGACGCGCTTTTCGCGAGGCGGATAGCCTCCTGCGCATTTTTCGTATAATTCTCTCTCATTGATCGTCAGTCCTTATTACGCCGTCGTATTCGTCATAGATCCTGTCAACCAGCGCCAGCATATCCTGCTTGCTCAGTCCGCGGCATCTCGCCTCCGCGAGGATCACTCTCATATCCTTCTCCACAAGACGGATCGCCCTCTCCCGGTTTCTGTCACTGACGGACACAAAGGCTCCCCGCCTTCTGTCAACTTTGACAAAGCCTTCCTGCCTCAGGATCGTATACGCTTTATTGACCGTATGCATATTGATCCCGATCTCGTCCGCCATCTGTCTGACAGAGGGCAGCACCTCGCCGTCCGACAGTCTTGATGTGGCAATGCCCAATATGATCTGATTGCATAACTGCTGATAAATAGCCTCATCGCTGCTGAAATCAATTTCGATCAGCATAATATCACCTTCCTTTTTGTAAGAAAAGCCAAAATCCACCTGTTATACTAATGTTATAACAGGTGGATCTGTATGTCAAGTTCGGCTGTTATCCGGCCCCGCCGGCGTCATGATCATTTCTTCCTGCTGCTGATAAAGGAATACTCCATATCGTCGTCATCCTCAAACAGGGAATCGGAGAGATCATTGGGATCGCCTTCGCGGTAGAAGTCTGACTCCTCTTCCTTGTAGCTGACATTCTTCATCACCCTCTGCATTGAGAGTCTGCCGCGCTCGCCGTCGTCCTGACCGGCGTCTTCGTCGGAATAATCATCATCTTCGAGATAATCGCTGTCATCCGCTTCCTCTCTGGGCAGAAGATCGATGTCCTCGGGATACTCTTTGAATTCGTCGAATTCATGATCGTCGGACTCATCATCGTAATCGTCGAAATCGCCGCCGTCATCGGGGTCTTCGGCGTCTTCGTCAGAATCAGATCCGAACATCTTCTTCAAAAAACCGAAAAAGCCTCCCTTTGCGGCACTTCGTCTGGCGGTGCGGGACTCAGACTCCTCATCATCTTCGTAGTCCTCATCCTCGTACTCTTCATCCTCGTCATCGAACTCTTCGGATTCAGCGTCTTCGTCTTCCTCGTAGTCGTCGTACTCCTCTTCCTCGTAATCGTCTTCCTCGTAGTCGCCGCTTTCGTCTTCAGCTTCTTCTTCGGCGTCTTCGGCAAACTCCTCTTCGGCGCCGCCTTCGGGCTCTTCTTCGATTACTTCGTTAGCGGCAGCTTCTTCAGCCGCATCGGCTTCATCTTTAGAAATGTTCTCCTCGAGCTGCGCGGTTGTAGCTGCAATGGCAGCTTCGATTTCTTCAGTGGGAATCTCAGTCGGCTCTGCCTCGGCAGGTACTTCCCTCGTTATCGTGGAATCAGCCATTACTGTCTGATCGTCATCTGAGACAGGATCCTTTGCTGCTTCCGCATCTTCGTCGTTGTCACCTGTTATCTCATCTTCTGTCTCTTCAGCATCAGTTTCTTCATCTTCGATACTTTCTTCTTCCGGCTCGTCATCCTCAAAGAAGAATTCCTCCTCTTCTTCTGCGTCGCGGGCAGCGGCTGCGGCGTCTAGGGCTCTTCCTCTGGTGGTCTTTGATCTGCCGTCACGGATCTGTTTGAGAAGGAAAACTACAAAGGCGACAAGTGCTGCCGCAAGGATCCCGAATATGATCGCCAGGGTTTTCCAGATTCCGGATCCGCCTTTGCCTGCTTCCGCTGCGTTTTCCTGTGCCTGAAGGTCGCTGATCCTTACCTTGCTTCCGTTGTCGTCATTATACACATACCAGGTGACGGTTCCGTCTGCTTCCTGCTCATAGCCTGCCCTGAAGTTCGCGTTGGGATCCTTTGTGGCGTCATAGCCTTCTGTCCCTGTATTCGCGGGAGCTGTCTCTTCCTGCGCGGGAGTGGATTCAGGCTCTTCGGGCGCGGCCTCTTCCGTACCGGCGGTTTCTTCAGCGGGCTCTTCCTCCTCAGCCGCCTCCGTTTCTTCTGCCTGCGTTTCTTCCTGTCCGTTATCACGGAAAGCTGCGAGTTCGCTGTCATCCGCTTCGATCAGGTCGCTGCGCACATAGCCCGTGGCGCCGTTTTCGAGCTGGATATAGTACCAGGGATAGCCGTCCCCGGACTGCATAACGTCGAGGATCGTTACCTCGTCGCCCTCGTTCAGGCTTCCGATTATGCCCCCTTCCGTAGACGGTTCATTTCTTATCATGACATTGTCCGTCACAGTTCTTGCTGCGAATGCCTCGATCGGCAGCGCAATGGAACTGACTGCGATGATCGCGCTGATACCTGCGGCTGTCAGTACTTTACTGAACTTCTTACTCCAATTTCCCATGATATTCTCCAATCTGAGTTGAAAAAACTCTCTGCCTTCGATCCGGTGCCGTGTTACTTGACTGCGTCAATTGCTTTTCCTATGTCATGCCTCATGTATTCACCGTCGAAATGGACCCATTCAGCTGCTTTATAAGCATTAGCCCTCGCTTCGATCAGCGTGTCTCCGAGAGCTGTGACTCCCAGGACGCGTCCGCCGCTGGTGACAGTCTCTCCGTCCGTGTTAAAGGCAGTTCCCGCGTGGAAACAGTAATAGCCTTTCTTTCCATCGAAGTTTTCAAGGCCGGTGATCACTTTGCCTTTTTCATAACTTCCCGGGTATCCTCCGGAAGCAATGACAACGCAGACAGCCGCATTGTCTTCAAATTCAGGATCTACGCTGTCAAGCTTTCCGTCAATGCAGGCCTGCATGATCTCAATAATATCAGACTTGAGCCTTGGCAGTACCACCTGTGTCTCCGGATCTCCGAAGCGGGTATTGTACTCAAGAACTCTCGGTCCGTCCGGAGTGAGCATCAGGCCAAAATACAGAACGCCCCTGAAAGGTCTTCCCTCCGCAGCCATGGCATCCATTGTCTTCTGGTAAATGTTCTTCCTGCAGTAATCGTCAACTTCCTCTGTGTAAAAAGGACTGGGGGAGAAAGTTCCCATACCGCCGGTATTGAGTCCTGTATCACCGTCTCCGGCTCTCTTGTGGTCCTGGGAACTGCTCATGAGCTTATAGGTTTTGCCGTCGGCAAAAGCAAGTACCGATACTTCCCGTCCGGTCATGAACTCCTCGATGACGATCTTGCTGCCCGCATCCCCGAACTTTTTGTCCATCATCAGTTCAGCGACGCCTGCCTTTGCGTCGTCAAGAGTATTGCAGATCAGGACGCCTTTTCCAAGGGCCAGTCCGGATGCCTTTAAAACGATAGGCATCTTCGCGGTCTCGAGATATGCAAGCGCCTTCTCGGGGTCGTCAAAGATCTCGTAGGCCGCCGTAGGGATCCCGTATTTCTTCATCAGATCCTTGGAAAACGCTTTGCTTCCCTCTATGATCGCAGCATTGGCGGGAGTACCGAAGATCCTGAGGCCTTTGGCCTCAAACGCGTCGACAATACCTGCGCAGAGCGGATCGTCCATACTGCAGACAGTAAGATCGATCTCATTATCAGCTGCAAACGCTGTGAGCGCCTCGAAATCCATTGTCCCTATTTTGACACATTCCGCGATCTTCGCTATGCCGGCGTTGCCCGGAGCACAGTACAGTTTATCGACCTGCGGGCTTCTGTTTATGGCTTCAGCGATGGCGTGTTCTCTTCCGCCGCCTCCAACCAGTAATACTTTCATTTGCACTCCCCTTTCTTATGACTCTCTGATGTGTGCTATCGCATTTTCATCGATCGTAACTCTGCCCTCGGCGATCAGGGAGATCGCTTTGGGAAGAATGATCCATTCCGCTTCCTCCATGACGCGCCTCTGAAGGATCTGAGGGGTATCGCCCTCCTTAACATCGACGGCTTTCTGCAAAAGGATCGGTCCGTGATCGAGATCTTCGTCCACGAAGTGAACAGTAGCTCCGGTGACCTTTGCTCCCCGCTCAAGGACTTTTTCATGGACGTGGAGTCCGTAAAAGCCTTTCCCGCAGAAAGAAGGGATCAGCGCGGGATGAATATTGATGATCCGTCCTCTGAAGCGGTCGATCACGCAGGCGGGCACTGCCACCATAAATCCGGCGAGTACGATCAGGTCCGGCTGCGCGTCCGTAAGACATTCCAGAAGAGCTTCATTGAACAGTTCTCTGTTCTCATAGTCCCTTGGAGATACACATACGCCCTCGATGCCCGCAGATTCGGCGCGGGTCAGGGCATAGGCGTTTTTATTGTTGCTGATAACGCGGACGATCTTTGTGTCGCGGATCGCTCCGCTTTCGATCGCGTCGATGATCGCCTGGAGATTTGTTCCGCCTCCCGACACACAAACGGCAACTTTCAGCATAACTCTACTCCCTTCTGAGCGCCGCTTACGGTCTCACCGATCACATAAGCGTCTTCTCCGACCCCGCGCAGCGCCTGAACAGCTTTGTCCGCGTCCGCACTGTCGAGAGCAAGGACCATTCCTATTCCCATATTGAAGGTATTGTACATGATCTTTTCCTCGATCTCTCCCTTTTTCTGCATAAGGGTAAAGATCGGCAGCACAGGGTAGCTTTCCTTATAAACTCTGGCGACGATTCCGTCGGGAAGCATTCTCGGAATGTTCTCATAGAATCCTCCGCCCGTGATATGGCTGCAGCCCTTGATGGTAACGCCGGCGTCCTTGACCGCGCGCAATGCTTTGACATAGATCTTTGTGGGAGTCAGAAGCGCCTCTCCGAGAGTCATTCCCAGTTCGGGATAAAATCTTCTGAGATTTGTGCCGTTGACGTCAAAAACCTTTCTGACAAGTGAAAAGCCGTTGCTGTGAACGCCTGATGAGGCAATTCCGACCAGCTTGTCTCCGGGTCTGATATTTCCGCCGGTAATGATGTCCTTCTCATCGGCGACACCGACCGCGAATCCGGCCAGGTCATATTCGTCCACAGGATAGAATCCGGGCATCTCCGCCGTCTCTCCGCCGATAAGAGCCGCTCCGGACTGTATGCAGCCCTCGCAGACTCCGCTGACTATACTTGCGATCTTCTCGGGCTCATTCTTCCCGCATGCAATATAGTCGAGGAAGTACAGAGGCTCGCCGCCTGCGCAGGCAACGTCGTTTACGCACATTGCTACGCAGTCGATGCCGACTGTGTCGTGCTTATCCATCAAAAAAGCGATCTTGAGCTTTGTTCCGACCCCGTCCGTTCCGGAAAGAAGGACCGGTTTTTCCATATCCTTGATCTTCTCGAGGGAGAAAGCGCCGGAAAAGCCTCCAAGTCCGCCGAGGACTTCGGGCCTCATGGTGCGCTTTACGTGCTCTTTCATAAGTTCTACGCTGCGGTAGCCGGCTTCAATATCGACTCCGGAGCTCTTATAATCTAAACCCATCTGCTGTATTTCCTCCGTTTAATCCTTCTTGTAATTTTTATATCCGGCCGTCTGCAGACGCTCGTCCTTGGCTTTTACTTCTGCAGCCATGTTCGCGCTGTGATCCTTAAGCTTTTTAAGAAGCGCCGTATCACTGACAGCCAGGATCTTTGCAGCAAGAAGCCCTGCGTTCTTGCCGCCGCCGATCGCAACGGTCGCTACGGGAATCCCCGAGGGCATCTGGACTATGGAGTAAAGAGAATCTCTTCCTCCAAGCGAAGTTGTGTGCATCGGAATACCGATTACCGGCATAGGGAACAGCGCCGCGCACATCCCGGGAAGATGGGCCGCCATTCCGGCTCCCGCCACGATGACCTTGATCCCTCTTTCTTCTGCGCCCTTAGCCCATTCAAAAAAGATATCCGGCTCTCTGTGCGCAGATATGATGTGCATCTCATAACTGATCCCAAACTCATCAAGGACCTCAGCGGCTTTGCTCATCACCGACAGATCCGAATCGCTTCCCATAACGATACCAACTTGTGCCATAGTTCCTCCTTAATGCGTAATGCCCCGACCTGCGGACATACAAACAGAGCCTGTTATGATCAGGCATGCTATCAAGCATAGTTTATCGAAAACAGTTCCCATGTGCAACACATAAAAAAGCGCCGCATCATTCATTTTATGACCATTTCGTCCAATGGTTTGTTGAGGATCCGCGTGCCTTCCAGCACAAATCTTCCGTCCAAAAGGATCGGAGTCCTCATTCCGTCCGCGCTGACTGCGGTAAATTCTCCCAATTCTTCATATGGGATCGTGATATCCGTGTGGCAGCCGAAGTATGCTTTTTCCGGTGAAGTTTTCCTGAGGATGGAGACGGAATTATCCTTTGCGACGATCTCCTTTCCGTCAGGATTATAAACTTTGTTGTCCTCATCTCTGCAGTAACATGTGTCGCCCACTGCGAAGTGGGGGCCTGTTTTCTCCGCGATCAGTATAGGCAGACGGTCGGAAATACCATATTTTGCCGCCGCCGCGTAGGCAGTTGTATTCGTTCCGATCGCGCACTCTCCCATCGGAAGACTCTCGTGATGATAAAGAATGTTTTCTCTTATGTATTTTTTGTTCTCTTCTTCGCTTTCGAAATTGGCGCAGCTGTACTCCGCCACCCTGCCGTTCTCGAACCGGATCTCGAGATCTTTGAAAAACAGCCCTTCCAGATAGACCCCGGTCACATGGAGCAGTCCGTCGGTTCCCTCGAGAACGGGCGTCGTGAAGACTTCTCCCACCGGAATGTTGACATCTGCCGTACAGTTCTCAAAATTGGCTTCCCGGGAGGGATCGGCGGGTTCATACAGTTTTATCCTAAGATCCGTCCTGTTTCCGTTTCTGCCCCGGACCTGCGCAAAGCGCGACGAATTCAGGACATCGATCATCCTGTTCTGGATCTTCTCGTACAGTTCGTTGTCAAGTGTATTGATCTGCGTGACAGCATCAAAGATCTCTCTGTATTCCTCGTCGGTTTCCGCGATGGAGGGAAGAGGAAAATCGATGACCGTAAAGCTTCTGTCTTTAGCCACGACTGCATCGCTGTAGAGCTGAGCGGCTTTAATGTTGTAATCCGTGCAGATTTTCTGCTGCGCCTCATCGTACCGCGGCGCATGAGGAGTCTGAGCAGGGCAGAAAGGAGCGCTTCCGAAAGTCTCCAGAACAGCCGGGCCCGCATATAGGACCGTCTTGTCTCTGAGTTTCCTGTAAGCGTTTGTCAGCCCCTCAATCCTTCTTGTGCGAAGCCCTTCGTCAAGAAACAGAGCAAGGTCTTCCCTGTGATCATAATAATACTGCGGATTGGGATCAGCTCCGCCGTATCCCATGTTCCCCCGGCTGAAGGAGTGAAACAGCGTCGGGACTTCAGCGGAAAGGATCACTCTGAGCCCGTATCCCCTGAATCTCAGGATGCAGGCCGATAGTATTCTCTCAAAGCCCAGATGGAGGATCACAGCCACATTTTTCTTCGAAGCAAGGTTCTTGCCGCCGTTTATGAATCCTCTCCTGTAGCCCTCTGTTATTGTGCCGGCGATCAGGGCGATCTCCTCTTCGGGGAGTCCGGCTATATACTGAGCGCTTCGGGTCTCGTCATCTGTGACGTATTCGCCCGTCAGATACAGATTTCTCAGATCCGCGCAGTCGGAAGCCGCAAGGTCATAGATCCTCGGGCTTCCCTCAACAAGTTTATCCTTAAGATAGGCGGTCATTTCTTCTTCCGCGTAATCCGCAAGATACCCGCGGATGATACTTCTTATCTGTTCGCGGGAAGGAATGCCTCCGCTTTCGTGAAACGCTACCGTAAAAGCCGTGTAGACCTCAAGAAACAGTTCCGCTCTGATCAGTACGCGTTCACGCATGAGCCTGTATACAAAGGGCAGCGCGCTTCTGATCTCATATCGCAGCGCGGCAAGAAGAGGTCCCATTTCACTTCCGAGCCTCTCAGACGCGAAACTGTGATTGGCCCAGCTCGAATCGTAATGATCCGGCAGTATTTCCTCGTATAATCTGCGGTTTCTCTTTTTCAGAAGATCGATATCTGCGCCGGCCGCATCTTCTGACAAAAGAAAACGCTCCTCCTCTTCCATGAGAAGAAGCCACTCCGCTCCGTCTTCAAAATACTGTATGAATCCGGGTTCCACCATATTCTCGCCGGGTATCTCTCGGATCCGGTCCATAGCAAGCGTGTACCGAATATCTGTCAGTTCCATATTTGTCTCCAATAAAGCAGGCTCTGCCGTCCCTTCAGGGACAGCGGAGCCGCTTAAGAATGTCTTATGCCTTTTTCACTCCGTACTCTGCATAGTAATCGTCGAGCGCCTTCTTGATCTTTCTGTCGATCAGGACCTTGCCGTCGATCGGTCTGTTGTAGAGGTACTCCTGAACTTCATCCATTGTGACGATCGCGCTCGTCGGGAATCCGTAGTCTTCCCTGATCTCGTCCAGCGCACTGATCGTTCCTTTCGGTCCGACTTCCCTTCTGTCCAAAGAGACCATAAGTCCAACGATATCAACGTCAGCCTGTGCACGGATGATCGGAATAGTCTCCGCGATGGAGGCGCCGGATGTTGTTACATCCTCGATGATCATGACCCTGTCCTCGTCATGCAGGCGGGTTCCAAGAAGGATTCCCTTGTCACCGTGATCCTTGATCTCCTTGCGGTTGGAACAGTACTTGATGTCGCGGCCGTAGAGTTTGCTGATCGCCATGACTGTGGCTACTGCCAGAGGAATTCCCTTGTAGGCGGGTCCGAACAGGACGTCAAAATCCAGCCCGTACTTGTCGTTGATGGCTCTTGCGTAATACTCGCCGAGTTTGATAAGCTGCGAGCCGGTCTTGTATGCTCCGGCGTTCATGAAGAACGGCGATTTTCTTCCGCTCTTTAATGTAAACTCCCCGAATTTGAGGACGTGCGAGTCTACCATAAAATTGATGAAATTCTTTTTGTACTCTTCCATTACGGATCCTTCCCCCTTATTACTTAACGCTGCTTCATCGTCCGGTGTTCCAGACTGTTCTTCCGCCGTGGATCGCTCCCCTCAGATCCTCGATCATATCCAGCGCGGCAGCTCTTGCCGCGTCGGCAAATCCCTCTTCTCCGTACCTGCTGTAAGCTTCCTTCTTATAGGCGGCTATGATGCCTCTGGAGGAGTTTACGATCGCTCCGAGGCCGTCGGCGTCGAAAAATCCGCTCAGATCAGCAGCCGTCGCGCCCTGTGCCCCGTATCCGGGAGCAAGGATAAATGTGTGCGGCATCAGTTTCCTGAGGATCTTCGCCTGTTCGGGATAGGTGGCTCCTACGACGGCGCCCACATTGCTGTACACGCCTTCAATGCACTCTGAGCCCCACTCCCTGACCATTTTTCCTACCAGCTCATATACAGCCCTTCCGTCGCCGGTGAGTACATCCTGAAACTCGCCGCTGGAGGGATTAGAGGTCTTGACAAGCACGAATATCCCCTTGTCGTGCTCTTTACAGACTTTGATAAAAGGCTTTACGCCGTCGGAGCCCAGATATGGATTGACTGTGGCGAAGTCTACGTCGAACCCGGTTCCCGCGAGATGCCCTCTCGCGTAGGCCTCGGAGGTAGATCCGATATCGCCTCTCTTGACGTCGCCGATCACGATCAGCCCCTTGGATCTGCAGTAATCCACTGTCCTTCGGTAAGCGATCATGCCGGGAATCCCGAACTGTTCATACATCGCGACCTGGGGTTTCACGGCAGGTACGATGTCATAGACTGCGTCTGTGATCGCCTTGTTAAACTGCCAGACAGCTTCAGCCGCGATCACATTCTCCTTCTCGCAGTACTCCGGAATATCGCCTTCGGCGGCGCTCTGGGCTTTCTTTAAGATAAAACCCGGAATGAAGGAAAGATTCGGGTCGAGTCCTACTACGACAGGCGCGTCTTTGCAGGTGATCCCATCAATCAATCTTTGAATCATTTTCAAGTCACCTTTCTTTTATGTAATTGCAGTCAAAGTATAGCATAACGTCCACTGCAGTGCATTATTTCTTATCTCGTTTTTAAAAATCTGAGTTCGCGTTTCGCATCTTCGTCGCCGGAATACTGCTGCAGATAATTGGTAAGCAGTTCCCTGGCTTTCTCAAAATTGCCGGCGTACTCATACGCGACGATCCTGTTGTACAAAGTGACCTGAAGATCCCCGCTTTCTTTAGCGGCGTTTACAGCGCGCTCGTAAACCTCGGCGGCTTCAGCGTATTTCCCCTGTTTCATAAAAATCGAACCCAGAAGGTCCAGAAGTTCGACCGAGTTTTCCACTTTATCGCCGAAACTGTCAATGACGCCCTTTGCGGCTTCCGTATCTCCGAGAGCAAGGTAAGATCTGCAGACGATCATAGCCGCTGATTCATCTGCCTCCGCATACTGTCCGAGAAGGTCCAGCGCTCCCTGATAATCCTTCATAAAGTAGAGGATCCTTCCCCTGAGAACGGGATCGAGCCCTTCCACAGAGCCTGCTCCAGCAAGATAACCTTCGCCTATACTCCTTCCTCCGTACTGTTCCAGAGTCTGGGCGATGTTCAGGATCAGGGCGTAATTTCCTCTGTCCATGTTGATCGCTTTGTCAAAATCAGCCTTTGCGCCCTCGAGATCACCGGCAGCGGCCTTTGCCGTACCTCTCTCTGTGTACAGTGAAATTACGCTGTCATTTTTTTCGATCAGCGCGTTGTAAACAAGAATCGCCTGCTGAGGCTCTCCGTTGTGGATATAGCAGCTGGCGAGATATCTGCGGATATCGTCTTCCATGCCGTCGCGATAGATCTTCTCTTCTATGAATGTCGCGGACTCAAGCGCTTTATTAAAGGCTTCCACCGCGTTCTCATATTCCATCCTGCCCATAAGGGCAATGCCCTTTCCGCGGTAACAGGCCTGAAGCTGTTTGCCTTCGTCGATCGCGGCCTGATAGAGCGCCGCGGCGTTCTCGAAATCGCCCTCCTCAAGGGCTTTCTGGGCGTTAGACATCGTCTCGGTATTCGTAGGACTGCAGCTGCACAGAGCGGCAGCCATAAAAGCTGACAGCAATATCGCGATTACTCTTTTCAACTTCCGCCTCCTGATCTCTTATTCCTCTTCGAAAACGACCTTTACATAAAAGCCGCGCTCGTTTTCCTCAATAGCTTCGACCTTTCCCTCTCTGGAAAGAAGACGCTCATTGAACGGATAGTTTCCGCTCATCGCAAGCGACGGATGGATCGTGTAGTAGTAGTTGCTCGGAAGCACTCCCTCCACAATGGTGACGGTATCTCCCTCCTTCAGAAGGCCTTCCCTCTCCATCTTGAACTCCATCTCTCTCATTCTACAGCGCCCCCCTTTTTATGAGAAGTGATTTTTCTTTATTATGACCATATTTTGACGATCATTCTCCGATGACCGCCGCGTTCTCCATCAGCGATCTGTCCCATCTCTCGTAAGCGGAAGCCTTAAGGTGGATCCCATCTCCCGACAGATCGGAAATAAGATCCCCGTCCGCGTCGCAGACGTAAGGGTTCATGTCGATGTAATAGATATCCCGTCCGTTTGCCAAAGTACTGATGGCGTAATTCCTCTGACAGATCACAGTGTTGTTCCTGCAGCTGTCTGAGCTGCTCTTTTCATAAGAGACGTGCATGATCCCCTGTATATAGATCAGAGCGTCCGGCTGGTACTCCCTGATCATTTCCAGGATTTCTCTGTATTTCTCATAGAACATGTAGGTGTTGCCGATCCCGAGTTCATTAACTCCGAGAGCGACATATACCTTTCCGAATGTATGCTCGGAGAGAATTTCTTCTACTGCCGCGTCCCATCCCTCTCCGTCATTGTCTGTGAACCACAGTTCCTTGTCAAGAATGTTGTAGACATTGATAGATTCCTTCGCGAGGAATGCGGCGTTTCCCTTGAGGCTCCCGTATTCGCATAGTCCGACTGTCCTGGAGTCTCCTATGAACAGAGCGTCGCTGAAGTAAGATGGATCTACAGATTCCAGTTTGAAATAGATCCCGTTTTTGGCAAATATCCCCTCTGTATCCGTGTTGTATTCGGTGTCATCAGGAGACAGAAACGCCACATTTACTACGTCGTAATCTTCTGCCTGTAAGACAGGATTGCAGACGCCTTCAGGGATCGCGTCCGTGCCTCCCCGGATCGCGTTGGAAGGGATCGTCTCCACTTTCTCCACGACAGAATCCTCAGCCTCTGTGTATTCTGCCGCAGGGTTGCCGCTTTCGGAAGCAGCCTCTTCAGTCGACGAAACAGCCGCGATCTCTTCCGCAGCGGCCTCGTCGGTTTCTTCCGCTTCCTTCGGCCTGATCAGGCTCTGCCAGGGAAAGACTCCGTCGTGGATCCCTTCCATGACCAGCGCAAGGCCCGGTTCGGTCAGGGGAGTGAACTCATATTCGCTGTACAGGCCGCTCCTGCCTGCCCAGCCTATGATTATGAGCGGGAGCGAGGTGATCACAAGCGTGCACAGCAGCGTGTACCTCCTCCACAGCATCTGTAAAAATCTCAAGGAAATGTCCTCCGGTGAGTTAAAAACTGAAATACATAAAAGGATTGCTCTCGGAAATCGTGATCCTGTAAACAGAGAACCAGAAAACGGCCGTCAGGATCAGTATCACGGGAAGCTTTTTCCTGTTCCTTACGATCAGCCTGTACCAGTGAGGCGTGCACAGTAAAAGGCTTACCAGAAGGAAAGGCCAGTAGATCAGGATCTGTTTCATAAAATCGCCTGTGTTGACGTTGACTCCGCTTCCAAAGAACGGAAAAAGCCTCTCAAAATAGATCAGAAGATCTTTCAGGTCAGGGATCGCGAAGATCACCCATGTAAGAGGTATAAAGAACCAGACATGGAGATGTCCGATGATCGGAAACGACGAGATCAGTCCGTCTACAACGAATTTCTCCCAGATTATCAGTAAAGCCAGTACTCCTCCCCAGATCAGGAAATTGGGAGTAATGCCGTGCCAGAGTCCTGTGAGCATCCACACGATGATAAGATTCCGTATTGTTGTCAGGTTCCCTTTCCTGCTTCCCCCGAGCGGGATATAGATATAGTCCCTGAACCACGCGCCAAGGGTAGCGTGCCATCTCCTGTAGAATTCCGCGACGCCGCACGCCCAGTAAGGGTGCACAAAGTTGACGACAAAATGGAATCCGAGCATCATGCCTATACCGGCCGCCATCAGCGAATAGCCCCAGAAGTCCATATACAGTCTCAGAGAGAAGCCTATGGCCCCCATCCAGGCAAGAGGCGTCGATATGCTCTCAAAGCCGATCTTCTCAATCTCATACCAGAGAAGGCTCAGGGGATCCGCAAGAAGGACCTTCATTCCAAGTCCGAGCACAAAAAAGAACAGGCCGTCGTTGAAAGCCTTTACGGATACAGTTCTCTCCCTCTTCTCAAATCCCACGTTGTTCCAGCGCATGATCGGGCCCTGGGTCACCTGGGGGAACATGGTAAAATAGACCACCGTGTCTATGATATCAGGGCGCCTTGTGATCTCCCCCCTGAAAAGATCGGCCTGGTAAGAGATCATCTTAAAGAGATAGAAACTGAAGCCGAGCGGGAGCACGACCTTGTCAGAAAGCCCGGACAGAACCTTAAAGAGGATGAGCGAACCAGCGTCGATCGCGATCGCGGCGTAAAACGCCCTTTTGTTGGCAGGCTTTACTCCGCCTTTGTCGGCTGAGAATACCATCTGTCCAAGAATATAGTTGATGATAGTGAGGACCGTAAGACCCATAGCCATGCGCAGTCCGCCCATGGCATAGAAAATAATGCTCCCGAAAAACAGCACTACCTCCCTGAATCTCGCGGGCGTCAGGAAATATATGATTAAAAATATAGGGAAAAACCTGAACAGGAATGCCAGGCTGTTGAATAATATCATTTATTTACCTTCATGAAAGACCGGCCCAAAGCCTTATTCACTGCTGTCTGAAATCAGGCTCCTCATCTCCCCGGCAAGATAAAGTGATCCTGCCGCGAAGACGCGGTCCTTTGTATCTCTGCCTGTGATGAATCTTTCCACTGCATCCCTTACGGATTCTGCATCGTGGATCCTCATATCAGAAGAGTATCTGCCTATATACTGCCTGAGCGTCACAGCGTCCAGGGCCCGTTTTCCGGCCATAGGAACTGCGACTATATCCGAAAATATACCGGAACGGCCGATCATTTCCAGTTCCTTCGAATAATCTTTGTCGCTGACACAGGAAAAGAGCAGAAATGTGCGTCCGCCGTCCCTGCAGTTCTCCTTCCGGCTGCAGATCTGCCCGGCGCTTTCCAAAAAAGCCCTGATCCCGTCAGGATTGTGCGCTCCGTCGATAAAGACCCCGGGAAGGATCTCTTCCATTCTTCCAGGCCAGAAACATCTCTCAATCCCTCGTTTAAGTATCGCAGGATCATATCTTCCTTCTTTTTTCAGCAATATACCGCAGGCTGTCGCTGACAGAGCCGCGTTTTCACACTGATAGAGCGCGTTTCCTTTCAGACTGATCCGCAGATTTTTATCATAACGACTGTCCAGAGAAAAATCAATGCCATTATCGTCCGCCCGGTTCACTTTCCACATATCAGGAGAGACTTCATATATCGGCGCTCCCGTTTCGAGGGCTTTATTGCGGATCACTTTGTACGCCTCTTCGGGTTCTGTCAGAAAGACAGCCGGACAGTTCCCGCGCAGTATCCCGGCCTTTTCGGCCGCGATCAGCGCCCTGGTATCTCCCAAAAGCGCTGTGTGGTCTAAGCCGATCCGCGTTATGACAGTCACTTCTTTGTCTTCCAATGCATTCGTAGCGTCAAGACGTCCGCCCAAACCGGTCTCCAGGACAATATAATCCGGCTTTTTCTTCGAAAACCAGAGTACTGCCATCATAAAGAGCATTTCAAAATAGAGAAGGTGCGGCAGTCCCTCCTCCCCGGCGTCGAGACACTCCTGCTTTACTCTTTCGAACAGAGTAAGAAATTCCTCCTCACGGATCATCTCTCCATCGATGCTCATTCTCTCACGGATCACTTCAAGGTGAGGTGAAATGAAAAGACCTGTGCTGAATCCCGCTTCGCGCAGACAGGACGCGATCTGCGCGCAGACACTTCCTTTTCCGTTTGTGCCTGCCACATGTACGATCTTCATTCCTCTCTCCGGATGGCCGAATCTTTCGAGGTATTCTCTTATGTTTTCAAGCGAACTCTTTTTTGCGAACACGGGAGTGGAATTGAGATACTCTTCCGCTTCCCGCATTCTTGTACTGAGTTCTCCGGATCTGTCACTGCTCATGCCGGTATATTCCTTTCAGAAACCGAGAGATAAGTATATGCAAAAGCGCGGTCACAGCGGCCGCGCTTTGCACTTATGATCGTTCAGTAAATTGATAGGTGGATTTATCAGAGCTTTTTGAGGTTCTCCAGTTCTTCCCGGACACCCTTCATCTGCTCTTCATATGCTCTCTGTTTTTCTCTCTCCGCCTCGATCTTGGCAGCGGGCGCTTTGGCGAGGAACTTCTCATTGCTGAGCATGCCTGCGCTTCTCTTAAGTTCTCCCTGAAGCCTCTTCTCTTCCTTTTCGAGTCTTGCGATCTCCGCGGAAACATCCATAAGGTCCGCAAGCGGCAGATAGAGCGCCGCAAAAGGAAGGATCACGCTGAGCGCTCCGTCCGGGATTTCCGATTTGTCCTCGCACAGAACCGTGTCGGATGCGGAAGCCAGAGTCTCGAAGAACACCTTGTTGTCCGAGAACATGTCCAGAACTTCCTTCTTGTCGGAAACCACGAAGATCTTGGCCTTTCTCGAAGGAGCGACCTGTCTGTCGTTTCTGACTGCGCGGACTGCGCGGACCGCGTCCTTGATATTCTCGATCGTCTCTTCCTCTTTGGAGAATCTGAAATCCTCTCTGAATATAGGCCAGGAAGAGATCATAATGGACTCTTCGCTGCTCTGCACAGTTGTAAAGATCTCCTCGGTGATGAAAGGCATATAGGGATGAAGAAGCTTGAGGCCTGTGATCAGGACCTTCTGAAGGGTCCACAGAGCTGCCATCCTGCTGTCCTTGTCATCAGTCTTATAAAGTCTGGGCTTGACCATCTCGATATACCAGTCGCAGAACTCGTCCCACATAAAGTCGTAGATCTTCTGGACTGCGATGCCAAGCTCGAATTTATCCATATTATCCGTCACAGCCTTAACAGTATCGTTGAGGCGGGACAGGATCCACTTGTCCTCAGGGCAGACCGCGGCAGGCACCTTATCGGCGTCGATGAGATCGCGCAGTGCGGACTCTTCCTCTGAGCCTTCCTCGGGAAGGTTCATCATGATAAATCTGGAGGCGTTCCAGATCTTGTTCGCGAAATTTCTGTTCGCGATGACTCTCTCGTCGTAGAAACGCATATCGTTACCGGGCGCGTTGCCGGTGATCAGAGTCATTCTCAGCGCGTCCGCGCCGTAGTCCCTGATGATCTGCAGAGGATCAATACCGTTTCCGAGGGACTTGGACATCTTGCGGCCCAGGGAATCCCTGACAAGTCCGTGGAAGAGTACACTCTTAAAAGGTTTCTCACCCATCTGCTCAAAGCCGGAGAAGATCATTCTGATGACCCAGAAGAAGATGATGTCATAGCCTGTGACCAGCACATCCGTCGGATAGAAGTATTTGAGATCTTCTGTCATTTCCGGCCATCCCAGAGTGCTGAAAGGCCACAGCGCGCTGGAGAACCATGTATCGAGGGTATCCGGATCCTGGGTGAGATGTGTGCATCCGCACTTAGGGCAGACGGAAGGAGCCTCTTTGGCGACAACCGTCTCACCGCACCCGCCGCAGTAATATGCGGGGATCCTGTGGCCCCACCAGAGCTGGCGGCTGATGCACCAGTCGCGGATGTTGTCGGTCCAGTTGAAATAGGTCTTCTCCATCCTCTTAGGGATCAGACGGATATCGCCCTCTTTGACAGCCTTGACTGCAGGCTTAATAAGCTCGTCCATTTTAACGAACCACTGCTGCTTGATCAGCGGCTCAACTGTTGTGCCGCATCTGTCATGGGTCCCTACGTTGTGAGTGTAGTCCTCAATGCGGACTAAAAGTCCCATCTCACCGAGCTCTTTGACGATCTGCGCTCTCGCTTCATATCTGTCCATGCCGCGGAACTTGCCGCCGTTCTCATTGATGGTGGCGTCATCGTTCATGATGTTGATCTCGGGCAGGTTATGGCGCTTTCCGACCTCGAAGTCGTTGGGGTCATGAGCGGGCGTGATCTTCACGACGCCGGTTCCGAATTCCCTGTCGACATATTCGTCGGCAACGATCGGGATCTTTCTGTCAACGAAAGGAAGCCACACATAGCGGCCGATCAGATCTTTATAGCGGTCGTCTTCAGGGTGAACCGCGACCGCGGTATCGCCGAGCATAGTTTCGGGACGCGTAGTCGCGAATTCAAGGAAAGTGGTCTTTGATACAGATCCGTCCTCTTCGATAAGGGGATATTTAATATGCCAGAAATGGCCTGCCTGTTCCTCATACTGTACTTCCGCGTCGGAAATAGAGGTGTTGCAGACGGGACACCAGTTGATGATCCTGTTGCCCTTGTAGATCCATCCCTTCTTGTACATCTTCACGAAAACTTCGGTAACGGCCTTGTTGCAGCCTTCATCCATTGTGAAGCGCTCGCGGTCCCAGTCGCATGAGGAACCGAGCTTTTTGAGCTGGTTTACGATCCTTCCGCCGTATTCCTTTCTCCAGTCCCAGCAGTACTCCAGGAACTTCTCGCGGCCCAGATCCTGCTTGCTGATCCCCTGTTCCTTGAGATTATTGATGATCTTTACTTCTGTGGCGATGGAGGCGTGGTCAGTTCCCGGCTGCCAAAGGGTATTATATCCCTGCATGCGCTTCCAGCGGATCAGGATATCCTGCATCGTATTGTCCAGGGCGTGTCCCATATGGAGCTGTCCCGTGATATTCGGCGGGGGGATGACGATCGTGAAAGGAGTCTTTGAGTGGTCCACTTCGGCGTGAAAGTACTTCTTATCCTCCCAGTTTTTATAGATCCGGTCCTCGATTCCCTGAGGATCATAAGTCTTGGCGAGCATCTTTCGCATGTTCTCTTCTCCTTGGTTGTCTTTATGGTTAAAGATGTAAAATACGTAAAGTGCCGTATTTTACGCATTATGAACAAAATATACCGCGTTGCACTGTTTTGTCAATTCCCGCATTAATGATGTGCGCCTTCATTGCCGGGTCCTATAGTTTCAGAGAAACTGATTGCGCGCGGGGATATAGTCGTAATCCGCTTCCTTGAGCTTTCCTACGATTTTTTCCTTGTCAAGTTCAAGGTCCTCGCAGAGGGCGTCCAGAGTCGGATAATGGTCTCTGAGCTTCATATTGAGAAAGCTGGCGAGCATATCGGGATCTTCAGGCAGCATGATCTCCTCCTTCTTTTTTTCAAACTGCGGTGCAGAATTCTTCTGATAATGATATAATACATATTCGCAACGTAAACAATTGTACCATAAATTGTGAGTTACTATGACAGAAACTTCCAAAGAATCAAGAGAAAATGCAGTATCAGCTCCACAGATGCCCTGGTTTGTCAGGGGGCTTCGGGACGGGATCCCTATCTGTATGGGATATTTTGCCGTTTCGTTTGCATTGGGGATCACAGCCCGAGGCGTCGGAATGAACGCACTGCAGGCAGGCCTGATGTCCCTGGGAATGGTGGCCTCAGCCGGAGAATACGCGGCGATCGTCCTGATCGGATCCTCCGCCGGCGTTTTTGAGATGATCACTACCTGTATCGTGGTCAATCTCAGGTATTTTTTGATGAGTTGTTCGCTGTCGCAAAAGCTCAGCCCGGATCTGCCTTTTTATCACCGTTTTATGCTTCCCTACTGCATCACCGACGAGATCTTCGGTCTCTCATCAGCAGTACAGGGATGGCTTGATCCCACTTACTCCTACGGCATGACGGTCATCTCGGTTGCCGGCTGGACTACCGGAACTGTTCTCGGCGTCCTCTTAGGCAATATAATGCCCGCCTGGGCCGTTAACGCGCTCAGCGTCTCCCTGTACGGCATGTTCCTGGCGATCATCATCCCTCCCGCGAGAAAAGACAGGTTTATCGCCGGTCTGGTGGTCATCTCCATGGCTGCAAGCGGGCTGTTCTCAGTCCTGCCCCTGTTAAGCGGGATTACGAGCGGCTTTAAGGTGATCATTTTAACGCTCCTGATCGCAGGCGCGGCTGCCTTCATCCATCCCATTGAATAAGGAGATTATTATGAATCCGGGAATTTATCTTTCGCTTCTGATCATGTGCCTTACAGTGTACTGCATCAGGATGCTCCCCTTTCTTGTGTTCAGAAAAGAGATCACGAACCGCTGGCTCCGCTCTTTCCTCTACTATGTGCCTTATGTCACTCTCGCGGTCATGACCTTCCCCGCGATAGTCACGGCTACAGACAACATCTGGTCCGGGATCGCGGCACTGGTCGTAGGACTTCTGGCCGCATGGTTCAACGGAGACCTTTTCTTTGTAGCTGTATCCTGCTGCGCGACCGTTTTTTTGACGGGTCTGTTCCTCTGAAGGCATGTTCCGCCAGAAGTGTTCGTTTATTATTTTTTTATACTATTTTTTCCTTTTCTTTCTTGCAATCGCTATTCTATTATCTACAATTAATACGAATAGCAAACCTTACGATAAAGGGACGTGATAATACATATGTTTAATGAACTCAGATATCGTTTTTCCAAATTTATGCAGGGAAGATACGGAGTAGACAGCCTTTCCCGCTTTCTCTCCGTGGTGCTTCTGGCCGTCATAATCCTTAGAATGTTTATAAGGATCCCTCTTTCCGGAACGATCACCCTCGTGATCCTTGTGATCCTTTACTGGAGAATGTTTTCCAGGAATATTCCCAAGAGATATGAGGAGAACCAGAAGTTCCTTCAGATCAGGGATAAGCTTTTAGGGCGCTTCTCTGATTTTGGCAGCAACATGTCGCAGATGAAGGATTACCACATCTACAAATGCCCCAGATGCAACCAGAAGATCCGTATCCCCAGGGGGAAGGGACATATCATGGTGAGGTGCCCCAAATGCGGATACGAATTCCACAAGAAAAGCTGACTTAAGCGGCCGGTTCACCGGCCGTTTTTCTTTGTAAATTCATTATCTTGTGTTTATAATATCCTTCAAAGATAACTTATGGTAAGGAGTCCTATATGTTCGGATATGTAGTCGTCAGCGAACAGGATCTTAAGATCCGCGAGTTCAATCTGTACCGCTCCTATTACTGCGGAATGTGCATGGATCTCAAGGAGAACTACGGACAGACAGGAAGACTGACACTTAGTTATGACACTGTTTTTCTCGCGCTTCTTCTTACAAGCCTTTATGAGCCGGAGGATCTGGTACGCGATATCCGCTGCGCAGTCCATCCGGTGGAGAAGCACAGGACGAGACAGAATGATTACACGCGCTACGCCGCGGATATCAATATCATACTCTCCTACTATTCCTGTCTGGACGACTGGAATGACGAAAAGGATCCGAAGAAGAAAATGTTCGCCGCGTTGCTTAAAAGCAAAAGTGAAAGGGCCTGTGCGCTCTATCCCGAAAAAGCCGCCGTTATCCGCGGGAAGCTCTCTGAGCTCAGTGAACTTGAAAAGAGAGCCGTAAGCCGGGAAGAGTCTGATCTTACGCCGGCGGCACTCCTTGACAGAACGGGCAGTATCTTCGGAGATCTTCTGGCGGAAGTGTTCGACTGCAGAAAGGATACATGGAGCCCGGCTCTTAGAAGGGTCGGCTTTAATCTCGGAAAATTCATCTATATTCTGGACGCTTACGACGACCTGGAAAAAGATGAAAAGAACGGAAGCTTTAATCCCCTTCTCAGCATGAAAGACAAGCCCCATCTCGACGACTATGTCCGCGGCGTCCTCACTATGACTCTCTCGGACTGTACAGGAGCATTTGAGACGCTTCCTGTCGTAGAAAATATTGATATCCTTCGAAATATATTGTATTGTGGGATATGGTGTAAATTTGAAGAAGTATACAGGAAGCGCACCGGAGTAATGGAAAACTCCGCTGATTCCACGGAAAGGACCCCACAAGATGAGTGATCCGTATAAAGTTCTCGGCGTTGAGAGAGACGCCTCAGACGATGAGATCAAGAAAGCATACCGGGCTATGAGCAAGAAATATCACCCGGACGCCAATATCAATAATCCCAATAAAGATAAGGCTGAGGAGATGTTCAAGCTAGTCCAGGAAGCGTATCAGCAGATCATCTACGAGAGGCAGCATCCTTATGCGTCTGCCGGCAGCCAGAGTTATGGAAACACAAATACAGGAAGCAATACTACTTACGCTGGCGGTTCGGGCTACAACGGCCAGTTCTATACCAGTTGGGAAGATTTCTTCAACGATTTCTTCGCCGGCGCGTACGGCGGCCAGTATCAGCAGCAGTATAATCCGACAATGAACAGCGACTATCAGAGATATATGAACGCCGCGGCCAGTTACATTAACGCAAGGCGCTACAATGAGGCTATCAACGTCCTCAGCAATGTCGAGGATCACAGCGCTCTCTGGTTCTACTACAGCGCTATCGCAAACGCCGGACTCGGAAATCACGCCCAGGCTTTGGAATACGCCACGACTGCAGCGAGGATGGAGCCGAACAACTACTCCTATCAGAACCTGGTCACACAGCTCAGCAGGGGCAGCAACATGTATCAGCAGCGTGAGACCAACTACGTCCAGCCTTATAACAGCGGCGGATGGTGTCTCAGGCTCTGCCTGCTCAACATGTTTCTCAATCTTTTCTGCGGCGGAAGGTTCTTCTGCTGCTGATCACAGATCAAATAAAAAGGAGGCTGACGCGTATGCGACAGCCTCCTTTTTTGCTCGAATTAAGATCAGCGGTTTCTACCGTGGCACTTCTTGTATTTTTTGCCGGATCCGCAGGGACAGGGATCGTTGGGATAGATCTTGGCGGGCTTTCTGACAGTGCCGCTCTCCTTCTGCTCCTTGTACAGTTCCTTTCTCTTTTCCTCATCGAAAATGGGCTCCCACTCCTCAAGGTCATAGAGCCAGTCGGCGCCGGCTGCCACCATGTTCTTATAGAGCAGTTCCTTGTCAAATCCAAGGTTAACGACTGTATTTTCGTCCATCTCCTCGATAGGGTTGGCTTCCTTCAGGGAGTCATTGATCCCGTCCAGAAATCCAGTCATTGTCATGAGGTCCACATCAAATTTCCCGGCGAGTTCACTTACTGTACCTTTGACCACTTCGTCGGGATTTTTGAGGATCTCGGCGTAGATGGACTTTTCTTTGGCAAAATAGTCCGCCCACAGTCTCTGAAGATCACCCTTATTAGCTTTCTCATTGTAAGCTTTATCTCTCCACTGTTGTAAAATACCCATTTGAATACCACCTTTCTTAGTATTAGTCTTTCAGCAATGTATTTGTTTCAATGACTCCCTCGAACACTGTTCTGGCAGGTCCGGTCATCCAGACATTGTTGCTTTTTTTATCCCATTCGATCTCAAGGCTTCCACCCAGAACATCCACAGTGATGCGCTCGCCTGTCTTCCCGTTAAGTACACAGGCCACTCCCGTCGCGCAGCATCCGGTTCCGCAGGCCAGAGTCTCTCCCGATCCTCTCTCCCACACTCTCATCCTGACATGGCCTTCGTCAATGACCTGGACAAACTCAGTATTGATCCTGTTCGGGAAACGTCTGTGGTTTTCATACAAAGGTCCGATCTCAGTCAGCGGCAGGTCCTCTGTATTGTCCACAAACAGAACGGCGTGGGGATTTCCCATTGATACGCAGGTGACTCTTTTGACCTCTTCTCCGATCTCAAGGGGCGCGTCGACAACTGCGCAGCTGATCCTGCTTCCGTCATCCAGTGTCAGGGGACTTCCCTCTTCCTCTGAATAGAGCACCGGAATCTCTGCTGCTTCCAGAATAGCCGGTCCCATGTTGACTCTGACGCGTTTTACAAATCCGTCTTCCGGATAGAGAGTGAGATACTTGATCTTTTTAAAGCTCTCAACGGTGATCTGCGTCTTATTTGTCAGTCCGTAGTCATAAACAAATTTTCCTACGCAGCGGATCCCGTTTCCGCACATTTCTCCGCGGCTGCCGTCGGCGTTGTACATTTCCATCTCGAAGTCGGCGATCTGAGAATCGTTAATAAAGATCACGCCGTCTCCGCCGATGCCGAAATGCCTGTCGCTCAGTTTCCTGACGAGTTCAGGCTTAATGTCCTGCGGTATTCTTTGGGAAATGCCTTCTATGTAGACATAATCGTTGCCGCAGCCTTCCATTTTCGTAAAATTGATGATCATAAGAACCTCTTTATATTCATACTGCGCTGACAATTCACTCTCTCATGAAATGCGGAAGCTTTTTACCGTTTTCACGCACAACACACAGGATCCTCTCGCTCTCTTCCGACACAGGTCCCATAGTGTCGCTGTCCATATCCGCGATCCAGGTCAGCCCTGCTTTATTCGCGAAACTCTTCATCTCCTCGAGCGTATATCCCCGCTGGCGATGGATCTCCTGATATTTTCTGAAGAGATTTTCGTCTTCCGGTCCCTTATCCCTTATAAAAAGAGAAAGGTCATATTCATTGACGCGGGACTTATCGTCGAACCAGTTCTCCCAGATGAAGGAGCAGTCCTCTCTGTCCTCCGCGATCGTGCTGTCGCCGATCACATCCCTGTACAGATGAAGGGTCTTGAAATCGAAAACGAAGATCCCTCTTGGGAAGAGAAAAGTATTGACTCTCTTAAAGAGTCTGACCATATCCTCATCCGCGAGCAGGTAGTTGACGCTGTCACCCACACTCACAAAGGTCCCGGCCGTTCCGTAAAGTTCAAACTCCCTCATGTCCTGGCACAGATAGAGCGTTCTGTGTCTTAGTCTGTCCCTTCTTTCAAGAGCTATTCCGAGCATCTCTTCAGACAGATCGATCCCCATGACGTCATATCCCCTGTCCGCCAGGATCTCAGTGAGTTTTCCCGTACCGCAGCCGAGATCCACCACCAGGTTCTTCTCAGCCGCCAGCAGCACATCCTGGGCCTCGCTGGCGCCTGTTCTCTTCTGAGTCGGCTTAGACACGCCGAATCTGGTGATCATATCCTGAATCCGGTCGGCTGTCAGCTGATAATCCGTCCCGTCCATAAATTCGTCGTAGACGGAAGCAAAACTTCTATAGCTTTCGTACATTTTACTTTTGACCTTCCAACTCTTATATCCGGTACAAAACCGCCTGTCCGGGATCCCCTGATCTGTCAGACGATCCGCGCGAGAAGGCCGTAGGAAACAATAGACATGATCACAGTTGCGATCAGTATTCCCAGAATTTCAGCCACAAGCGCCTTCTTGAAATCGACGTCCAAAAGCGCCGCGATGAGGGACCCTGTCCATCCTCCCGTACCCGGAAGCGGGATCCCTACAAAGAGCATGAGTCCCAGGAACTCTCCATTTTCGAGGGCGTCGCTCTTGTTCATGGCTCTGTTTTCCAGTTTCGACACAACTTTCCCGGTAGGTCCGAATTTACTGAGCCATTTGAAGATCCTCTTGATAAAGAGAAGTATAAACGGGATCGGCAGGAAGTTTCCGATCACGCAGATCGGGATCGCTTCAACGATATCGACTCCGAGAAGGGACGCGACTATGAGGCCGCCCCTGCATTCCAGGATAGGCATCAGGGAAACGATAAATACAACTGCTTTTGCCGAAATGTACTGACCCAGGTGTGCTGCAAACCAGGCTGCTAAACTCTCCATAATTAATATTTACCTTAATTCCTTTATATGATCCGTTCACCCGCGCCCGGTGATCTCACGCAGTGCAGAAACCACTGCGTCCATCTGCTCGTCCGTGCCGATGGTAATTCTCAGATATTCTTTGATGGCGGGTGAATTCCAATGACGAACAACGATATTCTTCTTTCTCAGTTCCGTGAACAGAAAGTCTCCGGAGAAATCGGGATGGCTCGCAAACACAAAGTTTGCCTTGGAATCCGGAAAGACAAATCCCATTTTTCTGAGTTCTTCCTTGAAACGCTCCCTGGTCTTCACTATTTTGCCGGTAGTCAGTTCAAAATATCCCCGGTCTTCCACCGCGGCTTTTCCCAGCATGATAGAAGGAAGGTTCATTGTATAAGAGTTGAAGGAGAACTTGATATCCTTAAGATATCCGATCAGCTTCTCGCTTCCCATCGCGAATCCGATCCTGAGTCCTGCCATAGCGCGGGACTTGGAGAAAGTCTGGACGATCAGCAGATTGTCATATTTCTCTGTCAGGGGCAGCGCGCTGGTTCCCCCGAAATCTATGTAAGCTTCGTCCACAATGACGACGCTGTCAGGATTGGCTTTCACAATCCTTTCTATTGTGGCCATGGATTCCTCCACGCCGGTGGGCGCGTTGGGGTTGGGGAAAATGATCCCGCCGTTCTTAACTCCCGTCAGACGCGGCATAAACTCGTAAGGGTCGATGCGCATCTCCTCAGTGAGAGGGATAGGCTTATACGGAATCCTGTAGAGGTCTGCCCAGACGGGATAAAAACTGTAGGTTATGGCCGGAAACAGGATCGGATCACCGCTTCCGAAAAACGTCAGAAAACACAGTGCCAGGACATCGTCGGAGCCTACACCCACAAAGATCCTGCTGCTGTCGACGCCGTAGAAAGCGGACAGCGCGTCCGTAAGCTCAGTGGCGTTCATGTCCGGATACAGTCGAAGGTCATCCGTTCGAATTAAGAGATCCTCCATGGCTTTCCTGACGCCGGGCGCCGGCGGATAGGGGCATTCATTAGTGTTGAGTTTGATTATGTTCTTCTCTTTGGGCTGCTCGCCTGCCGTATAGGGCACAGTCCTTCTGACTTTACTCTCCCAGGACATGGTATTCCTCCTTTGTTCCCACAAATATCCCCACGGTATTTTACCCTACTTCAAATTGGATGACAACAAATAAAACGCCCGTGCGCCAAAATATATTATTCGTCAGTTCAGACCATCTGCTCCGGATGAAATACCTCGTCGAATTTCTCCGATGTGAGGAATCCGAGTTTTACGCAGGCTTCTTTTAGAGAAATATTCTCTTTATAAGCCAGTTTGGCAGTCTTCGCCGCGTTCTCATATCCGATATATGGATTGAGGGCCGTCACGAGCATCAGAGAATTGTGGAGATTATGGCTCATCTTCTCTCTGTTAGCTGTGATCCCGCACACGCAGTTTGTACGGAAAGAATCCAGTGCGTCCGAAAGAAGCCGTACTGACTGCAGATAATTATAAATGATGACCGGCATGAACACATTGAGCTGGAAATTTCCCTGTGACGCCGCGATCCCAATTGCTGCGTCATTTCCCATGACCTGCACGGCGACCATTGTCACGGCTTCGCACTGCGTGGGATTGACTTTGCCGGGCATGATAGAACTTCCGGGTTCGTTCTCCGGAATAAAGATCTCTCCGATGCCGCAGCGCGGGCCGCTTGCCAGCCATCTCACGTCGTTCGCTATTTTCATCATATCGGCGGCAAGCGCCTTGAGAGCTCCGTGTGAGAATACTACAGCGTCTTTAGAGGACAAAGCGTGGAATTTGTTGTCTTCAGTTATGAAATCAAATCCGGTGAGTTCAGATACAGCCGCGGCTGCTTCCTTCGCAAATCCCTCAGGCGCGTTGAGGCCTGTGCCGACTGCGGTTCCTCCAAGGGCCAGTTCCTTCAGCCCCTTCTCAGAATCCCGGATCATTTCCCGGCACTTCTCGAGCATTGCCCTCCAGCCGCTGATCTCCTGAGAGAAAGCGATCGGTACTGCGTCCTGTAAATGCGTGCGTCCGCTCTTGACAATCCCTTCGTTCTCCTTCTCCAGCCTCTTCATCTCAACGATCATCGCGTCCAGGGCAGGAATGAGCTGATGCTCCAGAGCTGTCACAGCCGCGATGTGCATTGCAGTGGGAAATGTGTCATTAGAACTCTGAGACATATTTACTGTATCATTGGGATGCAGAAGTTTCGCGCCGGCAATAGCGTTTCCTCTGTTGGCGATGACTTCGTTGACATTCATGTTGGACTGCGTGCCGCTGCCTGTCTGCCAGACTGCAAGGGGGAACTCCCCGCTGAGTTTCCCTTCGATTATTTCAGTACATACTTGCGCGATCAGGGCGCATCTCTTCTCGTCCAGTTTCCCGAGCCTGCAGTTGGCCATAGCCGCTGCTCTTTTGAGCACCGCGAATGCGCGGGTGATCTCCACCGGCATTTTTTCCGTTCCGATGCGGAAATTCTGATAGCTTCTCTGTGTCTGGGCTCCCCAATAGCAATTTGCCGGCACCTTCATCTCGCCCATTGAGTCGTGTTCGATCCTGTATTCCATTTTAAGTCCTCCGCTTTGTTTTATACGTTCATCTTCTATTGTCCGCGGACCTTGAATCCCGCAAAATCTCCTCTGCTGTACACTACCCTGCATCCGGCTTTGCGGACTCTGAGCTCAATGCACCTTCCGCAGGCGGACGCCTCGTCCTCAGTACATATTTTGCCGTCATACAGCAAATACTTCTTTCTGACGTCTCCCGGAGAGAGATTGGGCATGATAACATTCGCGCCTGCAAGAAAACCGAGTTCTCTTCCGGCCGGATGAATGGTTCCCAGCGCTGTGGTGGCAGGAAGCAGCACATCAGGCATCATCAGCCTGATCACCGCGAGAAGATGCAGGGTATCATACAGACTTCCCGCCTTCTCTCCCGCGAAAGGCGTGTCCTTGTGGGGGATAAAGGGCCCGATCCCGACCATATGGGGCCTGAACTCCTTCATATATCGAAGATCCTGCATTACATGATCCCTGGTCTGTCCGGGGGATCCCACCATGATGCCGCAGCCCACCTGATAGCCGATCTCTTTTAGATCGGAAAGGCACCTCTTTCTGTTATCAATGCTCAGTTCCCGCGGATGAAGATATCGGTAGTGCAAGGGATCTGATGTCTCCTGCCTGAGAAGGTAGCGGTCCGCGCCGGCATCATAATAGGCCTTATAGGAGTCTCTGCTCTTCTCTCCGATGGACAAAGTCACGGCACAGTCGGGATATCGCTCTTTAATAGCCGCAACGATCCCGCATATCATATCATCCGTGAAATAAAGATCCTCGCCGCCTTGAAGCACAAAGGTCCGAAAGCCCAGGGAATATCCCTGTTCACAGCACAGAAGGATCTGTTCCTTGCCGAGCCTGTAGCGCTGTACATTCCGGTTGCTTCTTCGGATCCCGCAGTATTTGCAGTCGTTTCTGCAGTAGTTCGTAAACTCGATCAGTCCCCTGAGATAGACGTCTCTGCCGTAATATTTCTCTCTCGCTCTTCGCGCGGCGGCGTAAAGGATCGCCTCTTCCTGTGTGCACCTGGCTGCCGGGATCTCTTCCCGGATCTGAACGCGCCTGTCCGCGTCTTCACCGCATGAATCTGCCAAAATATCGAAAAACTCACTGAATTCACTGTCCGTGAGTGTCTGTTCTTTTTCCAGGAGCCCGACAAGCTCCTCCATTCTCGAAAGATTATTCATCGCGCACTATTTCCGTACTTCTGTCAAGGATACCTCTCATATAGGCGATCGCGGTGCCGTAATTGGTGAAGGGAATACCCTGGTCCGCGGCGCATTTCATGCGCCAGCGCACTTCCCTGTCATTAAGCATACATGCGCCGCAGTGTATGATCAGCGCGTATTTGCTCAGGTCCTCGGGAAAACCGGTGCCTGAAGATGTCTCAAAGCGGATATCTGCCCCGGTCTTCTTCCTGATCCAGGCGGGGATTTTCTCCGTCCCTATGTCGCCGCACTGTCTGTGATGCGTACATCCCTCGGAGATCAGGATCACATCCCCGTCCCTCAGATCATCTATCTTCCTCACTCCCGCCAGGGCAGAATCAAGAAATCCTTTATATCGTGCCATGAGGATTGAAAAGGATGTAAGGGGAATGTCGGCCGGCACTGTTTTGGCGACCTCCCCGAAAACCTGGCTGTCGGTGATGACAAGTCCGGGCTTTGTCTGAGCGCCGCCGCGCTCCAGCTTATTCAGAAGTTCAGAAAGCCGGTCCTGCTTGACACAGACGGGAATACCGTCCGCATCAAGGATACCCCGGATCATCATCTGCTGAGGCAGGATCAGTCTCCCTTTCGGAGCTGCTTTATCGATAGGGATCACAAGGATGACCACCTCGGAGGGTTCGATCAGGTCTCCGATCAGCGGTCTTTCCACGACGCTCTCTCTGCCAAGGGCGGCAATCCTCTCCTTGAGCTCATTGATGCCTTCGCCGGTCAGGGCGCTGACATACAGGATCTGTGTATTTTCGATTCCCGGAATGAGTTTCTTAGTTTCGACAGTATCTTTATTGTCTAAAAGGTCGGATTTATTGCAGACAACGATATAGGGAATTTCTTTCTCCTCAAAGAGAGATATAAGCTCCCTGTCCGCTTCTGCCGCGCCGGTCTGAGCATCGATCACGAGCACCGCGAGATCAGCGCGGTTCATTACCCGTCTGGCCCGCTGCACTCTTTTCTCACCGAGCGCCCCTTCATCGTCAAATCCGGGCGTATCTATGATCACCACGGGCCCGAGGGGCAGAAGTTCCATAGATTTGATGACCGGGTCAGTCGTCGTGCCCCTGACGTCGGAGACCACGGAGATCTCCTGATTGGTCACGGCGTTCACAATACTGGACTTACCGGCATTTCTCCTGCCGAAAAAGCCTATATGAACTCTCTCGCCTGAAGGCGTGCTGTTAAGGCTCATCGATGTCTCCTTTCCCGCTGCATGAACTTACAAAAGGATCTTTAAAGCTGCTTCTGTAAATGCGTCCTGAGAAAGCCAGATGCGGTACAGGCTCCATCGCTGTCCCTTCCGGGATCACATAGCGGTAGAGCGGATCAGCGATCACAAGGGTATCCTTCTCGCAGAGCTGATTCAGCGCTTCTTCAACTTCCTCTTCTCCCCGGCTGATCCTGTCTGCGGGCCTTATCAGTTTCCCGCTTTCCTCTGTCGCGGCGATCACGAGTGTGCTGAAACCTCTGTCTTCATAATCCTGCGCGATACTGCAGGACATTACCGGCTCGCCGATCACGATGACCTGAGGCTTTCCTTGAAGAGCCCGTTCGCAGGTCTCATAAGCTGCAGCGCAGGCTCCGCTCCCGGCTGCTTTCTCAAGGGCCCTTAACACCCGTCCGCGCATGCTTCCCAGCGGTGCGCCCGCCACCCATGGCGTGCCGAACTTTTTTCTCAGGAATTCTGCCGTGCGAAGGCCTGAGGCGGATATCACAAGATTGACCGATGATTCGCCGGCCTTTTTCAGTTTTTCAAGAGAGTCCCCCATGGCCCACACAGATGTGATCTCCCATCCGTCTTTTACGAGTATCTCGCGAAGGGAAGAAACGCAGCCCTCTGCGGCATAGTCGAGAGGCGTCATTCCGAGGATATTGAGGCTTCTGTTTTTTGCTGAATATTTCCCGGTTACGGTATCATGGCTTCCTGATTCCCCGAACAGTTCTTCTGCCAGCTTCTCAAAGGCAAGCCCGGCTCCGCTTATATAGTCATGCATTCCGTTGGTGGGAATATAGAACGCCGGTATTTCCGTCCTTTGCTCGATGATCCTGCAGATCCCGGCGAAATCAGTCCCCGTAAGATAGGGGATCGGGGAATTGCAGAGCGCGATGAATCCGGGAGAGAACTCCCCCGCCGCTCTGACCACATCTTCGATGAGTTTGCTGTCGTTTCCCATAACCGCGTCCGGCTCGCACAGTCCCGATAAAAAGATCAGGCTGTCGCGGTCGTACCAGCGCGTCTCGTCATGTGTGTTGTATGTGGAATTGCATCCGGACGGGTCGTGCATAACAACCATTCCGCCCAGTTCGTAGAGCGCCGAGCACACCCCCGACACATCCCCGGAGTAGACCGGCAGTATTCTGTATGCCTGTCGCATAGTGTCCTCCTGAAGGTCAAAATATCGTTATATTACCGGCATTAGAACAAAATGCTCTCACAGCCGAGTCCCTTTCTGGGAACCAGGTCTTTGGTGTCCTTTGCGTTTTCAAACGCGTCTTCCATAAGAGAAGCCATCTTTCTGATCCCGCTGTAACCCCACATTCCGCCGTAATCAACGAGATTAACAAAATGCTCAGTGCCGCAGAACCAGGCCGCTTTAGGACCGACGGCCAAAAAGCCGCTGTGTTCCGAATCTATGGCTCCCGCGTGAAGCAGGCGCCCCTTGACATGGATCGTACTGCAAAGGAGTACTTCGCCGCGGTTTTCTTTAAGCCAGAGAAAATCGTTCTCTTCTTCGGGGCTCACCGCGTCCAGGTATACTTCCCTGACCGCAAACCCGCGCTCCAGAAGGAGTCTTGCAAACCCAAGGGGTCTCTGTACGGCAATATAGTCGATCGCGATCGGTGTATCTCCGACCACATCGCGCAGATGCTGCAGAGCGTCTTCACATAGCTTTTCTTCCTGTTCGAAGCTGATGCCTGCCTGTTCAGATGTAATGCCCAGTGCCTCTGCGGCCGTCTCAAGTTCTTTCCTGATTCCCGCATAATCCATGACCGCCGGCAGATACAGCCCCTTGCAGTCCAGCCTTCGGGCCGTCTGCCTTACAGATACCGCAGACATCGGGCTTCTGGTTATTAATACTTCTCTGCCTGAGAGGGCCTGATACTCTTTAAGCGTTTCGCAATCCTGAATTTGAAGAGGGGTTGAGACAGTCCCCCGAACTTCGTCCGCGGCGCGGATCAGCCGCATGAGATCGCTCTCCGGATCCAGCGCATAGATGTCTCCGATAAGCGCTGAGAGGCCGTTTTTTTCCTCATAGGGCATCAGGATGTCCATCATTGCTTTTCTTAGTTTCATGTCAGGGCTGGGCCCGGTCTTCTGCATGATCGGATCCATCCATCCTTTAATGAACACGATCTGCGGGAATCTCTTTTCCAGTTCCTTATATACATATCCCAGGTCGCATCCCATAAAGTGATGGAGGCATACGGGAAATACCAGGACTGCTTTTGGAAGTCCTTCTTCTCCCCGTTTTCTGCGGATCTTCAGAAGCACGTCCGAGACTCCCTCCAGGGTGATCTCCTCGAGATTTCCACTGTGCATGTCTTTCTCTTCAAGAACTACACAGGAGAACCGCTCGATGGCGTTCATCTCGGCGGCAGTCATTACGACGCCCCGCATGCAGTTGTCCGAGCAGATATAGATCTGGTGCGCCTGGGGCATCAGCATTCCGATATGAACGATATTCCAGGTCTCATGAACCGGCGGATTAAACTCCAGTTCCTGCGCAAAGGGCGCGGGAAAGGAAGCCTTCGATACAGGGATCCGGGAAGGTCCTTCGCTTGAAGTTCCGGTTATTTCTGTTTTGTTTGTCTGAGCGGGAGTATCTTTGGTGACAGGATAATCTACCCCGCAGTCTGAAGCGATCCTGTCAGCAAGCGCTCTGTAAGAATCTGCGATGGCGGATTCGGGAAAGGCGCTTATGACAGTCTCACCCAGTTCCTCCGCTTCCTGCACAAGTTCTGATCTGTCGAGACTTCCGACGATCTGTGTGTGAAGATCCTGCGAGAGTTCCAGGACCTTTTCCTCTTCGCGCTTAACATTCCTGCGGTTCAGGATCAGGCCGCCAAGCTGCGCGTAGCCTCTTTCTTTGAAGTTTTCCACCGCAAGGCCGATGTTTGCCGCGGCGTATATAGCCATATTCTCGCCGGAGGTCAGAATGTACACTCTGTCAGCGTAGCCCTCTCTCATGGGCATGGCGAATCCTCCGCATACTACATCCCCCAGAACGTCGTATAGGATCACATCGGGGCTGTATTTTGACAAAATATCTTTATCCCTGAGAGTTTCCAGCGCCGTGATGATGCCTCTTCCGGCGCATCCTCTTCCGGGCATGGGGCCTCCTGCCTCCGCGCAGATGATCCTGCCGCGGCCGGTATGCTTCACATAGATAACGTCTTCGAGGTCAAAAGGAACGCGTTTTCTGACCATGTCCATGACCGTGGGGATCTTTTTACCATCCCGCAGGCTCAGGGTGGAATCCGCTTTGGGATCGCAGCCGATCTGCAGGACGGTCATCCCAAGACTCGCCCAGTACTGAGACAGATTTGAGACGGTAGTCGATTTCCCTATGCCGCCTTTTCCGTAAAATGCTATCCTTATCATCTTATCTCCACCTCTGAGATCACGTTGGAATAAGCTGTCTTGGCACTTATCCCCGGGAGCCTCCCGATCCTGCCGGAAAGCGCGCTGATCTTCTCCTGGGGAGCGTCCACAGCTACGCTTATGATGCTGATTCCCTTACTTCTGTAAGGAATACCCATTCTCCCGATAACATATTCGCGGTATTCATGAAGGATCTCATTGATCTTCTGCGCGGCGTCCTCATTTCCGACAATGATGGAGATCACCGCCACTCTCGTCTCTATGCTCATAGCCGTCTCCTTAGTGTTTTATCAGCAGATCCTCGGAAGCAGCTCGTTGCCGGGCTGCGGAAGAAGAGTCTGCGCGCCGATCTCCGTCGTCATGGTCACTCTTCCGGGCATAGTATTTGTGATCCTGCCGATAACTGTCGTCCCTTCTGTGTATTTGCAGCTTCGGAGGGTATCAACAAGAAGATCTGCTTTCTCTTCGGGGCACACCATAACAAGTCTTCCCTCGCATGCCAGATACAGAGGTTCAAGGCCAAGAAGTCCGCAGACTCCCTTAACGGCCGGATCCACCGGGATCTTGCCCGCATCGAGGTTCACGCCGACGCCGCTCTGGGCAGCTATCTCATAGAGCACAGTTCCAACGCCGCCGCGGGTTGCATCGCGGATCACATGGATCTCAGGTACCGCCTTCAGCGCGGCCTGAACAGCTCCGGACAGGGGCGCGCAGTCGCTTGTTACGTCCGCCTCGATTCCGTAGTCATCTCTCTCGAGAAGGATGGTGCAGCCGTGTCTTCCGATATCACCGGTCACAAGGATCGCATCGCCGGGCTTTGCCAGCGCTCCCGAAGTCTTTACTCCGTCCGGGATGATCCCGACTCCGGTGGTATTGATAAAGACGCCGTCAACCTGTCCTTTTCCTGCAACTTTGGTGTCCCCCGCTACGATCTGTACTCCGGCTTCCGCTGCAGTTTTCTCCATTGCCGCCGCGATCTCCTCGAGCTTGTCCATGGGGAAACCTTCCTCGATGACAAATCCGCAGGTAAGATATTTAGGCACCGCTCCCATACATGCGAGGTCATTTACCGTTCCGCAGATCGAGAGCTTACCGATATTTCCGCCGGCAAAAAAGGCTGGGGATACGATAAACCCGTCTGTGGACATGGCGATCCTTCCCTTTTCCATTTGAATGACTGCCGCGTCATCCGCAGTAAAGAGAGGGTTTTGGAAATGACTCTTAAATACGCGGTCGATCAGTTCCGATGTCTGTTTACCGCCCGCACCGTGGGCCAGTGTAACTGTGTTATTACCGATCATTGTCTTTTATTTCAACCTCCATACAGATAGAATGCCGAACAAGCGCCTTCCCCTGATACCATGCAGGCTCCTACGGGGTGCTCGGGCGTACACACTTTGCCGAATACTTTGCAGTCGGAAGGGAGACATTTTCCCTGAAGGACTTCTCCGCACCGGCAGGCGGGATTGCTCCGCCCTTTCACTTCAGGCAGACTGAACTTCACGCGCGCGTCATACTGCGAGTATTCATCCCGAAGTTTCATTCCTGACATCGGTATCTCACCGATCCCTCTCCACTCGCTGTCGCAGGGCTCCATCATAGAGTCCACCAGCCGCACTGCCGCCGGCTGTCCCTGCGCTCTTACGACTCTGGGGTAGCAGTTTACAAAGAAAGGTTCACCCTTTTCAAACTTCGTGACAGCGACTGCCAGAGCGGTCACAAGTTCCGAAGCTGTAAATCCTGCGCACACGCCGCTCACTCCGCGCGCCGCCAGGTCCTCGCAGATCCCTGTTCCGACAATTGCGTGGACATGACCCGGATAAAGATACAGGTCAGTGCTGTCTTTCATTGCTTCATAAGCGCCCGGCATTGTCTTATTGGCTGTCAAAATACTGAAGTTATCCAGTTTATCGTTCTGTGCAGCCTGTACCGCAAGACATACGGAAGGCGTTGTGGTCTCAAAACCGACGGAAAGGAAAACAACTTGTTCTTCCGGATGTTTCGCCGCGTACTCCACCGCATCTGCCGGCGAGTATACTACCTGAACCTTTGCGCCGGCGCCGCGGGCATTTTGCAGACTGGAACCGGTTCCCGGAACCCTGACAAGATCCCCGAAAGTGCAGATCGTGCATCCGTGATCCAGCGCCAGCATGATCGCCTCATCGATAAAGCTCACCGGCGTCACGCAGACGGGACATCCGGGTCCAGAGATCAGCCGTATTGACGGCGGAAGGATCTTTCTGATCCCCAGACGGAATATCTCATGGGTGTGAGTGCCGCATACTTCCATGATCCGCACGTCGGGACCGCTGTAGTTTCTGATGATATCGAGGGCCGATCTCTTTTTTGACCCTTCATTTCTGTCCATGGTCATAACAGTTCCTCCAGAAGTTCCTTTGTCTCCGTCTGGTCATCGCTTGTGATCTTTGAGATCGCCGCGCCGGCGTGTACCATGACATAATCGCCCGGCTCCAGATCTTCTAAAAGCTGTGCGGAGACCTGTCTCCTGGCACCGCTGGCATCCACCAGCGCCGTTCCGTTTTCATTGATCCTGATTACTCTTGCTGAAAGACCTACACACATAATTTCCTCTCCTTGAGCGGAATCCTCCGCTTATATACTTTATCTTTATGAAACATCCTAACGGATGACATTTACTTTCCCGTCATGGACAGCCTGTACCGCAGCTGCCGCCTGACCCAGCGCTATGCCTCCGTCGTTGGGAGGTACAAGGTGATGGATCAAAACATCGAAGCCCTCAGCCTCCAGTCCTCTTTTGACCATGTCAAGAAGCAGGCGGTTCTGGAAGCATCCTCCGCTGAGAGCAGTTGTCTGTATCCCTTTTTCTTCCCGGATTTCTGCACAGGCCGAAACGATCTGGTCTGCAAGCATTTTGTGAAAGAGCCACGCAAGACTATCCGGTTCCTCACCTCTTAGCTTTCCGAGTGTGATTCTTCTTACAATCTCGTCTGTAGGAAGTATCCGGCGTCCTTCTTCTTTTTTTATTGTCTGATCCGCTGTACTTTCCACATTTCTGCATCCGGGCACTGCTTTCTCATACCGTTCTGCGGCAAATTCCAGCGCCATTGAAGCTTCACCCTCGAAAGTGGAATGTCTGCAGATCCCGCATATGGCGCTCACTGCGTCGAACAGCCTTCCCGCGCTGGTGGAGACCACCGCGTTGAGTCTTCTGTCCGCCATTTTCATGAGCACTGAAGCCTCCTTATCAGTACACAGCGCCAGTTTTGATGACAAGGCAAGTGCATCTTTAAGCGGCGACTCCTCTTCCTCTTCTTTACTGATACTGTGGAGCATAGACACCGCTATCCTCCATCCGTCTGTGGAGGACAGGTCTCCCCCCACCTGAATGAAAGGTTTAATACTGGCGTCCCTGACAAAGCCGTGATAGTCCGCCGTCAGGATCTCTCCGCCCCAGATAGTACCGTCAGTCCCGTATCCGGTCCCGTCCATGGAAACTCCAATGACCGGATCCGAGAAGTCATTTTCAGCCATGCAGCTCAGGACATGAGCGTAGTGATGCTGGACTCTGACTACCGGAAGGGGATCTTTCCCCTGCTCCTTTCCGATCTTCTCTGACAGCTCGACCGCAGTCGTCACCGAGTTGTACCTGGGATGGAGATCACATGCAATGATCTCCGGGGTCACTTCCAGGAGATTCGCGTATCTGCCCGTCGTCTCCTCCAGGGCTTTCACGCTTCTAAGGTCCGCGAGATCTCCTATATAGGAGGAAGGATAGAACAGACTGCCGGTTCCTATACAGAATGTATTCTTCAGTTCGCCGCCGATAGCAAGCACTCTTGTACCGCCTGCTTCCTTTTCACTATCCTCCCACGCTGAGAGCATGTATGGAAGCGGGGCGTATCCCCGGGATCTGCGGATCATATAGGGCTCCCCGCCGTAGAAATCCATGACTGAGTCGTCCGCCCTGATCCGGATCTTCCTGTTGTGAGAAAGGATACAGTCACAGAGACTGCCAAGTTCCGAAAGAGCCTCTTTGTCATCTCTGCAGATCGGCGCTCCCGAGACGTTGCCGCTTGTCATTACCAGGCAGTCCGGCATACTGATCCCGTCGGGATAATCGAAGAGAAGGATCTGCACCGGTGCATATGGAAGCATCACGCCTACAGTAGGATTTCCGGGCGCAATGGACGGACACAGCCTGCCTCCTTCCCTGCGCTGCAGCAGAAGGATCGGTTTCTGGTGTCCCGTCAGGATCTCTCTTTGAGCCTCACTGATCTCGCACTCCCTCTCCACTGCCGCTTCGTCACGCATCATTACGGCAAAGGGTTTAACCGGCCTGGTCTTTCTGAGACGAAGCTTGGCCACCGCTTCCTCGTTTGTAGCGTCGCAGCACAGATGGAATCCGCCTATGCCCTTGACCGCGGCGATTCCGCCTTCCGCAATGATCCTGCGGGTCCTTGTGATCGCTTCACTTCCCCTGACAGATTCCTCTCCGGCAAGATATACCTCCGGTCCGCACTTATTGCAGCAAACAGGCTGGGCATCGTATCTTCTGCTCTTTGGGGAGTGATACTCGCTGTCACAAGCCGGGCACATCGGGAACATCTTCATGCTCGTTCTGACCCGGTCATAGGGGAGCCCTTCCAGGATCGTGAGCCTGGGGCCGCAGCACGTGCAGTTGATAAAGGGGTGGAGATACCTTCTGTCTTTCGGATCGAGTAATTCCTTACGGCATTCATCGCAGATCGCTATGTCAGGGGAGATAAAGATCTCTCCCTTCGTTTTAGCGCTCTCTATGATCTCGAAAGACGTGAAACTTAGCTCCGTGCTGTCCGCGCTTTTGACGTCCATCTTGAGCACTGCAGCCCTCTCAGGCGGTCTCTTTTCGAGAAGACTCAAAAAACAGTCTACCTGCTCCTGTCCGCCCTGGGCAAAAATCTCCACATAAGGACCTTTATTGCAGACGGATCCTCTGATCCCTGCCGCAGCCGCATGTCTTGCTACAGTAGGCCTGAACCCCACTCCCTGGACGATTCCGTATACTTTTATCCTCAGCGTCTTCTCTGTATTTCCAATCATAGTTTCCCTGAAACCGCGAAATGCGGCAATCCTGCGAATACCCCGTCATAACAGCCCTTTAACAGAGGCAGCATCACCGGGTCCGCGATGATCATGTCGTAATTTCCTGAGCGCACCGCCCGGACAAAATCTGTCTCCTCACTTAAGCGCAGATCTCCCGCTTCGCTCAGTTCATCCTTTTTCATAAACCAGGTGGCAACGTCAACACTTTCTGCTCCGAGTTCCCGCAAAGCTTTTCTGCAGGAATTCGCAGTGATCTGTTCGTGCACCACCAGGATCTTTCTTCCTGTAACCCGCGTCTTCTCAGCGATCTTGCGCATCTGACGCTCCGCAAGAGGGTTGCGGCAGGAGAAAGGCACTCTGTATTTTGATAAAAGCGCCTTTGCCGCTTCATATCCCGACACTGTGACAACAAGGTTCTCACATACCGACGCCGGATCAGCAAAAGCTTCTGTTCCATCCGCGCGGCTTCCGTATATTACCGCCTGCCTGCCGTTCTCATTTTTCGCGTATTCCTTGAGCGCGTCGTAATCAGCGATGCCTCCGAGATCCATATACTGAGCGCCGAGAATACCCAGACGGCCTTTTTTCTCCGCTGGGGTACCGCATCCTGTTTTTTTCGCGAACTTTTCAAACAGGGCCAGATACGCCTTCTCGGCTCCTCTGTCATAGAACTCCATCCCGTCGCAGGCAATACCGATGCAGGGCAGTCCTGTCTTTTTCTCCGACATCCTCTCAAGCGCCCGGAAGTCTGTCCCTATGACAGCAGGGACAGGAGTCCCGACAATGGCGGCAAAAGAAGGCGCCTTCCCATTTCCGTCCTCTGACAGTAAAGAGGCGGCGTCCGCCAGTTTCTTTACAAGTCTCTCATCTCTTCCAAGGATCGCGTCCATGTCCCTGAGTCCTGCGCTGAAGACGGCGCTTCTCTCCCGGAACCATCGGGGCTCATCGAAACCGCATATATTGCCGGTGCAGCCGCCGGCGTCACAGATCACCGTGATTCCGCCGAGTTCGTAGAATACGGAAACCGCACCGGACTGATCAGGGGCAAAAGGCGTCAGGACTTCTCTGTATCCTTTAGGCCGCATGTCTGCGGTCCCTGTTCTATTCACGGAACTCTCACGGCTGATCTCTTCGATCCCCATGTCAACGCCATATTCGCCGACCAGTCTGACTGCAGAACCGTAAAGATCTTTTCCTCTTCCCTTCGCGGTCTCCATCAGCGCTTCGAAAAAGCGGCATACGCCCATAAAACCAAACGGCTGAATGTCCTCTCCCCACAGAAGGCATGGGTAATCCGGATGATACCAGCCCGCGTCCCGGCCGAGAGCTATGTGCAGCGCTCCCTTGTCAGTTTCAGATTCGTCTGAATCCTCTTTGTAGAGCAGCATGGAAGGCGACAGATTCGAGTATACTCTTGTTTCCGGACTTAGATTGGACAAATGCCTGATATAGCGGTAAGAATCCGTGGTAATTGTTCCGAAGATCTCTTTTACTCTGAAACCATACCGCACAAGCGCGAGCGCAAGTTCGAAAGGATCAGCGTTTACCGCTTCTCCGACGCTGAAGACCGCTTCCGGATAAATTTCCCTGAAACTCTTCATAGCCGCTCTGGCTTTCTCTCTGTAAATCCCGTAGTCGAACCGGACTCCAAGGGCCGCCGCGAAAGCGTCATACTGCGCCGCAATTCTGTCGACCTGATAAAGCCTTGTAAGCTCGATGGAGGGGATTCCAAGTCTCTCCTGGAGGTCGCCCGCTGCGGGTCTGGCCTCGGGATTGAGGATCAGGTTGAAGTTGGCCTCCGCCATCTTCTCGAATTCTGCGAAATCCGCGCAGGAGGAAACTTCCCTTATCTGCTTTACCCCTATCTGTCCAAGAAGTTCCCTGAGTTCACAATCTTTCTGCAGAGGGGCGAAATATCCGAGAATATTGACACTGTCGGATTTCTTGGGGATTGGCTGCAAAAGGGAATAGATGGACTGTCTTACATGGACCATGGGCGGCTTTCTACCTTCCCTGGTCAGCGCGTACATGTAACACGGCCTGACCCGGATATAAGATCCCGCCTCGTCAGAAGATGCCTGTACAGTTTCATTTACCATCTTCTCCGCTTTTCTGCATACACGCTCCATATCTGTTCCAAGGAGAGCGTCCACGCAGGTTATGCAGATCATGATCACGGAAGGTTTCTTCCCAAGTCCTGCCGCCAGTTCGCAGACTGCCTTAGGGATTCTGCGCAGATGTCTTCCGGTGATCAGATCCGTCTCGTCCATAGTCAGATAGAAAAATCTGTTTTCGTAGCCCTTCATGGTGCTGATAGAGGAGGTGTTTCTCCCGCAGCAGCCCGGGGACACGATCAGCATGACCGACCCGGGAACTGACAGCCCCGCCCTCTTGACGCCGAATCCCTCTGCTCCGGGCGAATTAAAGGCCAGAGTGGCCGGGGAACTGTAGATCAGCTGGGAGTTAGACACCATGTCCTGTGGGATATTATCCCTTCCCATCTCCCATAGTTCCCTGACAGTATGACTAATCGCTCCGCTCATTCTCTCCTCCATCAGTTTCCGGCGTTTTCCTGTTCAATGAGTTTCTTCGCCAGGTCTAAAAAGCACCGGCTCACTAAGAGATCAGGATCTCCCTCGATCACTGTCTTTCCCTGATCCTCAAACCGGATTATATCGTCGCTCCTGGGAATGCGGGCAATAATGGGCAGACCTTTTATGTCCGCGAACTCCTCCACCTTCCTGCTCTCGCCCTCGACATTTCTGCTGTTGAGTATGATGCCCTCGACTCTGGCGTAACTCCTGTCCTCGAAATTGCGCACCGCCGTACAAATATTGTTCGCGGCATAGAGAGCCATCTTTTCACCTGAAGTTACGATCAGCACCTTCTGGGCATAGCCCTCCCTGATCGGCGCCGCAAAACCTCCGCACACTACATCACCGAGAACATCATAGAGGACTACGTCGGGCTTATAAGTCTCGAACAGTCTCAGATCCTCCAAAAGGCTGAAGGTCGCGATAATTCCTCTTCCGGCACACCCAAGTCCCGGCGTAGGTCCGCCTGTCTCGATACACAGTACTCCTCCGTATCCCTCTTTTGCGATCTGGTCGATGGATTCCGGCTCCTCGTCCTTCTCGCGCAGATAATCCATAACCGGCTGCAATGGCTGTCCGCCCAGCAGATTAATGGTGGAATCCGCCTTGGGATCACAGCCTATCTGTATCACTCTTTTGCCCAGATAGGCAAAAGCCGCCGCCAGATTGGATGTCATTGTGGATTTTCCTATGCCGCCCTTGCCGTAAATCGCGATCCTGATCATTGCGCTCTCCTGTCAAAATATTCCCGTTCATAAAAAAAGCCCTTCCACCTTCCGGTGAAAGAGCCTCGTATACATGAAAACACGCGCAGGGATACCCTCCGCGAACGGAAGGTCCCGCTTTTATCCGCATATATCTGTCTTCATAGAAACTGTTTGCTGCTCTTCCAGGTCGGACAATACTTTCCTGTCAGATATCTCTATGCCCATTATTCCACAGAGTACACGATATATTCAAGTCCTGTGTCGCTCATACCGCCAAGTTCCAGAAGATATTTGCCGTTTTCGTACATAAAATCAAAATCGTAATCGAAACTTCCGGAGAAACTTGCCTCTCCGAGCTGTTCGATGATCTCGCTCTCGGAGGTTCCCCAAGTGAAGCCGCAGGGAAGTTCTGTCTCGGGAAGCTTGGGCTCCGCCCCGTCCTTTCCTTTTCCCTTAGTAATATAGATTCCTGTCATAGGAAGATCTGTCAGTTTCATCTCTGAACCGGTATAGTTTCCGAACTCAGCCTTAACAATGACATCGTCGTCCGTATAGTCAGGATTTGTCATCTTCGCTGTAACGACCTGATCAGCCACCAGGGTTTTATCCCCGGGATTTCCTTCGATCTCATAGGTGATCGTCCACTTGCCGAGTTTGAGCGAGTTCAGATCGACAGGGAATTCCAGCTGCATTCCGTCAAAGGTCATAACGCCGTCGAGAACCTCGTCAAGGTTGACGGCAGCGGTATTATCCTGTTTTCTCTTCTCATTTTCTTCTTTTCTTCTCTCAGCTTCCGCTCTTTCTGCTTCCGGATCCACCTCGGTGGGTTCGGGCTTTTCTATCACTTCCTTCGGCTGCTCCTTCTGCGTTGCTGCTTCGGCAGGCTTCTCTTCCTCTTTCATGACGTCTTCCGACTTCACCTCCTCGGGATTGATCGGTTCCATCACTGTGCTCTGAGCCGCCGCGCTCTCCTCAGCTGATTCTTTCACAGTCGCGTCTTTCGATCCCCCGCACCCGCAAAGACCTGCTGTCAGAGCAAGTACAAGGATCACTGCGGCAGTTTTTCTTCCTGCGTTTACAAATCTTTTTCTGATCACTTTTTTCTCCTCCCATGTGGGCGGACGTTCTTTCCGCCCTTTTTATTTCATCCGATTCAGATCGGATTCCGGTCAAAGCCCTTGATTTTCTTTACGTTTCTGCAGTAGAAATCATACAGGAACGCGCCTGTGTTTCCGAACTGCGGGTACGCGCTCTCCGGTATATCCAGAGTGCATGACTCATAGGCGTTGATTATCACCGTACCCGAAGGATGTTCTCTTCGCTTTTCAAAACTGCGCGAATAAGCCTTGTGCACATGCCCGTGCAGCATATAAAGAGGCTTCACTTCCGTAAGAAATCTGTCAAAACATTCAAAGCCCCTGTGAGGCAGATTGTCAAGGTCGCCGTATCCTCTGACGGGCGCGTGGGTCACAAGGATGTCGATTCCGCCGGTCGTTTTTGTCTTGCGCATAAGACGGTTGACCCGGGAATCCATTTCCTTCTCGCTATACATATTGCTGCCGAACTTGTATCGCATGGAACCTCCGAGCCCCGCGACTCTGAGCCCACAGTGATTATATATCATTTCTTCAATACATACACAACCTTCCGGCGGTTTTCTGTCATAGACCGCGTCGTGATTTCCACAGACATAGAGCAGCGGACAATTTCCCATTGTCACTAAAAACTCCAGATAATCCGGGCTCAGATCTCCGCAGGAAATGATCAAGTCGATTCCCTTTAGTTTTCCCGGAGTGTAGAAGTCCCATAGAGACTTGCTCTCCTCGTCGGCGACAACCAGAACCTTCACAGTTTTTTCTCCTTTACGCCGGATACTTTCACAGTCTTTTTGATCGATTCATCAAGTTCCCATGTCTCAGGTATCTCTCCGATTATATTATCACACAGCCAGTCCATCTTGATGATCTCTTTGTCATTGAGAGCCGGTGAGTCAGGCCCCTTTAGAACGCCGGTCTGCGTGCGGATCTCTCCCTCGAAAGGACTTGCCGCGTCTGTCGCTATGATGCGTTTAAGTGACATAATGATATTACGGGATGCATAAGGAAGATTTTTGGACAGGATGATGTCCACAACACCCGCGGAAATCCCCCACCAAAAGTTAACTGCCTTGCCTGCGGCTCCGTTTTTTCTTGCATCCAGCGAACCGTCAATGAGTTTTTGGATGATCTGCTCGTAATAGGGGCCCCACTGATAGACGGGAGCCGCGAGGTTTTCCACTTCCTGCTCATCTCTGACTGTTCCGTCAGCTCTGCATGTCCCGGCATCGTGGATCCGGTACAGGCCGTATTTCCTGGTGGGATCCTTGGGTTTTATGAAATCGATCCCTGAAATGATCCTGCATCCGCTGTCGATCAGTTCTTTTTCCCAGTCACTTCCTTTTTTTGATGCCCAAACAAGTTTTATCCTGGCGCCGGGATCGAAGGCTGCGGCGCCAAGAGCAAACGCGTTGATATTCGCTATCCCGCCGTAAATAGGATAATCAGCCCGGTATCCGATCATGTGGTTCTCAGCCAGAGAGGCGGCCAGACACCCCATCAGGAATTTGGCTTCATACATTCTGGTGTAATAGGTCGGTACCGAACTCCGTGAGAGATTGACAGAACAGTTCATGATCCTCATCTCAGGGTATTCGATTGCTGCCTTAAGGCAGGCCTCCATCATTGCCGGAGTTGTGGCAAATACAATATCCTCCTTATCCTTGCTGCAAGCTTCAAACGCCTGCTTAAGATTATACTCGGAACTGCAGTCCTCAAATCTGATCGCTTCGACAGCACCGTCAAACTTTTCTACAAGCTCATTGGCGCCCAGTTCATGGCTGTAGGCCCAGCTGGATTCCTCTTTTTTGTGTTCAAACAGAAATGCCGCCCGGATCGGTTTTCCGCTGTAGGCGCTGCTTAGATTGATCAGCTTCCTGACGCCGCTTCCCCTTCCGACTTCCCAGGGGCCGCGGACCAGCTCTATTTTGTCCTCTCCGGATAAAGCGCTGTATTCATTGCGGAGTTTCTGAATCTTGTGTCTGATCAGATTCTCCGAATCGTAGAGCAGACTGTCCAGTTCAAAGACCTTAAGATAGAGTAAAAAAGCGTCTCCAATGGTAAGGGAATTCTTTGCGCTCACGTGGACATAGCATTTAGTGAAAACATTGAAGGCTGATCTGAGTTCTTCGATCAGTTCCTCTGGCCATGGTTTACTAAGGTCCTGTCCCAAATGATCCGCAAGTTCCGCGTAGGAACCTTCTTTGGAGAATGTGATGGAAAACATTCCCGTCACATTGTAAAAATCTATATATTCATAGTAGATCCTCGAACCCGGATCGTCCGTCTTTGGCGGCAGGATCCTTATCACGTTTCCCGGGATCGAAAAATAGCCTATAAACTTGGATACGGATACCCGCTTATTACCTTCCTCTACATAGAATTTGTTCATGTATTCGTAAACCTTGATCGGTTCACGGATTCCGTCTTTGAGTGCGGAGTCATAGAGAGAAGACCATTTCCACGCGAATTCACTTCCGGGTTCTGTAATCGGCATAAAGTTGCAGGCAAACGCGTTCTGCCTTCCGACAGTCCTTGTGCCCGCGATCATGCTGATAGGCACCTCCTCAACGCCCAGATCTCTCACAGCAAGCCTGTCAATGTCCTGTCCCATAGAATCCAGCGCAGGAAGATAGGGGTACTGTCCCGACATGACAGCTCTGCGGTACGCGCGCTCGCCGTCCTTCCTTGCTTTTTCGTAATCACTCTGCATAAACCGCTCCTTAAATAAATAGTCATAAGTCAATTATCAAACATTATACACGAATTCAAAATGAACGAAAATATAATATTGTTACCTTAATACTGTCAGTTTTTCGATATTTAAACTTTTGTTAAGAATAAAGTGCTATTTTATATTTGCCGGTTAATTTAATAACTCTGCCGAACAGGATGCATCTGCATTCGTTCTCCATAAAAAAGCGCGGTCAAGGTCTAACTCCCTTGGCCGCGCTTTATTTTCACATCTGTTCTCTTGAAAGACCGTCAACGTCAACCACCGCTATTTCCGGCGGGTTGTTTAATCTCGGAATAAGACCTTTCGGTGCGCTCAGTCCGCTTGTGATAAACAGTTTCACATCGTCCTTTTCAAACATGCCGTGCAGGTACTCGGGGAAATATCCCTGGGAACCGCCGAATACGCCGCCGTAATGCGGAAGCACAACAAGGCCTCCCAGGTCGTTTCCACTCACCACCAGATCCGGATTCCAGGTTTTACATGCGTCGGAATATAAAAAGCTCTCGGGTCTTATTGAAAGCATGATCTTCAGATTTCCTGTATCCTTAAAGTTATTGAGAAAATTCCAGGTACTCTGATACCTTTTCTTGACCTCATACCTGAGGTTGGTCAGCTCATAGGCATTGTTGTACATGCCGCCGATCCGCACTCCGATCCCGTAAAGACTCGTATCCGCGTAACTCTCATTCAGGACAACAGCGCCAGCTTTCTCCAAAGCATCCTTCAGAGGATCCGCAGCTTCCTCCTGTTCAGCATGGTCTGCGGCATACTTCAGTTCCTGTTCCCCATAGGAATAGTATACGGGAGCGATCTGGATAAGTCTCTTGATCAGGTCCGTGAGAGGCGTAAGATCTTCCGTATCGGCTGCGATCATGTTGCCTCCTATCAGGATAGCGTCAGGAAATGTATTTCCGGCCCGATCGGCGATCACCCCGTTGCCGCCCTCAAAGACATAGCCGTAAAGATCTGAGATCACAACAAAACGAAGAGACTGATCTCCCTCTCCTTCTTTTGTGTAAAAATAGTGTACTTCCGGATCGCTGTAGGAGCGATGAAGCATCCATGTCCCGGGAATGCCTATAACGAGCGCCAGCAATAATAAAACAAAAATAAAATGAAACAGTTTCTTTATCATCTATCCTGCCTTTAACTTTTAATTATTCCGCACCTTCATGCCTCAGGACGACGCCAACCGTTTTGAGGAGGATCTTGAGATCGAGCCAGACGCTCCAGTTTTGAATATACTCGCGGTCAAGTCTGACGACTTCCTCAAAATCAGTGATATCGCTTCGTCCGCTGATCTGCCACAGACCGGTGATCCCGGGCTTTATGCTCATTCTCACTCTGTGGTGAAGATCATATCTTTCCCATTCGTCGAGCGTCGGAGGCCTTGTACCCACAAGAGACATTTCTCCCTTGAGCACATTCCAAAACTGCGGAAACTCGTCCAGGGAAGTTCTTCTTATAAAGTTGCCGATCCCTGCGGGTCTTCCGTTCTTATCCTTTTTCTCTGATCCTATGATCCTGGGGTCGTCATCCATCTTGAACATCATGCCGTCGCTGATCTTATTCTGCTCCATGAGCGCCTTTTTGCGCTCTTCAGCGTCCATATACATGCTTCTGAATTTGTACATGTAGAACTGCTTGCCGTTCTGGCCGACGCGCTTCTGCTTGAAAAAGATCGGTCCGGGGGACTGAATGTAGATGATCGGAGCGATAAAGATGAAGATGATGCCGGTAAGAATGCATCCGATAATACCGCCCAGAATATCCATTACTCTCTTACAGATGATCTGCCTTGTCGATACGATCCTGAGGCTGTTGGTCAGCACCCTGTAAGTGCCGATCTTAGAAACTTCCTGCATGCCGTCGCTGTGAGCGTTCAATGCTTCCAGACAGTAATGCACTGTGATTCCCATTTCCATGATCGCATCGATCATATCCATTGGATACGGCATGTTTTCCGGCTGATAGACGAGCACCTCGTCTACCCAGTTCTTCCTGATCTCGTTTATAATATCCGTCTCCATTCCGAATACAGGAATGTCGCGGAAAGTCTCCGTCCCGCATTTTTTGTCCATCACGTACAGACCGGTGATCTTGTAGTCGTGAACACTGTTGTCCAGAAGATTCTTGATCACTTCTCCAGCCAGTGAAGCAGAGGTCATTACCATGAGAGACTTTTTTCCCACTTTGATCTTGGCTGAATTGAAAATCCTCTTTTTGTTCATCAGCCTCATAAAATATGAGGCAAACAGGTACATGACTGCCATGATACCGGTAAACATTCTCGATACCATGTAGATCTGGTGCACCATAAACAGGAACAGGATCTCCAGCAGCATGAAGATGACTTCAAACCGGAAGGTGGCTATGAATTCCTCAACCCGGTTTCTTCTCAGTATATTCTTATAGCTGTCTGTGAACAGCACTGTGAGCAGCTGGCAAAGCAAAAGCAGGATCGCCTGATATCTGTACAGATATGTGTCGTACGGATTTTCAAATCCGACCCATATCCAGTAACTAAGTACAAAGCAGACCTGCAGGATCACCACATCGAGCACTATAAAATCGATGTGCTTGATCCAGCCTCTCAACTCTTTCTTATGCATAACTCTCTCCCTGCCTCATTAAAAGTGCAATGAAGCAACCAAACTTCCGCTCAGTTAAATCCGAAAATATTCCGCGCGATTCCGTATCCGGCTGAGACCACCTTTTTGCCGACTCTGCCGGGCAGATGCACGACTGTGCCGAAGACACCTCTGCGCAGCTTCAGATACAGATCATGATCCTTCTCGGAGAGATAATCCCACAGTTCGTCCTTAATTGCGATCTTTTCCGAGTCATCGGATATGATCGCGAGAACCGAAGTGATGGTAGTTATGATCTCAAGATAGTTGTACATGTATTTATACAGCTGGCTCTTCTTTTCGATCAGACCTTCCGATACTCCATCCGAGAAATAGTCAAACATGATCCTGTTGACCCTGGCCTGCTGGTCAAGACGTCCGATCATTACCTCTTCGTTTACGGACTGGTCGTCTCTTCCGATAAAATAATAGTAGAAATTAACGTCCAGATAATAGATATTCTTCACGCTCGGCATGGGATTGAACACATAAATGTTATCCACGTAGAAGCAGTGCTCCGGGAGCCTTAGACCGCACTGCCTGAGCAGTTCGGTTCTGTAGATCACGGAATGCATCAGGATATACTGGCCTTTCCTGAATCGCTTGGCTTCATCCCAGCTGAACATTCTGCCCACAGGCAGAACCTTTCGGTATTCCATGACTTTCTTGCGTGCCTGTTCTTCTTTATCGTAAACGAAATTGCTGATCAGAAGATCGATCTTCTCTTCAGCATCCTGATTTTCCCGCAGTTTATCCAGTATAGACTTAAATGCGCTGGCTTTGACTTTATCGTCGCTGTCCACCACCTTGAAGTAAAGACCGGAGGCGTTCTCTATCCCCATGTTCACGGCTCCGCCGTGCCCCTTGTTGGGCTGATGGATCGCCCTGACGATCCCCGGATACTCAGCCTCAAGCCGATCGGCGATCACGGCAGTATTGTCCGAGGATCCGTCGTCCACAATAAGGACTTCAACCTCATCTCCTCCGACAACCAGGGAACTGATACAATTTTCCATATAATCCTGTGAATTATAGCAAGGTACAGCTATTGTCAATAATTTCATATTAAATTCCTTCCATATGCAGTCATCGGCTTAATATTATACCATACCTCTTCAAATAAGCCAATCGATCAGCATTTGCTGAATTCAGGACCTGAATTCAGGAAAGTGCATCTCTCTTCTCCTGAAGCAGCCATTTCAAATAGGCGCCGAAGGCTGAGGGAATGCAGTACCTGTCATCGATCTCTTCTTTAGCAGCCATGATAAATGGAATATCGCCTTCGCAAAAGGGATCCGTTATCACTTCATAGCCGCGCATGATCCACTTTTTGTGAGTAAATATGTGCTCCGCATCACTGATCCTTCTGATCCTGAGCGGTTCCACTGAGTGTTCCCTGAGCCATTTTACCGCTTCTTCCGGTTCCAGCTTCCCTTCTGTATTCGGAAATTCGTAAAGTCCTGCCAAAAGCCCCCGGGACGGCCTCTTTCTCACGGCGGTTTTATCTTCTGATCTGATCAGGAACACCGTCAGGTGTTCCTCTTTTTTGTCCTTACCGGCGGGAATCACGGGAAGATCCGACTCCGAGCCCGGTCTCTCCATGTGTATCCTGCAAAACTCAGAGATCGGGCAGTTTCCGCAGTCCGGTGCTGTGCCGGGGAGGCAGACAGCGTTCCCCAGGTCCATGAGCGCCTGGTTAAAGCTGCCGCAGGGATTTTCCTCCTGAGTGTTTTTGGACTCTTCCGGCATCAGATCCGTATAGTATTCCACGGCTTTCTTCAGCGCGGCAGGCGTCCGGATGTTCTCCTCATACATTGCAAGCCTTGAAAATATCCTCAAAAGGTTGCCGTCTACTGCGGGTATTTTCTCTCCGAATGCTATAGAGGCAATTGCGGCTGATGTGTAAGGCCCTATTCCCGGGAGCTGCCGCAGTTCCGCGGATGTCCGCGGGAGATTCCCTCCGAAGCTCTTCATTACTTCTTCCGCCGCCCTTTTCAGATTCCTGACCCGGCTGTAATAGCCCAGTCCCTCCCAGAGCTTAAGACATGTCTCCTCCGATGAATCAGCCAGGGATGCTATATCGGGAAGGCTGTTTAGAAATCGAATGTAATAGCCCTTCGCCGCTTCAACCCTGGTCTGCTGCAGCATGATCTCTGAAAGCCACACATGATAGGGAGCGGGATCCTCTCTCCAGGGCAGTTCTCTCCGGTTTTGATAATACCAGTTTAACAGTTCCTCATAAAATATTTTCATTTTCTATATATTGGCGTGTCATTCCCTTCCGGAGTGTTTTACAATGATCATCTCCGCGGCGATCCCTGCGTCGATCCTGCCGCTCTTGCTCTCATGGTCGGCAGCAATACAGTCGTTAAGCGCCTCAACAAGCTCCTCTGTATTATACATTCTCAGCGCGGGTTTATATTTTCTGCTGATAACAAAGGGAGGGACGCCCACTTTAGACGCGATCTCGCCGTCAGGCATTGTCCCGCTGAGTTCCTTTATCATGACTAATTGGTTAAACTGCCTTCTCATCAGGCTCAGAATGACCTGAGGCGCAGTTCTGAGCGCGCACAGTTCCATATATATTCCGAGGGCTTTCTTTCTGTCCCTCAGCGCAATGGCTTCGATCATGTCAAAGATCCTGTCCCTGATCCTGGGACTGCACACATCTTTAATATCCTGCTCAGTGATCTCCTTCTTTCCCATGCAGTAGCAGCAGAGCTTTTCCGCCTCCCCTGCAATATTCTGCATATCCTCCCCTGTGTATTCCAAAAAAAGCGCAAGGGTCCTTCCGCTTACGGAAAAGCCGTTCTTTCTGAAGACACCGCCTGCCCAGGCGCGCAGGTCTGCCTCCCCGGGCGTGACACACTCCAGGATATCTCCCTGTTTTTCTTTCCGGCTCTTAGCGATCGCTTTGTAAAGCCGTCCTCTCTTGTCGACGTTTTCCTCAACAAATACGATTGAAGTGGTGTCGGGAATTTCAGGTATAAAGGCGGCGATCTTGTCCGCTTCTTCCGCGATCGATGCGGCAGTTTTACTGCCGGTCACGGATCTTGACACGGATTTTGGATTCAGCAGCCCTGTGTTTTCAAGAACGATCACTCTCCTGTCCGCAAAGAAAGGAAGTGTCTGCGCCATCTCGATCAGTTCTCTTGCAGTAACATCCGCTCCGGTATAACGCGACAGGTTCATCGCGTCTCCGTCTCCTATGAGCGCCTTTACAAGTTTGTCTCTGTTTTGCAGCCTCAGATAAGCCTGTTCTCCGCTCAAAAGATATACACTTTTGAGGTCTCCGCTCCCGATCGCTTCATTAAATTGTCTCTGCTCTGCAGCGAAATCACTCTTTGCCTGTTTGGCGGCCATTGTTATCCCCACACACAATTCACGGCTGTCTGCCGCTTATACAATCTGGTTTCGTATTAACTTTCATTGAATGACATTCCCTGCGTTTTGTCAATAAAATGTATGAACAGAATACCCGCCCCTTCCGTCTGTTGTCACTGATATCTGTCCTGCTTTTCTTGTATCCGCAATATCCATTCCCGCATTCATGATCCTGCTGATCGTAGAAGGCGCGGGATGCCCGTAGCGATTCCCGTATCCGCAGGAGATCAGGGCAAGGCGCGAAGAGATCTTTTGAAGAAACTCTTCTGTAGTTCCTCCTTTGCTGCCGTGGTGGGCGATTTTCATAACGTCTGCCGATATCTTATTTCCGCCCAGATAATCCAGAAGATCCTTTTCCCCCTGTCCCTCAAGATCGCCCGTAAGGACAGCTGAAAACCTGTCATAGGTCAGCAGCATTACCGCTGAGTACTCATTCGCGTCCTCATAGTTTGCGTTCAGCGCGGGATGAAGGCAATTCAGATTCAATTTTCCCTTTGTATATGTCATTCCCCTGTGCAGATATGTGACCGGTATCCCTTTTAGTTTCGCTGTCTTCTCAATTTTGAGATATGTTTCTCCCTTGCGTTCCTCCGCGATGGAAGGCATCCCCAGACATCCGATCCGGATACCGCCCGGTGAGTCTGCCTGATCGAGGAGTTCCAGAAGTCCGCTGCAGTGATCAAGATCATCATGGGTCAGCAAACAGTAATCGATCTTTGCGATCCCGTGATACTTAAGAAATGGGATCTCCACATTTTCTCCGATCCCTTTCCTGGAGGAACTTCCTCCGTCGATCACGATCACACCGCTTCCGTTCTCGTCGCAGGTCCTGATAACGAGCCCGTCCCCCTGACCTACATCCAGCATATACAAAGCCATGGGCGGAGTATACCTGATCGTGAAGATCAGAAATACTGCGGAGGCGCAGAATGAAAAGCGCAGCACATGAAGTTTTCTGTCCCGGACTGATTTCAATCGCGAAACCGCGATGGCTGCGGCGATCAGAATGTAATAAACTGCGATCACCCAATTCGGCGGCCTACCCGGCGTCAAAGTATTGAATGGCAGCTTTTGAGTAAGATCGCACATCCTGTCAAAGATCCAAAGGATAAGGACCGAAACCTCTCCCGCAAGCCCGCAGGCACCGGAAAAAACGGCGCGCAGAACTATTTTGCCTGATAATACCCTTGCGGCAGTCCCCAGAATTAATGATATACATCCTCCTGTCATCAGTATGGGAGCCATAAAGATCACGACCATGTTTAAAAAAACGGAATACAGCGGGAATGTGTAATAGAAACTCAGATGCACCGGCAGAGTGAAGAGAGGGATCGCCAGAGGCTTTGCAGGAGACGGAAGCTCAGGGATCATCAGACCTGCGGCTGCGATCGCCGTAAAAGAAAAGAGAAAACCGCTGTATAAGAGATAACAAGGCTGTTCAATAAGAAGAAGCAGAGCAGCTATCGCCATTGCTGTAAGCGTATCGTAAGTCCTCCCTGCCGCTTTTGCCGCCGCCCTCATCCCGAACATGACCAGCGCTCTTATACATGAGGTATGCATACCTGTAAGCATGCCGTACAAATAAAGAAACGCTATGGTAACGATACATGAAATAAAGACCGGTGTCCTGCACTTTCTAAGAAAAGCGTAGATCCCGGAACCGATCAGAGAAATATGAAGGCCGGACACGCATATCACATGTACAATGCCTGATGCCTGGTACTTCTCTTTGATCTTTCTGTCAACAAGTCCGCTCTCTCCCAAAAGCATCGCTTTCATGACAGACGCGCACTCTCTGCCATATGTCCCATGCCTGCTGCCGTAGATCTCATCCATCTCAGCAGACAAATGCTCTCTCGCGAGGAAAAGTGTCGATCTTACAGGATCCTTCCCGCTGTTATAAGCGAGAATGTGTGTATTGCTCAGCTTAAACAGATAGCCTCCGATCACACTATAGTACAAAAAAGCGTCAAACTCACCGTCATTGGAAGGCTGCCTGAACAGCCGGATCTTTCCCCTTACCCGCACTGTGGCGCCTTCAACGGCCCAGATCTTCTGCGTTTGTGGATCCTCATCGATCGTACATAGTATTTTATCACCTCTTCTTATCTTAAAGGCTCCCTCCTTAGGGATCTCAGACTCAAGGCTGACATTACCCAAAGTCATTTGTATGTACTCTTCTCCTCCGGGATCCCGGATCGCATATTGTTTTTCCTCCACTGTCCCAACGAGAGTTACATACCTTCCCTCCGCCTTTTCGGCTATGAGAGGCTTCGGGGGTGAGAAAAGAACAGCGGCCCATACTGCCGCCGTAAAGAGCATTACAAAAAGACAAACCGGTCTTCGCAAGTTTCTCCTCCGTCCGTATTCATATTGATAATAATGGATTCTTCCCTGCCGGACCCGGCGCAGGGGACGGACCGAACGGTCCTGACATAATTATCCTAATCCGGATATACCCAAAAAGCAAGATACTCTCTGATATAAAAAGGCGGCTTTCGTCAGGTTAAGTTCCTGAGCGAAAGCCGCTGATCAAATTACTGTGTTTCCGTCTCCGCGCGTCTTTCGACGATCTCTTCATTCATTCTGAAGCTGCCGGAAAGGGGGATCGACTCCATAAAGACCGCGTCGGTATTACCGTCTACAGATATCAGCACGGATTCTATACTTGGAAGCTCGCAGAGCGAGTTTACGATCGAATAGAGCGCTGTCTGTGCAAGTACGCCTTCCTGTCCGTGAAGGAACTCGCTGTTCAGATTAACGTAGCAGCGACGGTCTCTGGTCGTGACATTGATCACTTTTGAAGCGCTGTTAACAGTAGGATGCGCGAAATTGCCGTTCGGTCCCTGTATGACCTGCTCGATGACGATCCTCTCAAGGGGCATATTACTGTTATAGACCACCGTTCTGTATGCGTCTACGAGTTTGTCTCCTGTCTCATTGGCAAAATACAGATGAAGCCGCACTCTCTCATAATTGCGCATCTCTGTATATGAGTTGTAGATGAACTGGTCCGGCTCCATGATGCCCGGCTCTTCTCCGTCCGCGTCACGGAACGCTTCACCTTCTACCATAAAATAGACGCCGTCCACATCCGCGAAACTGCAAAGAGTATTGACAATGGCGGTCCTTGTCAGTACTTCCTCGACGGCGCTCAGATCATAATACTCAGCGGAAAGATTGAGCGTGACGATCTTTCCCAATGTCTCACTGGACAGAAGTCTGAAATCCGTTATGGGAGCCCTGAGCGTCATCTCCTTGGGCTGAACGCAGAGTTTGGCGATCAATTCCTCAATGATCCTCTCCCGGTCGTCGGCCTCGGGAACATATTCCTGTTCCTGGATCCCGTAGTCACCCTTATTCAGATAATAGATCCTGATGCCTCTTTTATCAGCGCCTTTCTTTGCGCACGCACCGAGAAAGAGGCATAGTGTGAACAATATTAAGATTATTCCTGTCTTTTTATTCAAACTTTCTCTCCGGATGCGCCGCTTTCTGAAGGTTTCCCGTTTCCGCTGCTCTGCGCTTTCTTTACAGTTCCGGCGCCGGAAGATTTCCCGGCAGTACCGGTTTTCTTTTTTGCTGACGTGCCGGATGTATTCTTCCTGGTTGTTCCGGCAGAAGAC
>Ga0256405_10001178_pt1 | contig 74809 bp, 59 predicted proteins | sample RumenRJG_02DNA_FD_189096 | JGI IMG/M metagenome (GOLD analysis project Ga0256405, IMG submission 189096) | Bovine rumen microbial communities from Lethbridge, Alberta, Canada - RJG_02 | ecosystem: Host-associated > Mammals > Digestive system > Stomach > Rumen | place: Canada: Alberta...
CTAAGTTGGTTGCTAAATACGCAGCTAAACGTGCACAACTCCTCAAGGATGGTGACTATGTAGGGCTCCAGGCCCTTCCGAAGAACGCAAGTCCGGTTCGTCTGCACAACCGTTGCAAAATGACCGGTCGTCCGAAAGGATACATGCGTGCATTCGGTCTCAGCCGTATTCAATTCCGTGAGATGGCCTCCAAAGGCCTCATCCCGGGCGTAAAGAAAGCGAGCTGGTAATAAACGAAGTTTAATTAAATATTGTCCCGACAGGCGGGATTAATTTAACAACAAAAAAACAATGACAGATCCTATTGCAGATTACCTCACTCGATTGAGGAATGCTATCAAAGCCGGCCACCGTGTGGTTGAAGTACCGGCTTCGAATCTGAAGAAGGAGATCACTCGCATCTTGTTCGAGAAGGGTTATATCCTCTCGTACAAGTTTGTCGAGGATGGTCCTCAGGGCACTATCAAGATTGCCCTTAAGTATGATCCGCTGAACAAAGTGAACGCGATCAAGTGTTTGAAACGAGTATCCACCCCGGGTCTCCGTAAGTATGTAGGCTATCGTGAGATGCCGCGCGTACTGAACGGCCTCGGTATCGCTATCCTTTCGACCTCGAAAGGCGTGATGACCAACAAAGAAGCGTTGGCTCAACAGCTTGGTGGTGAAGTGTTGTGTTACGTTTATTAATAAGGAGGAACAGCTATGTCAAGAATTGGAAAACTTCCTATCGCTATCCCCGCAGGTGTTACCGTTACGGTAAGCCCGGAGAACGTAGTGACCGTTAAGGGTCCGAAAGGTGAGCTCAGCCAGGCTGTTGATCCCCTGATCACCGTAACCGTAGAAGACGGCGTTTGCCACGTTACCCGTCCGAACGACGAGAAAGAGGCACGCGCTAAACACGGATTGTATCGCGCTTTGATTCATAACATGGTCGTAGGCTGCAGCGAGGGTTACAAGAAGACTCTTGAACTCGTCGGTGTAGGTTACCGTGTAGAGCTCGCTCAGCCGCAAGTGCTGAACTTCTCCCTCGGTTATACGCACCCCATCTATCTCGGCTTGCCGAAAGAGGTGAAGGTGGAGACCAAGTCGGAGCGTAACCAGAACCCGCTCGTAATGCTCGAATCCGCTGACAAGCAGCTTCTTGGCCAGATTTGCGCTAAGATCCGCTCGTTCCGCAAACCGGAGCCGTACAAGGGTAAGGGTGTTAAGTTCCAAGGTGAAATCGTACGTCGTAAAGCTGGTAAGTCGGCTGGTAAATAATTAGAAAGGAAAAAAGTTTATGATTAAGAAAATCGCACGTCGCCTTAAAATTAAGGCATCGATCCGTACCAAAGTGAATGGTACTGCAGAGCGTCCTCGTCTGACGGTTTTCCGTTCTAACAGCCAGATTTACGCTCAGGTGATCAACGACTTGGAGGGTAAGACCCTCGCAAGCGCATCATCGCTCGCTATCAAAGACAAACTGACCAAGACCGAGAAAGCCGCTGAGGTAGGTAAACTGATCGCAGCTGCTGCTATCAAGGCCGGTGTCAATGAAGTAGTATTTGACCGTAACGGTTACCTGTACCACGGTCGTGTTAAAGCTCTCGCCGACGCAGCTCGCGAGGCAGGTCTCAAATTCTAACAAAGTACGAATATGCAAAGAGTTAAATCAACACAAGACCTCGAGCTCAAGGAGCGTCTGGTCGCTGTCAACCGCGTAACGAAAGTTACCAAGGGTGGACGTACTTTCACTTTCGCAGCTATCGTAGTTGTTGGAAATGAAGATGGTATTGTAGGTTACGGTTTGGGTAAAGCAGGTGAGGTTGCTGCTGCTATGCAGAAAGCTACCGAGGCTGCCAAGAAGAACCTCATCCAGGTGCCTGTTCTCAAGGGTACTATCCCTCACGAGCAGTTCGCTAAGTTCGGTGGTTCGCAGGTATATATCCAGCCCGCTACGCACGGTACCGGAGTAAAAGCCGGTGGTGCTATGCGTGCCGTTCTGGAGTCTGCAGGCGTTCACGACGTCTTGGCGAAATCCAAAGGTTCGTCTAACCCCCACAACCTCGTCAAAGCTACTATCCAAGCACTCGCTGAACTGCGTGACGCTCGTACCGTAGCTGCTAACCGTGGCGTAAGCCTCTCTACAGTGTTTAACGGATAAATTCTTCTACAACTATGGCAAAGATTAAAATTCAACAAGTACGCAGTACTATCAAATGTCCGAAGGTGCAGAAGGAAACCATGCAAGCGCTGGGTCTGCGCAAAATGAACGCAGTCGTTGAGCACGAAGCTACTCCCGCTATCCTGGGTATGGTAGAGAAGGTAAAGCACCTTGTTAAAGTTATTGACTAACCCTAAAACGAAATTGACATTATGGAATTGAATAATTTAACCCCTGCTGCTGGTTCGGTTAAGACCGCTAAGCGTGTCGGCCGTGGCGCAGGTTCGGGCCTCGGTGGAACCTCCACACGCGGTCACAAGGGTGCTAAGTCGCGCTCCGGTTACAGCAAGAAAATCGGTTTCGAAGGTGGTCAGATGCCTATGCAGCGTCGTCTGCCGAAGTTCGGTTTCAAGAACATCAACCGTGTTGAGTACAAAGCAATCAACCTCGCTACTCTCCAGGCTCTCGCTGAGGCTAAGAAACTGGAGAAGATCGGTTTGGTTGAACTCCACGAGGCTGGTTTCATCTCCAAAACCCAACTCGTTAAGATCCTGGGTAATGGCGAACTGAAAGCTAAACTGACCGTGCAGGCTAACGCTTTCTCCAAGAAAGCCGAAGAGGCTATCCTCGCAGCCGGTGGCACTATCGAGAAAATCTAAAAACGAAAATAATTATGAAGCCTTGAGCAAGCCGAGCGTAAGTCTAACTTACATAATTAACTTTGACGGAGACCAGCGGGAAATTTATTTACCAGATGGTTCACGGGAAAGTTAAAGCGGAAGCTCGCTTACGCAGCTCGGCGAAGCCAAGACTCCATAAGAAAAACGAGTTTTTATTATGAAGTTTATTGAAACATGTAAAAATATCTGGAAGATCGAGGACCTCCGTACGCGTCTGTTGATCACGGCTTTGTTCGTGCTCATCTATCGTTTCGGCTCGTTCATCGTTCTCCCGGGTATTGACCCTACTGCTTTGGCAGACCTGCATAAGCAGACAGAGGGCGGTCTGATGGCGTTGTTGGATATGTTCTCCGGTGGAGCGTTCTCCAATGCGTCTATCTTCGCGCTCGGTATCATGCCTTACATCTCTGCGTCCATCGTAGTACAACTGCTCTCTATTGCAGTGCCGTACTTCCAGAAGATGCAGAAAGAAGGTGAGTCCGGTCGTCAGAAGATGAACCAGATCACGCGCTATCTGACTGTGGCTATCCTGCTCCTGCAAGGCCCGAGTTACCTCGCTAACTTGGCTAACCAGCTGGGCGGAGAAGGTTTCGGCGCAGGGTTCATCGTTACGTCCACCATCCTCTTGGCAGCGGGCTCTATGTTCGTCATGTGGCTGGGTGAGCGTATCACCGACCGCGGTGTAGGAAACGGTATTTCCTTCATCATCTTGATCGGTATCATCGCTCGTTTCCCGCAGGCTATCGCACAGGAGTTCGTTTACCGCTTCACGGGAACCGGTGGTCTTATCATGTTCATCCTTGAGATCATGATCCTGATCGCAGTGTTGGCTTTTGCCATCATGTTGGTTCAGGGTACTCGTCGTATTCCGGTGCAATACGCAAAACGTATCCAGGGTAACAAGCAATATGGCGGTGTTCGTCAGTACATTCCTCTCAAGGTTAATGCTGCTAACGTAATGCCGATCATCTTCGCGCAAGCTATCATGTTCATCCCTATCGCTATCATGATGGGTATCGGAAGTACCGAGACCGGTGCTTTCATGGACAACGATGGTTTCTGGTACAACCTCGTATTTGCACTGCTCATCATCGCTTTCACCTATTTCTACACCGCAATCATCATCAACCCTGTCCAGATGGCAGAGAACTTGAAGGTGAACAACGGATTTATTCCGGGTGTGAAACCGGGTAAGAAAACGGCTGAGTATATCGATACCGTAATGAGTCGCATCGTACTTCCGGGTTCCATCTTATTGGCACTCATCGCCGTTCTGCCGGCAGTTGCTCGTAACATCTTTGGTATGACTTCGGGCTTTGCACAGTTCTTCGGCGGTACGTCCCTGCTCATCATGGTAGGCGTTATATTGGATACTTTGCAGCAGATTGAGAGCCACCTCCTGATGCGTCACTATGACGGATTCTTCGAGTCCGGCATGCGTATCAAAGGCCGCTCCGGTGCTATGGCTTACTAATTCGTTAAGATTGACGATTGGACGAATGACGAGGTACGATTGATTGTTCCATTGAAAAAATTGTTCGATTGTTCACTGTAAATCGTAAATTAAATTAAATCGTCAATAAATCGTAAATCGTAAATCGTTAAATCGTAAATTGTTTAGATGATTTTCCTGAAGACTGACGAAGAAGTAGAGCTGATGCGGGCAAGCAACATCCTGCTTGGTAAGACCTATGCCGAAGTGGCAAAGGCTATCAAGCCGGGTGTTACTACCGCCCAACTGGATAAGATTGCCTACGAGTTCATCATGGACAATGGTGGACGACCCGCCTGCCTCGGTTACGAAGAGTACCCCGCTACCCTCTGTACTTCGGTCAACGAAGTGGTGGTACACGGCATCCCTTCGGACAAGGTCATCCTTAAAGAAGGCGACATCGTTTCCATCGACTCGTCCATCGAACTCAACGGCTGGCACTCTGACAGCGCTTATACCTTCCCGGTGGGGGAGGTTTCACCCGAAGTTATGAAACTCCTTCGTACCACGAAAGAGGCACTTTACCTCGGCATTGAGCAGGCTGTTACGGGCAAACGTATAGGTGATGTCTCGTTCGCTATCCAAAACCACTGCGAGCGCGCAGGCTACGGCGTAGTACGCGAGTTCGTGGGACACGGTATCGGACGCGATATGCACGAGGAACCCGATGTGTGCAACTATGGTCGCCGCGGTAACGGCATCGTCCTCAAGAGTGGTATGACGCTTGCTATCGAGCCTATGATTACCCTCGGACGTCGTAACGTCCTCATCGAGGAAGACGGCTGGACCGCTCGCACCATCGACCGCAAACCCGCCGCACATTATGAATTATCCGTGTGCGTGCGCAACGGCAAGGCCGATATCTTATCCACCTTTGACTACATCCAACAGGTTTTGGGAGACAGATTCATCTAATAATAGTAACGCAAATTAGTAAACTAATTAAGCTTATGGCAAAACAAGACAGCATCGAAGTAGATGGAACCGTAGTTGAGGCATTGTCCAACGCTATGTTCCGCGTGCAACTCGAGAACGGACCGCTCATCATCGCCCACATCTCCGGCAAGATGCGTATGCATTACATCAAGATCCTCGCCGGTGACCGTGTCAAAGTCGAAATGAGTCCGTACGACCTCACGAAAGGACGTATCTCCTTCCGCTACAAGTAAATTAACAACCTTTTAACTCTATTCAGCAATGAAAGTTAGAGCTTCAATTAAAAAACGCAATGCCGATTGCAAGATTGTTCGTCGCAAAGGGCACTTGTATGTAATCAACAAGAAGGATCCGAAAATGAAGATGCGTCAAGGATAAGCGCAATCTTTAATTCGAATCAACCACTTCTAAAATCAATTATTTATTTAACAAAATTATCCTTAGTATTAAATTATGGCTATAAGAATTGTCGGTGTAGATATACCGCAGAACAAATGTGGCGAAGTCAGTCTGACTTATATCTACGGAATAGGTCGTTCAAGCGCAAAGAAAATTCTCGCAGAGGCAGGCATTGACCCAAGCATCAAGGTAGAGAATTGGACGGATGACCAAGCAGCTAAAGTCCGTGAGATCATCGGTGCTAAATTCAAAGTAGAAGGTGATCTTCGTTCGGAAACACAATTGAACATCAAACGCTTGATGGATATCGGTTGTTACCGTGGTGTACGTCACCGTATCGGTCTTCCCGTTCGTGGACAGAGCACCAAGAACAACGCCCGCACGCGCAAGGGACGTAAGAAAACTGTTGCAAATAAGAAGAAAGCAACGAAGTAATCGCTGAATGATTTATCATTCGAGAAGACTTCTTCGAATAAGAAGAAGGATTCAGTTAGTAACAACTATTTAAATTATCATCAAGTATTATGGCAAAGAAAGCTATTGCAGCTAAGAAGCGCGTAGTGAAGATTGATGGCGTTGGCCAGCTTCACGTGATGTCTTCTTTCAACAATGTAATCGTTACGGTTGCTAACGGTGACGGCCAAGTAATCAGCTGGTCTTCGGCTGGTAAGCAAGGCTTCCGTGGCAGCAAAAAGAATACTCCGTACGCAGCACAAATGGCAGCAGCTGACTGCTGCAAGGTCGCATTCGACCTCGGTCTGCGTAAAGTTAAAGCATACGTTAAGGGTCCCGGACAAGGACGTGAGTCGGCTATCCGTGCTTGCGTAGCCGCTGGTATCGATGTAACTGAAATCGTTGACGTTACCCCGATGCCGCACAACGGTTGCCGTCCTCCGAAACGTCGTCGTGTATAATGTTTAACCCTTTAAACGTAAATTAATTATGGCAAGATATATTGGCCCAAAATCTCGCATCGCACGCCGTTTCGGCGAGGCTATCTTCGGCGAGGATAAGGTGCTTGCAAAACGTCCGTACGCACCCGGACAACACGGCGTTAACCGTCGTAAGAAAAACTCTGAGTATGGTACTCAGCTCGCTGAGAAGCAGAAAGCTAAATACACCTACGGTGTACTCGAGCGTCAGTTCCGTCTTCTCTTCGCAAAAGCTGCCCGTACCAAAGGTATTACCGGTGAGATCCTGATCCAGCTTCTCGAGTGCCGCCTCGACAATATCGTTTATCGTCTTGGTATGGCTCCTACTCGTGCTGCTGCGCGTCAGCTCGTTAGCCACCGCCACATCACTGTGGACGGCAAAGTAGTGAACATCCCTTCCTTCGAGGTGAAACCCGGCCAGGTTGTTGCTGTTCGCGAAAAAGCTAAATCGCTTGAGGTCATCAATGAGTCCCTCCAGGGCTTCAACCACGCTAAGTACGGTTGGCTCGAATGGAACGAGGCCGACAAGGCTGGTAAGCTGCTCAATGTTCCCGCTCGCGCTGAGATCCCGGAGAACATCAAGGAGCAATTAATCGTTGAGTTGTACTCTAAATAATCATTAAATTCATGGCAATATTAAATTTCATCAAACCTGACAAGGTGATAATGTTGGATTCGAGTGCGAACAAAGGTATCTTTGAGTTTCGCCCACTCGAGCCGGGGTATGGAATCACGATAGGCAACGCGATTCGTCGCGTACTGCTGGGTAGCCTCGAAGGCTACGCCATCTGCTCTGTCAAGATCAGTGGTATTGATCATGAATTTGCTACGATCCCCGGTGTAATCACTGACGTTACCAACCTTATCCTCAACCTCAAGCAGGTTCGCTTCCTCCACAAAGAGGGCATCGACGAGACCACCGAAACGGTCAAACTCCATGTCCACAAGCAGAAAGCCTTCCTCGCCGGTGAGTTCAATACCGTCCTGCAGAACTTCGAGGTACTCAACCCCGAACTCCAACTCGCAGAGATGGACGACTCAGCGGATTTTGAGATTGAGATCACCATCAACAAGGGTCGCGGATACGTGCCCGGTGATGAGTCCCGTGCGAAAGATGCGCCTATCGGCACACTCGCTATCGACTCCATCTACACACCTATCCGTAACGTCATGATTTCGGTTGACCAGTTCCGTGTCGAGCAACGTACCGACTACGAGAAACTGACGATTGAGATTACCACGGACGGCTCGATTGCCCCGCAACAGGCACTCACCGAAGCCGCTAAGATCCTCATCTACCACTTCATGCTCTTCTCTGACGAGCGCATCGTTCTCGAAGAGGAGACCAAGAAGAACAGCAACGCACTCGACGAGGAGATCCTCCGTATGCGTCAACTCCTCAACCAGAAACTGCAAGACATGGACCTCTCCGTGCGTGCACTCAACTGCTTGAAGGCTGCTGAAGTAGAGACGCTTGGCGAACTCGTTAAGTACCACCGCGCTGACCTGCTCAAGTTCCGTAACTTCGGTAAGAAATCTCTCACCGAACTCGACGAACTCCTCGAGCGCAACGGCCTCGCCTTCGGTATGGACATCTCGCGCTATCGTGCGCTGGATTAATTAAAATAATTATTAATTAGCAATGACAGTGTCCTTTGTACATTGTACATTGTCAAATTGTACATTAAATTATGCGTCATAATAAGAAATTCAACCACCTTAGCCGCAAGGCCAACCATCGCGCAGCGATGTTGTCCAACATGGCGTGCTCGCTGATCATGCACAAGCGTATCAGCACGACCCTCGCTAAGGCTAAAGCGCTCCGTATCTACGTGGAGCCGATCCTCACTCGTGCCAAAGAGGATAACATGAACAACCGTCGTTTGGCTTTCTCCCTCCTCAAACAGAAAGAGGTCGTTACCGAACTCTTCCAGAATGTAGGCGAGAAGATCGCTAACCGTCCCGGTGGTTACACCCGTATCCTCCGCACAGGCTTCCGTCTGGGCGATGCTGCTGAGATGTGTATCATCGAGCTCGTTGACTACAATGAGAACATGCTCAAGGAGACCAAGAAAGCTGCTAAGAAAGCTACCCGCCGTGCCGGCAAGAAAGCCGCTAAGGAAGAGGCAGCTGAGGCCGTAGCCGAAGCAGCCGAGGCTCCGAAGGCAGAAGAGAAAGCAGCTGAGTAAATTGACTCAATGGTCAAATGACCAAATAAATCGTAAATCGTAAATCGTTAAATCGTAAATAGATTTATGTTTTTAGACGTCAATTCCCATAAACAAAACGTTACAGATCTCGCCAACTGCAAGGTTGGCGAATCTGTTTCCGTTTCCGGCATGATCCATAATGTTCGTGTAACGAAATGGGGCGGCTTCATCGTGCTCCGCAAATCGCGTGGACTCTTGCAGGCCGTTGTCTCCAACGAGACCTCCAAGTTCTTCGACGAGAAAGGCACAGAGATCGCCATGAACGACCTCTGCCGCGAGATGGCGATCACCCTCACCGGTACCGTCAACGAGGCGAAGATCAAAGACCCCGCAGCCTTCTACAACACCATTGAGATTGCTGTCTCCGAGGTCCGCGTCCTCTCCCGCCCGACAACCGCCGAGGTAGTGGACATGAACGCCCTGAAGTTCGGCGACGAAGAGACACTCCTGCGCTATAAGTTCGACAACCGTCAGGTCACCCTTCGCAACCCGCGCGATATGGCGATCCTCAAGGTACAATCGACTATCGCACGTGCCTTCGGCGAGTTCCTCTCGGCCAACGGCTTCACCCAGATCTTCACCCCGAAGATCGTGAGCGAAGGTGCTGAAGGTGGCGCTAACGTCTTCAAAATGGATTATTTCGGCAAGCAGGTCTACCTCGCGCAGTCCCCGCAGTTCTACAAACAGATCGGCGTCGGTGTCTATGAGCGCGTCTTCGAGATCGCACCCGCCTACCGCGCAGAGAAACATGCTACCTCCCGTCACCTCAATGAGTACATCTCCCTCGATGTCGAGATGGGCTTCATCAAAGGTCAGGAGGATGTCATGACCCTTGAAGCAGCATTGCTGCGTCATATCATCGCGGTCGTAGAACGCGATTGTGCCCACGAACTCCATCTCTTGAACGCCGTTAACCCCGTATTGCCCGAGCAGGTACCGGCATGGAAACTGAGCGAAGTGCACGAGATCCTCTTCGAGAACCACCTCTGCGAAGCAGACCACCGTGGTGAAGACGACCTCGCGCCGGAAGAGGAACGTGCTATCTGCAAGTACGCCTTCGAGAAATACGGTTCGGACTTCGTCTTCGTCACCCACTTCCCCTCCGAGCACCGCGCTTTCTATGCGATGGACGACCCCGAGGACCCGACGCTGACTCTCAGCTTCGATCTCCTCATGCGAGGTCTGGAGATCACCTCCGGTGGTCAGCGTATGCATAAAGAGGCGGACTATCGCGAGAAGATGCTCCGTCGTGGCATGAACCCCGATGCGTTCCATTTCTACCTCGATACCTTCAAGAACGGCATGCCTCCTCACGGCGGTTTTGCTATCGGTCTCGAGCGTATCACGGCTTGCTTCTTAGGCATCGCCAACGTCAAGGAATGCTCCATGTTCCCGAGAGACATCAACCGCGTTGCTCCATAAAAATAGAGACCTTCGGGTCTCTTTTTTTTATTTTCTCTTGCATATGTCAAAAAAAAGCAGTACCTTTGCAGCGTCAAAGAACGAAGTTAATCGTGCCCATGTGGCTAAGAAAAATGTTGCACCATGAGAAACATTATTATCAGTACCCTTGTTTTGTTGTTGATTCTGACGGGTTGTAACTCGCGTACGCCGCAGTATCGCATCGGCGTGAGTCAGTGTCTGGATGATGCCTGGCGGCAGAAGATGAACTATGAGATGGAGCGTGAGCTATTGCTTCATCCCGATATGACGCTCTCGCGCCGTATAGCTTACGGCAGCAACGAGTTGCAGTGTGCCCAGATCGATAGTTTTATCAAAGAGCGCGTAGATCTGCTGATTGTCAGTCCCAATGAGGCAAAGCAGGTACAACCCGCTGTGACGAGGGCTTATCGGGCAGGTATTCCTGTGATTGTAGCCGACCGCCGTGTCCCCGGTGACGAATGGACCGCTTTCATCGGTGGCGATAACTACAAGGTTGGTCAACTCATGGCGCATTGGGTGATGGAAAAATGGAAAACAGCCCAACAAACCGCGCAGCGCTCAAACTCCCCCAAACGAGGCACTGTCTCCAAACCCTTCGTCGTGCTGGAGGTGGCCGGCCTGCCTGGATCGACGCCTGCTACTCTTCGTCATAAAGGAATGATGGAAGGTATCGAAGAGGCGAAAGGCGAAGGGTTAGAGGCTAAAGTAGAGGTGCAGAGCGTGATGGGACGTTGGTACAAGGAGAATGCCTATGAGGCTGTCTCGGCTTACTTGGAGACTCACCCTCTGCCGGATGTCATCGTGGCGCATAACGACCTTATGGCGATCGGTGCCGCCGAGGCAGCGGGGGGTGTTCCTATCATGGGTGTGGACGGCATTCATCCGGGCTTGCAGGCTATCGTTGACGGTATGATCGAATGCTCCGCTACGTACTCCTCTCGCGGCGATATGCTGATCGATGCCGCCGCGCACATCTTACATAAGGAACCGTACGTGCGCGATACAGTGTTGGAAACGACGCTCGTGGATATCACCGCCGCGTACCCCATGCTCAAACAGGACGAGGCTATCACGCGTGATCTGGAGACCCTGCATATCGTACAAACCCAATCCGAAAGCAAATGGAAACAATTACAGTTCGATAGATTCATGCTTATTCTGTCTGTGGTATTTTTCTTCACTCTGTTCATCATCACCTTAGGCTATGTTTTCATCAAGCAGCGCAGGATGCAGACGGAGATCAAGCATGATATCATCCCTCAGTTGGAGAATATGCAAGAGGCTATCCAGCTCAGCAAGAAAGATGAGGCCTTTGCTGAGAGACTGCGTCAAGTGGTGGATGATTATCTGACAGATCCGAATCTGACCGTAGAGTTCTTGGGTAGTAAACTGCAACTAAGCCGCACGCAGCTCTTCCGTCGTGTGAAAGCGGTTGCCGGAAAAGGACCGCTGGATTATATTCGTGAGCGGAGATTGTTACGCGCGGACGAATTGCTTCGAACAACCGATATGACTATCCAGCAAGTAGCTTTGGAATTATGTTTCTCCAGCCCGGGCTATTTCACCAAATGCTATAAGGAATACTTCGGTCACCTGCCTAGTGCGCGCTAATATGAAACATTTATAAATACTAATTTTGTTGCAAAATATGTTACATTTGTTGCAGTGAAACATCAGTGGCATATTTTGCAACATTATTATTTGCGCATGTGTATAATTAGATGTACTTTTGCAGCGGAATTGAGTTTGACTCGGTTTCGCTGCTTGACTTTTTTATTTAAATTTTAATATATCATGAATTCAAAAAGTGTTTTTTTAGCCTTTCTTTGGATGCTATGCTTCACGGCATTCGCTCAGGCGCAAGTGACTGCGACGGGTGTTGTGGTAGATGCAGCTACGGGCGAACCCATCATTGGCGCGTCTGTTCTGGAGGAAGGCACATCGAATGGTACAATCACCGATTTCGATGGTAATTTCTCACTTCCCGTCGGCAAGGATGCCATGGTAGTGATTTCGTATGTGGGTTATAAGACCCAGCAGTTATTCCCGACAGCGAACATGAAAGTCTCCCTCGCGGAGGACAGCGAGGTGCTGGAGGAAGTGGTAGTAACCGGTTATACGACGCAGCGCAAAGCCGACCTGACCGGTGCGGTATCTGCTGTCTCGGCGAAAGATCTGGAGAAACAGCAGGAGAATAACCCGATGAAGGCCCTTCAGGGAAAAGTGCCGGGCATGAATATCTCTGCGGATGGTAACCCTTCAGGAACAGCAACGGTACGTATCCGAGGCACAGGTTCTTTGAATTCCTCCAACGATCCTCTTTACGTCATCGACGGCGTACCGACGACCTCGGGTATGCATGAACTCAACCCGAATGATATCGAGTCTATTCAGGTGCTCAAAGATGCCGCGTCCGCTAGTATATATGGTTCGCGCGCGGCGAATGGTGTCATCATCATTACCACCAAGAAAGGCTCGGAGGGTAAGTTAAGTGTCTCTTTGGATGCATCCGTAGCCGTGCAGAACTACGTAAACCGTATGCACGTCCTCAATTCCGAACAGTTCGGTCGCGCTATGTGGCAGGCATATGTCAACGATGGTACGGCGGATCCGAATACGAATGTGCTTGGTTACCGTTACGACTGGGGCTATAACGAGCAAGGTCAGCCGGTTTTGAATAACATCATGCTCAATAAGTACCTTGATGCTGCCGGAACAGTACCCGTAAGCAACACAGACTGGTTCGCTCAGACCACCCGTCCCGGTGTAATCCAAAACTACAATATCTCTGTCAGCAATGGCGGAAAGAAGGGTAGCGCGTTCTTCTCTCTGGGTTACTACAAGAACGACGGTATTATCAAGACGACTAACTTCGACCGTTTCTCGGCACGTGTTAACACCGACTATAAGATGCTGAATGACATCGTGACTATCGGTGAGAACTTCACGCTTAACCGCACTTCTGAGGTAGGCGCTCCCGGCGGTTACATTGAGAGCGTGCTCCAATACAACCCCTTGCTGCCGGTCTATACGACCAACGGCGATCTGGCGCAGGCTCCTTCGTCCAGCGGCTTCCCGCAACGTGAGAATCCTCTCTCCATTCTGGAGCGCAACAAAGACAACCGATACACCTATTGGCGTTTGTTCGGAAACGTGTTCATCAATATCAACCCGATCAAGGGTCTGAATATCCGTACCACGGCAGGTATCGACTATGCGCAGAAGAAGCAACGTTTCTTCACGTATCCTATCACCGAAGGCGTAGTAGCCAACGATAAGAATGCCGTTGAGGCAAAGCAGGAGCATTGGACGAAGTGGATGTGGAACGCCATTATTACCTATAATCTGGAGAAGGGCAAACACCGTGCAGACTTCTTGTTGGGAACAGAGCTTAACAGACAGATAGATGAGTGGTTCTCTGCTTATAAAGAGGACTTCATCGTGCTCAATCCTACCTATATGTGGCCCTCAGCAGGAACGGGTATAGCCCAGGCTTATGGAGGCGGCGGCAGTTACTCGCTGATCTCTTTCTTCGGCAAAGCTAACTACAGTTACGACAACCGATATCTGGTATCGCTGACGATGCGTTATGACGGTTCAAGCCGTTTCGGTAAAAACAACCGCTTTGCTTTCTTCCCCTCTGTTTCCGCCGGTTGGCGTATCAGCCAGGAGAAGTTCATGGCAGGAGCCAATTCGTGGATGGACGATCTGAAACTGCGTGTCTCGTGGGGTCAGACGGGTAACCAGGATATCAATGCTACCGCACGCTATACCATCTATGACTCCAACTATGGTGTGAACGAGAACGGTGGTCAGAGTTACGGTACGTCGTACGATATCGCCGGCACCAACGGTGGCGGTATTCTTCCTTCGGGTTTCCGCCGCACGCAGATCGGTAATGACGATATCAAATGGGAGACTACGACCCAGACTAACGTCGGTCTCGATTTCTCTTTCTTCAAGCAGACGTTCTACGGTTCGTTCGACTGGTTCTATAAACAAACGAAAGACATCCTTGTGCTCATGACCGGTATCGGAGTAATGGGTGAAGGCGCATCGCAGTGGGTGAATGCCGGCGCGGTGGATAATATGGGTGTTGAGTTCCAGTTAGGTTACCGTAACCAAACTAAAGGCGGTTTCAAATACGATATCTCCGCCAATATCTCTCATTATGATAATAAGGTAATTGATATGCCTGCAACAGTAGCAGCCAGCGGTGCCTTTGGAGGCAACGGCGTACAGTCCGTAGTTGGTCACGCTATCGGATCGCAGGTGGGATATATAGCCGACGGTATTTTCAAGAGCCAGGAGGAGATTGACAATCATGCTTATCAGGAGGGTGCCGGCTTAGGACGTATCCGCTATCGTGATATCAACGGCGACGGCATGGTCAGCGAGGCAGACCAGACTTGGATCTATTCGCCTATACCCGCGGTCGCTTTCGGCGCTAACTTCTACTTTGAGTACAAAGGATTTGACCTGACGCTCTTCTTCCAAGGCGTAGGCGGTCAGCAGGTCATCACGAAGGACTTCAAGCAGCAGACGGATCTCTGGTCCGGTGTTAATGTAGCGAACCTTAATAAAGGAACGCGCGTGTTAGACGCGTGGAGTCCCTCCAACCCCGATAGTGACATACCTGCGCTGTCCACCAACAATAACAACAACGAAACCCGTGTCAGCACCTATTTCGTAGAGGATGGTTCGTTCCTTAAACTGCGTAACCTGCAGCTGGGTTATAACCTGCCTAAAAACGCGTGCGACAAGATGAAAATGCAAAACTGGCGTTGGTTCGTTTCGGCGCAAAACGTATTCACTATCCACTCGGCGAAGTTCACCGGTGTCGATCCGGAGGTGCCTACCTTCGGTTATCCTATCCCGTTAACCGTAACCTTGGGTACCAAAGTAACTTTCTAAGTTGAAAGTTTAAAGTTGAAAGTTTAATGAAGTTTAAAAGTTTAAAGTAGAAAGTTATGAAAACATTCAATAAAATAGCCTTTGTACTTTGTACATTGTTCCTTTGTACCGCTTGCGACAGTTTCCTGAACCAGGATGTGCCGCAGGCAACGCTGAGCGAGGAGCAGGTCAATGACCCTCAGTATATCGACAATATCTGTATTTCCGCATATGCTATTTTTATCTCTGCGGAGGATATCAACTCGTCATTCTCGATGTGGAACTTCGATGTCCGCTCCGACGATGCTTACAAAGGCGGTATCTCGGAGAACGACGGTGATGTCTTTCACCAGTTAGAGGTGAGCCAGGGTATATTGACGACCAACTGGAATATCAACGACATGTGGGTGCGTCTGTATAACTGTCTGAGCCGTGTCAACGCCGCCATCGCTGCATTGGACGCCATGGATGACAGCTATGAACTCAAAGAGCAACGTCTGGGCGAAATGAAGTTCTTGCGTGCGTATGGTCATTTCCTGCTCAAACGGTTGTACAAGAATATCCCCTTTGTCATGGATCCGCTGATGAAACAGGCGGACTATAACGAGTTGAGCAACACCAAATATACCAATGACGAAGGATGGCAACTTATTGCCGATGACCTTGAATATGCGTATAGCGTATTACCTGCTACCCAGGCGGACAAAGGCCGTCCGACGCAGGCGTCAGCAGCTGCATTGTTAGCGAAAGTATATCTGTATAAGGCTTACCGTCAGGACGATCCCGCTTCGCATCAGGTGACAGAGATCAACCGTGACGATTTGGAAAAAGTGCTTCAATATACCGAGGAGGGTATCTATACCGCCGGCGGTTACGGTTTGGAGGATGATTTCCATAATAACTTCCGTCCGGAGCCGCAGTATGAGAACGGCAAGGAGAGTCTTTGGGCGATGCAATACTCGACCAACGACGGTACGAACTTAGGTAACTGTAACTGGTCTTACGGCTTGATGGTACCGGGTATCGAAGGCGTGACGGATGGCGGTTGTGATTTCTACAAGCCGAGTCAGAACCTCGTAAACGCTTTCCGTACCAACGCCGAAGGGCTGCCCTACATCGACACGTTCAACGACAAGGATTTCGATGCTTCTACCGACAATGCCGATCCCCGTCTCTGGCTGACGGTAGGTATAGCCGGTTTCCCGTATGAGTTCAACCCGAACCTCATCATGAGCCGTACGCATAACTGGAGTCGTTCCAATGGTCTGTATGGTTATCACGTGACTCTCAAACACAACGTGGACCCGGAGAGCGGTTACCTCATCCGTTCCGCCCTGTGGTTCGGTACGCCGATGAACCGTATCGTCGTCCGCTACGCAGACGTACTGTTGATGCGTGCGGAGGCCATGGCTCAACTGGGACGTGATCAAGAGGCTATCGAACTGGTTAACCAGCTCCGTAACCGTGCATCGCGCAGTATTGGCATGCTTGCCGGGTATGACACCAACTACGGAGCCAAGATCCGCGTCAAACCCTATACCGACTATTCGAACGCACTTGCCAAAGTCAAAATGGAGCGTCGTCTGGAGCTTGCGATGGAGAGTGAGCGGTTCTTCGACCTCGTACGTTGGGGCGAAGCGGCTCAGGTGATCAACAAGTATTACGTAGAGGAAGCAAACGACTGCCGTATCTACACCTCTGCGCATTTCACTGCCAACAAAAACGAGTATCTGCCTATCCCCCATGAGCAGGTATCCGCTTCCAATGGACATTACAAACAAAATATAGGAGGATGGTAATTATGAAAACACTAAATAAGCTTTTATCTTTGAGCGTAAGCGTTCTTTTATCTTTGAGCGCAGCGGTCTATATGACCTCTTGCCAAAAGCAGGACAATCCGTTCAATGTCGATGGAGACTGCCGCATAGATTCGTTGGTTCTCGATGAGATCTATCCGGGTGTAGTGGATCATGCGTCGGCTACGGTCACAGTAGCTGTCCCTGAAGTACACGACGACCATCTGATGACCATCACTACGCTCCGTCTCTCTGCCGGAGCAAAGGCTACGCCCGCTCAAGGCGCTCAGGTGAATATGACCTCTCCGATTGTGATTCATGTGGAGAACGGCAATGTCTATCGCGATTATAAAGTGCGAGTAAAGCACGATGAGGCGCGTATCCTCTCTTTCATGCTCAACGAGCTCTACGTGGGTATCATTGACCAGGTGGCTCATACGATCACGGTCTCGGTGCCTGTCGGAACGGATCTCAAGACCATGATCCCGAATATCAAGACCACCGACGGCGCAATCGTATCGCCACAATCAGGTCTGCCATGTGATTTCACTAACCCTGTGGACTTCACCGTGACGTACAACACCGCTTCTACTACCTATAAGGTAACCGTTAAGGAAAAGGGCAACCCGGTTGTGCTCTATCTCGGTCTGGCTCAGACGGCTGCGCAACTCAACCCCGAGGAGCAAGAGGCGGTTAACTGGATGCTTGCTAATGCGGAGAACTCCGACTATGCTTCCTTCGCTGATCTGGCAGCAGGAAGGGTGGTGATGACGGATTGCAAGGTAATCTGGTGGCATTTCCATAAGGACGGAGGTCTGGAAGGCAAGGGTGCCTTCGAGGCAAACGCTCCTGAAGCCGTCGATTATACCGTGCTCGACAAACTCAAAGAGTTCTACCATGCCGGTGGATCGTTCCTGCTGACCCGTTATGCGGTGAACCTGCCGTACTATTTAGGCGAAGCCGAGTGCTTTCCGAATAATGCATGGGGCGGAAAGGAGTCCGATGCAGAGCGCGTAGGCGGTCCGTGGGAGTTCGCTATCACCGGTCATACCGACCATGCCCTCTGGCAGAACCTGACCATGAACCCTTCAGCGCTGGATCACGTCTATACTTGTGACGAGGGTTATAAGATCACGAACTCCACCGCACAATATCATATCGGCTCCGACTGGGGTGGCTACGCGGATCGCGATGTGTTCCACGAGAAGACCGGCGCTTACGACATCGCCGGTGGAACGGATGCAGTTGTGGCATGGGAGTTCCGCAAGACTGCTGAACACGGTGCTATCATCTGTATCGGTTCCGGATGTTACGACTGGTACACGGCTGCAGATCCCAGCGAGTACACCTCCTACTACCACGAGAATATCGCTAAGATAACCGAAAATGCGTTTAATTACCTAAAGCAATAATACGTTATGAAAACCAAGAAAATCATATCCTTTGTACTTTGTACAATGTTCCTTTGTACCTTCCTGACTTCCTGTCAGGAGAATATTCCGCAGGAGCAAAAGGACTGGGAGAATATCACTACCTATTTCAATGCGTCGGATGAGTCGGGGACGACTACCTATTATATTCCTTCCGCAGGTTCTGTAGGTGACCCGTTGCCTTTCTTCGACCCGGTAGCGAAGGAGTACAAGATCCTTTATCTCCATAATTTCGAGCAAAATATGGAGGAGACCTTCCACCCCTTGTGGGGCATCCGTACTACCGATTGTGCTACCTATACCTCTATGGGCGAAGTGCTGCCTACCGGTCGCGCCGGAGAGCAGGATGCAGCCCTCGGTACCGGTTGTGTAGTCTATGATGAGGCGCAGAAGCTGTATTATATCTACTACACAGGTGAGCGCTACAAACCCGCTGCCGATGAGGACCGCCAAGTCGTTATGCGTGCCACTTCTCCGGACTTTAAGACATGGACCAAGGACCAACTTTTCCGTCTGCGTGGAGGTGATTACGGATATAGCACGCTCAATTTCCGCGATCCGTATATCTGGAAGATGGAGGACGGCTATCATATGATCGTTGCTACCAAACCGATGCCTGCCGGTTCGCGTGCCGAAGACAAAGACGGTTGCTTCGCCGAGTTCTTCTCTACCGACCTGCAGACCTGGGAACACAAAGGTGTCTTCGCCAAAATGGTGTGGGATCGTTTCCTCGAGTGTCCCAATGTGTTCAAGATGGGTGACTGGTGGTATCTGACCTATAGCGATATGAGTGCCTTCGAGCGCCGTGTCCACTATCTCAAAGGACATACCATCGACGAACTCAAATCCGCTACCGCTCCTCATTGGCCGGACAGCAAAGAGGGTGCGTTGGATAGCCGTGCTTTCTATGCCGGAAATACTGCCTCCGACGGTACCGACCGCTATATATGGGGATGGTGTCCCGAGCGTCGCGGTAAGGACAATACAGATATCAGTCCGGATGCCGAGCCTAAGTGGGGAGGTACCATGGTTGTGCATCGTCTCATGCAGCGCGAGGACGGTACGCTCTATACCGCAGAGGTGCCTGCTATCTGTACCAAATACAACCAAACGGCTACTCTCAAACCCGTGAAGAAATGGGGTGAGGAAGAAGGTAATCTCTCTATTGCGGACGGTGTTTACTCCATGAAGGCTTATAGTTCCGTCATGTTCAACACCCTCGGCTACCACAATCATATCTCCATGACCGTCACCACCGCTGACAAAGCCGACCGTTTCGGCATCTCCTTCGTCCGCGGCGACCGCAAGGATGGTGACAAGACCTACGAGAAATACTACAGCATCATGGTCTGCCCCGACGGCAATAATAACTATATCCGTTTCGAAGAGGAGCAGGGCAAATGGGAACTCAAAGGTGGCGGCAGCTATCCTTTCCCGATTCCTGCGGACAGAACGTATAATATCAACATCTATACCGACAACTCCGTGCTTGTGATGTATATCAACGATGTGCTCACTTATACCCAGCGTATCTATGGCATCCAGCGTAACTGCTGGTCTGTCAACTGCTACGAAGGCGCAATGACCGTCAAAGATATCCAAGTTAAACAATATTAACCCTTTAAAATTTATTGATTATGAGAAAAATTTCTCTTATTGCGCTCTTCGCAGCGCTGGTAATGAGTGTTAACGCTACCGACATCTGGACCGGTTCAAAACATGTTTCGTGGTCTGACGGAGGTGTTCAGATTGCAGCCGATCAGTTCGCAGCGGCTCAACCCGGAAACTTACTCAAAGTGCACTTCACCGATGCTACTGACGGTATTGAGTTCAAGGTAATGAATGCTAACTTCGACCACCTGGCAGGTAGCCGTGAGGCGGCTTGGATCAGCGGCAACGGCGCTTTTGAGCAGTTCCTTACTTCCTCCGCTGTCGATAGTCTCAAGGCCTATGGTCTGGAAATCATCGGCGCTAACTTCACTTGCACCCAGGTAGAACTTCTTGAGAGCAAAACCCTCAAGGATGGTTTTACTGTTTGGACCGGTTTCTTCTGGGCTGACGATTGGACCACACTCGAACTCTACTACAACGGCTATGCCGGTGTGGACTGGAGCAAAGCAACCGCACTCCGCATCTACTCGGAGGCTAACCGCGCGGATTTTGTGATCAACATCAAGGAGAACTGGGATGCTGAAGGCCAGATTGCAGACCAAACAGCTATGTCCGCAGGTGAGGGCTACATGGAACTCCCGCTGACTGACGAGCTCCGTACGCGTCTCGCTAACGCCGGTCACTGGATGATTCAGTTCAACAAAGAGGCAGGTAGTCCCTTCAACGTAACCGATATCGTGCTCGTTGGCGATTTCCCTTCTGATATCTCCAACACCGAGGTTGAGAGCAAGGCTGTTAAGTTCTTCGAGAACGGACAACTCGTGATCATCAAGAATGGTGTTAAGTACAACGCCCTCGGCGCTCAACTCTAATCACCACTACGGTATAGGCGGCTGATTACCGCCTGTACTGACCAACAATAAATAACTATGCATATGAAAAACTCAGCATTGATATTCTGTGGAGCACTGTTTGCTCTGACCGCAGTGGGCTGCGCTCATCGCCCTGCTACGCACCCGACCGACGAGCCTTTCCGCTCCGTCTATCACCACTCACCGGCAACCAATTGGATGAATGACCCGAATGGTATGTTCTACGACGAGGCGAACGGCGTATGGCACCTCTACTACCAGCACAATCCCTTCGGTACTACCTGGGGACCGATGCACTGGGGACATGCCACTTCGACCGACCTCCTCACTTGGGAGGAACACCCCATTGTACTTTATCCGGATTCTATCGGAACGATCTTCTCCGGTTCGGCAGTCATTGACAAAGATAATACCGCCGGATTCGGGGAGAACGCTATCGTAGCTATCTTCACTCAGTCTGAGCGTATTGGGCAACATCAGTCTATCGCGTATAGCACCGACGGCGGTTATACCTTCACCAAGTACGAAGGCAACCCCGTACTCATGGGCGACATCGCCGACTTCCGAGATCCGAAAGTGACTTGGGATGGCGATCATTGGCTGATGACGCTTGCCTGCCAGCAGGAGATCCGTTTCTATGCTTCGCCGAACCTCAAGGAGTGGACTTATCTCTCGTCCTTTGGAAAAGATCTCGGTGCACACGGCGGTGTCTGGGAGTGCCCGGAGCTGCTGAAGATGGGTGACAAATACGTCCTCCTTGTATCCATCAACCCCGGTGGACCATTCGGCGGCTCCGCTACCCAGTATTTCGTAGGTGATTGGGACGGCAAGGAGTTTAAATGTGAAAATGGTAAATATGAAAATGAACAAACGGTTCCGTGGCTGGATTACGGCAAGGACAACTATTCCACTTTCACATTCCACAACGCGCCGGAAGGACGCTTTGTAGCGCTGGGGTGGATGTCGAACTGGCAGTATGCCAACCAACTGCCGACAGTTGCATTCCGTTCCCAGAACACTATCGCGCGCGACCTGTTCTTATATATAGATGACGAAGGCGAATATCGTCTCGGCTCAGTCCCCTCCAAAGAGACCATGGCGCTCAAAGGGGCAGAGACCAAACACCTCTCGGACTGCGCCGTGATTGAGCTGAGTTTGGATGGAAAACAAGATGCGTTGATCACCCTTTCGAATGATAAGGGAGAGAAAGTGGTCATGACACTCGATGTACACCGTCATACCTTCTCCATGGATCGTACCGCTTCGGGCGATTGCTCTTTCTCCCATGATTTTGCAGCCTGCACGGTAGCGCCGCTCTACGTCAAGCGCGATACCTATAAGGTTCTTCTCTTTATCGACCATTGTTCGATTGAGGCGTTTGATGCCGAAGGTGCTTGGTCGATGACCAACCTCGTCTTCCCTTCCGAACCATACAACCATCTGGATGTACAAGGTGGCAAGGCGACTATCTATGATGTAAATAACTGATAACTGAATAATATGGAAAAGAAAACATCCTTTTTGGCATTCTTGCCTGTCATGCTCGCCTTCTTCACAATGGGCTTTGTGGACCTCGTAGGTGCAGCATCCAATCATGTACAAGCAGACCTTAACCTGACCGAGGCACAGACCTATTTCATCCCGAGTTTGGTCTTCTTTTGGTTCTTGATTTTCTCCGTCCCCACCTCGGCATTGATGAACCGTATCGGTCGTAAGAACACCGTCCTCGTCTCGTTGGGCGTCACGCTTTTGTCACTCGTTTTGCCGATCTTCGGAAATAGTTATTACCTCATGCTGGCGGCTTTCTCGCTGCTCGGTATCGGTAACGCCATCATGCAGACTAGTCTCAACCCGTTGGTAACGAATCTCATCGATGGCGACAAACTCGCCGCCACCCTGACCTTTGGTCAGTTTGTTAAAGCGATCGCCTCGTTCATGGCACCGATCATCATGACCTGGGGAGCGGTAGCCGCTATCCCGACGCTCGGTTTGGACTGGCGTATCATCTTTGTCATCTATGGCATCATCGGTGTGATCGCTACAATCTGTCTGTATCTGACCAAGATCAAAGAGCAACCGCTGAATGGAAAGAAATCCAGTTTCGTGGAGTGCTTCAAACTCTTAGGCCATCCTTTCGTCCTTCTCTGTTTCCTTGGTATCATGTGCCACGTGGGAATCGATGTAGGAACGAACACTACGGCGCCGAAGATCCTCATGGAGCGTTTGGGTTGGACACTGGAGGCTGCCGGGTTTGCTACATCGCTCTATTTCATCTTCCGTACCATCGGTTGTTTCAGCGGTAGTTTCATCCTGCGTTTTGTGTCATCGAAGATTTTCTTCGCCATCAGCGCACTGATGATCGTGGCAGCGATGGTCCTCATGGGTATCGGTCAGAGTCAGGCAGTACTCTATACCGGTATCGCGCTCGTTGGCTTTGGCAACTCCAATATCTTCTCCATCGTCTTTGCAGAAGCACTCAAAGCAGAACCTGAGAAACAGAACGAAGTGTCCGGTCTGATGATCATGGGTCTGTTCGGCGGAACGGTCTTCCCGTTCATCATGGGTTTTGCATCCCAAGCAGCTGGTACCGTAGGAGCCGTCCTCGTCATGGCTGTCGGTGCTCTCTATCTCTCCTGTTTGACAATTAAAATCAGAGCATAATGAAAAAATATGTTATCGGTATCGGTGAGGCGCTCTTTGACTGCCTCCCGGAAGGACGCAAACTCGGTGGCGCGCCCGCAAACTTCGCTTATCATGTCTCGCAGTTCGGACTCAACGGATGTGCTATCTCCGCGATCGGCGCTGACGAACTTGGTGATGAGATTGTAGATACTTTCGAGAAAGTGCACCTCAATCATATCTTACCCGTTGTAGAACAACCTACCGGCACGGTCAAGGTCACCCTCGACGACAATGGTGTGCCGCAATACGAGATCTGTCTCGGCGTAGCCTGGGATAACATCCCCCTCACCAACAACATGTTAGAGGTCGCGCATCAGGCGCAGGCCGCTTGTTTCGGTTCGCTCGCGCAGCGTTCCCAAACCAGCCGAGAGACCATCCAAGCGATTCTTGACGCTATGCCGGAGGATGCACTCAAGGTCTTTGACATCAACCTCCGTCAGTCTTGGTACACCGCCGAAGTGATTGCGGAATCGCTCCAACGGGCGAATGTGTTCAAGATCAATGACGAGGAACTCGATGTCGTAGCGACCATGCTTCTTGGCGAACCTACCGTTCCCGGCCAACTCATTGCCGAGGACCCTGAGAAGACCCGCCGTATCTGCCGCGAACTCATCGCGCGTTACGAACTGGATATGCTCATCCTCACCTGTGGTGCCATCGGCTCTTATGTCTTCACGGCTACCAAAGAGAGCTATGTCGCTACACCCAAAGTGCAGGTGGCTGACACCGTCGGTGCCGGAGATAGCTTCACTGCTACTTTCGTCGCCCAACTCCTCCTCGGCAAGACCATCCGTGAGGCGCATGAGAAAGCCGTAGCCGTCTCTGCTTTCGTCTGCACCCAGCGCGGCGCCATGCCTCTCCTCCCTGCGGAACTCAAGGCATAATCCCATACACCCTTATAGGACGGGTCAAGACAGGACAGGACAAAAAATGCACGAAAAATGCACAGGGATTTAAATCGGGAACACGTGATAACCACGTTTAAATATGCGTTAAATACCGTTTAAATACCGATAAACTATTAATTAAAAAAATGCGAAAAGCGACCCTCACAAGTCGCTTTTTCGCTTTTTTTCTTGCATATGTCAGAAAAAAGCAGTACTTTTGCAAAGTTTTTTACATATTGCTAAATTAGGATTGATATGCTTACGTACTGCATATACGACGCTCATAGCCAACGAATTACCCCTGCTGCCATATGGAGGTATTCGCATACCTCGCCTCCGCAGTCATATTGTAAGCAACCCACAGACCAACGCAACGCTATCACAGGCGGTGCCGCAACCAGCGGGTGCCGCTTGCGCGTATATATTGTTAATTTTTGACTACTATTATAATGAAGAAAATCTACACTCAGCCACGCATAGAGACCGTGGCAACCACTCCGCAGCAGATGCTCTGCGCCAGCGGAGGTATCAAAGCGCAAATCTCCGGTTACAAAAAGGATACAGGCGGCTTCAGCCAGACTTATGCATGGCTGGCAGGCGCGGTCTGCTCGTCCTTGCTGTTCTTGGGTACGGCGTGCAGCACCACTAACAATCCCGACCAGCCCAAACAGCAGGCGGAGCTCAAACCCCGCACGCTGATAGTGACGGAAGTCGAAAGTCAAAAGTCAAAAGTCGAAAGACGTCTCCCGCAGGCGACAATCACAGAGAACGGGAAGACCCTTGATGCCCTATGGAGCATTGGCGATGAGGTGTTCTACCGCAACCTGAGTTATAGTCATAATTACTATGACGACAAGGAAGAGCAACCCCTCTACGGCGTCCTCAAAGCGGACAAAGCGGAGCGTATAGCATCTTTCGCGGGTGACCGCGTATGGTGTGCACCGAACGACCAGTTAGCACTCATCTATCCGAAGATTGATAAGTCGGCTATGGATATTTCTGAGGTTGAGAGCAAACTGACAGCGAAATACACCATCTCTGTAGCCGGGCAGGACGGTTCGTTGGCAACCTTAGCGGAGAAATACCACCATATATATGGTATAGCAAGCGTGGTGTCCGTCACGGAGACTACCGCCAATGCAGAGTTAGCGCAGATGAAGAGCCTGCTTACGGTTTGCAAGTTCTCCTTTGAGGATAAAGACCATCAGGGCACGCCGCTCCCGATAAGCTCGCTTCAAATCAGCATTGGTGGTGAGGGTTCCTATGTAGGCACATATCCGCAGGATGGCACGGTGTCCATTGCGCATAACGTATCGACATGGGATGTCTCTGTAGTACCGGAGTGGAAAGCGTCCGACACCGGCGGCACACCGCTCACCATTACCCCTACCGGCAGCCCCAAGGAGGTCTATGTAGCCCTCTTCCCCGCTGACGGAGTAACCTACTCCTTCACCGTCACTAACTCTGACGGCACCTACACCGGCGAGGCTACCGCCACCCTCAACGAAGGCGAGTTTGTGCCTGCAACCATTATACTCACGAAGTAAGAGAATTAAGTAAAAACGATAATACGTATGAAAACTAAATCGACAGTCGGAAGACTGATTACTCACACCATGCGGGTGGCTGCTATGCTACTGTTGCTCGTAGCGGGAACGAATGCCGTAAAGGCAAGTGACTGGGTGCTGAACGAGGACAAGTATTCGGCAACCCATTATACCGACCACCTCTATCTGGAGGTGTTCCTTGCCGACCTGGACGGGAAAAACACGTTCTGTCAGGAGGGAACGCTCATCGCCACCAATGGTGTGAAGAGTATCGACCTGTTGACGCTCAAGTACGTCAATGAGGGCGATGACGATAAGGACAACGCGGATGTGAAAGCCAAGTTGGTGATGCCTAATGCCAAGGCATGGTTCACCAACGGTGCGTACGGTACGCCTGAACTGACGAGTTCCGAACAGACGTTCTCGCTCAAGAAATGGGGCAGCGACAAGCACTATATGACCGCGTGTATCGACTTATATTACTCATCAGAGATGGCAGGCGGAGACTGGAAAGTTTATTTTCATTTCAAGCACTCTAATGACGACTGGTACGACCGCGTGTTGAAGTACAGCATAGGCACCAGCACGAACCTCGGGCTGACCGATTACGACTGGAAGTCCTACAAGGTGGAGCTCACCGGTGCGGACAAACTGACTTTCACCGTACCACAACTGCCGAACGACATAGACAGCAAGGTCAGTTCAGTTCGTATGCGTAAAGCGACGTATAATATAACTTATACCTTCTACAAACAGGATGGTAGTACTATGACGGTTGACAAGTCTTACGAGGCCTCCGCACAGGAGAAGAGTGAGGAGTGCTCGTTTCCTGAGAATGTAGGCAATCCCGCTCGTATAGACTATAAGGTGTCCGTCACCCATGGTGTGAAGGACCCCGATAACTGGTTTAACGTTCAGACCAAGACGGAGACCAAGGAGAACGCTTTTCCGCTCATTCCTATCCCCGGCACAATCACGACCGAATACCGTCAGTTCGCCCACCAGACGGCGATGACTTGGACGAGCCCTGCTGGCAGTAACTATCTGAAAGTCACGCCCTATATCTACCGCATTGAGACGGACGCCAACGGCAAAGCGAAGTCCGGCAGTTCGTGGAGCAAACGCGGTTCGCTAAGCGCAACTAACGGCGGTGCGCAGAGTTTCACCGATGACGATGCCACAATAGGCACGTATTATCAATATATGGTGGCTAATGTGCCCACCGACTTTATCGGTAAGGGTGTCAGCGAGAGCAGTCTGAACAACCCGACCGATGAGTTGCTCGCCAAGCTCGGCTGCACCACTTCAGCGGTAGTGAGTACGGCGCCCGGAGTTACTATCTATAATTTGCGTCAAGACTCTACTGTGAAGGACCATGTGCGTTTCACGTGGCAATACAGTCGTGTGCCGGTAACTGATGCGACCGTTAGTTTCACGGTGTTACGCAGTACCGATAACACCTCCTGGGAGAATCTTACTTCAGTGAGCGGTGATGCCAAACCGGCTGCGGGAGCCAAACTGGCGTTTGAGGACAGCAACCTGCCTAACTCTACTGTACGGTACCTATATAAAGTACGTCTGGAATTAGCCGGTGGTTATCGTTTTGAGAGTGATGCCGTGTCTGCTGGTGCATTGGACAGTACAACCATAAAGACCTTCAGCGCCACCAAAGGCACTCATGACGGGAGCGTCACGCTCTCTTGGACTGCGTCCCAAGTGGGAACAAACAACAGCACTTACGTCATCTCACGTCGCTATGTCAACAGCAACGATGCGTTCATGGTTATCAACACCACCAACGGTACGGATGCCAACTACACGTACGAGGACAACACGGTTAAGCCGGGTTATTACTACGAGTATAGCATTCAAGTATTCGAAGGTGGTGTTCCCCGCAACACGCTTTATGACATCGGTTTCTGCCAGTCTCGCGGAACGGTGTCGGGTCTGGTCAAGTACGGAACGGGTACCGCGGTGCCGGACGTACGTCTGTGGCTCCGGGCGTCAGACACAGGCGACGACAACACGGTTAAGAGTTCGTCGCAGTATATTAACGGCACTTCCGAAGGTATTGCCTGGAAGGCCGATTCAGCAGAGTTGGATAAGGTCTTCGGCAGCGGCAAGGACTATACGGTGCAGTTCTTCGTTCGTCCCGACGCAGGGTTGAGCGAAGGGGCGGTGTTGGCGAATATCCCGGGTGCAGGACAACTCCTGTTGGGCAGCACCGCTACCGGCGGTTACGGACTGTCGATTAACAGGAGTGTTTATGTGGAACCGGTCAAGGACCCGGTTCTGGTCTCAGCAACAGACCTGTCAACCCTCACCGGCAACTATACGGCTGAGGACGGAGAAAGACTGACAGGCACCTTAGGAGGAGACTATAAGATTACTATTGCCGACGGGGCAACCGTGATGCTGGACAATGTAACCATCAACGGCACGAACCAACGTCGTTTCTCATGGGCAGGTATCACCTGCCTTGGAAACGCAACCATCGTATTGGAAGGCAATAATACCGTCAAAGGATTCGAGCATGAATACCCGGGTATCCAAATTGCAGAGGGCAAGACGCTCACCATTACCGGTGTCGGTGCGCTAAATGCCTCCTCGAACGGCTATGGATGTGGTATAGGAGGCAGCTACGGCTCATCATGCGGCAACATTGTCATAGAGGGTGGCACCATCCAGGCTACAGGAGGAGAGAATGCGGCAGGAATCGGCTGTGCTAACAATGGGTCGTGCGGAGATATCACCATCACAGGAGGAATCGTTACTGCAACGGGCAACGGTTATAGTGCCGGTATTGGAACCGGGTATAGGGGGACTTGCGGCAATATTACCATCGCCAATACAGTGACCAGAGTCACGGCTACCAAAGGAGATAACAGCCCTTACAACATCGGTTGCGGTCAGAATGGAACTTGCGGCACGGTAAATATATTGGGTATGATCTGTTATGGCTCGGATAACCTGGATTATTATGGTTCTCTCCTGATCAAACTACAATCATACGGGTATCCCGGCAATGCTTCGTGGAGACAAGGCTATCAGATGGATGCGAAATTTGTCGCTGATTCCGTGATTGTAGAGCCGGGTTACTATACCATGCAGACGTCCCCAACCGGTGTGACTCTTCCTTCCGGCAAGTACTCCTTGCTGACGCTGAGCAAGAAAGGCGACCAATTGAGCCTGCAGGTGGACAGCAGTGAGGTAAAGACCATCACTATTATCCCGCTGGCTCTCTCCGATCCTTTCTCTCTGGGTGGTGCGCAGGGCATTACCACCTCCCGGGCTTTCAAGGGTAATTTTGCAGAAGTGAGAGTGTTCAATCATGTACTCACTGAGGCGGAAAAAGCAAGTTATTTCGACCGTGTACTGAATGGTCGGGAGAAGGGACTTATGCTCTACTGGCCACTTGACGAAGGATTGGAGCGTTATGCCTTCGATGCTTCTTATGCGAGCGACCAGCCCAACGGACGGCACGCTACGATGGGCAATAATATCGTCTCTTCGCCGATTGTGCCTGCCGAGGCGCAACTCGCGCGTTACGGTGTGACCAACGACAAAGGTGAGTACCTCATCCGCGGTATTCCGTTCAAGGGTAGCGGTTCGTCTTATACCGTGGTGCCGGAGAAAGGTATTCATAAGTTCAATCCCAACACGCGTTCGCTGTTCATCAGTCCGACGAGCCTCACGGCGAACAATGTTGATTTTGAGGACGAGAGTTCGTTCCAGATGACGGGACATATCTACTATGCCGGCACGAACATCCCTGTCGAAGGTATTCCATTGTATGTGGATGGTCTGGCCGTCTCGTCCAACGGCAAAGTGCAGCAGACGGATGCGGACGGTTACTACAGCATCAGCGTGCCTATCGGCGAGCACTATGTGGAAGCCAAGTTGAACGGTCACTGTCTGGTGGATAGCGGACGGTTCCCGATCGAAGGGACGTATAACTTTGCCGATCGGGTACAGTACGACTTTACGGACTCCACGTTAGTTAACTTCGTCGGCCGTGTAGCCGGTGCCAAGTACAACGACACGCTTGCTGTCGGCTTCGGAGAGTCGAAGAATAATATCGGTGTAGCGAAACTGACGCTCCGGCTCAACAACGCGTCGTTCTCCTTCAACTGCCAGAACGATTATATCACCCCTGCTACCACCGACCGTACGTTCGAGAGCGACACCTCTTCTATCCGCAGCCACGCATGGACCGGCTCCGGCGAGGCGGCAAACACCAAGTATATCTACATTACTACGGATAGCGCCACGGGTGAGTTCTCCGCCAAGTTACCGCCGCTCAAGTATATCATGAAGAGCGTGGAGATAATCAATAACAAAGACAATATAGAGTTCACCTCGCTGCCGGAGATTGATTTGACGAACCCTTTAACAAAGTTAACCGACTCCATCTGTCGGGTAACAGAACAGGGCGATACGGTGTATAACAGTTATACCTATAACACCAAGAAGGTCTTCACTCATTACGCTACACCGCAGGTGGATGTAACCGAGAAAGGTTGCCCCAAGGGTGCTTTTGGTCGGGACTCCGTCATCGTATCTATTGACGAAGAAGAGACAGATACGCTCCGCCATCTCTATACCTTAGGCGAGCAGGGCAGCGTGCAGTACCTGTTCGGCTATCCTATTTATCAGATGCTGGACAGCACGGAGTATGAGCTTCACGGCTATGAGTCCTATACCAATTACGACGGTACTGTAGGTGTTACGGATACAGTACACCTGAGCGAACAGGAACTGACTATCGGCAATGAGATGAGTTCCAGACAGGCCGTTATTTACAAGGTGCCGGAGGACAGCACCCAATACTCCGTGGGCGATATCTATAAGAAGATCCACGACAAAGTAGTACTGGACAAGGACGGTCACGCCACCTTACGGTGGACAGTAGGCGCCCCGAACATCGTGAGTCCGTTTACCCGCCAGTTCAATATCACCCTCAAACGTGACGACCGCACCTACGAGTCGTTCCGCATGGATGCTATCGTTTTAGGGACGCTCACTACCGGTAATAACTTTGTCACCCAGGGTCCGGACAAGGTGATGTTCATTCTGCGTGACCCGTATGGTGCGCACTCCAAGACGACTCTGAAAAAAGGTACTGTCAAGACCGTCTCCAAATACTACACCTACCAGCGCTCCGGAGAACATTCGCTGATTGTTGACTGGCTCGGCGGTGTGGATGTAGTGACGGCTAATGGCTTTGGCGTTGCTATTATCAATTCGAGTAATGTAATGACGGACCTGACATCCGGCATCAAGGCGAATTGGAAATACACCCACAAACAAGATACTATCTTCCAGACCACAACGGTGGAGTCCTATTCCACCGGCGACAAAGACCCATATGTAGGCGCCAGAGGTGATGTGTTTATCGGCACAGCTACCAACATCCTCGTCGGTACCTGCCGCAAGTTACATGTCCGGAAGGACAGCTCTGCCGGCAAGTACACCATTGTTCTGGAGGACGCTTTAGCCCTGGGCGAGAAGGTCAGTACGACCTTTGCCTACTCACAATACGAGTTAGAGACGGTTATGATACCCAAATGGAAAGACCAGCGCAAGCAATTCCTGACCTACGTACCAACCCGGCAGGAGGCGGAGGACTACGTCAACAACACCGGTCGCACCAAGTACCTTACATGGCTTCAACCCACGGATGAGCACTACGGCGACAGCGGCTACTACGCCTTCAAGCCGGACACCGCCACGCTCAGAAAGATACAGCAAAGCACCAAGAAGGATATTGCAGAATGGGATAGCGTAGTGATGTGCAACAACCAGATTAAAGCGTGGAAAAAATGGATGTCATACAACGAGCAGCAGAAGATAGAAGCTATCCGGAAAGGCAATTTCAAAAACTACTCCATCGACGGCGGTTCAAGTCGCACTTTCACTTTCCGCAACGATACTACGACGCTGGACCAGACTCAGACGGACTATTCCATTCAGGCCGTATTGGGATGGAAAGACAGCTGGGAAATCAAATCGGTTACTTCTTTGGGAGTCCGAACCAGTTTACAGACTTCAGTAGGCGGAGGAACGGTCAGCGGTTCGGGCAATGATACTACCAGTTATACCGAATGGGAGTATGTCCTCGCCGACGGCAACCGCGATGTGGATATCTCGATGAATGTTTACGACGCGGAGTGCGGCAACAACAGTAAGATCTTCTCCCTCTTCGCCGGTCAGACGTATAACCCCTACGAGGCCGCCGACTCCACCCACTATTACAAGCCGGAGGGCAAACCGTTGCCGCTGAGCAACGCCTCAGAACAAATGGAGCAACCGTTTATACAGATTAGCAAGGGTAACGAGGCTCCCGCTAAATCCGTTACCTTGACAGACATCCCTGCCGGTCAGAGCGCGACGGCTACCCTCTACTGCTCCAACATGTCCAGAGCGCACCAGCAATATCCGTTCGGATATGATGTTGTAGTGATGGAGAAAACGGATACTACAGGTCTGCAAATCCTGATGGACGGTACACCCATCAACGGCCGTACTATCCGGACGGAACAAGGTACCACCGTCAAGAAGACCATCACGGTTTCGCAGACCGACCAGTCTATCCTCGACCATGAAGGAATAGAGATTTACTTCTTGTCGCAATACCAACCGAAAGTGATCTACGACCACGTGACGCTCAATGCCCATTTCGTGCCGTCGTCTTCTCCTGTGTCTCTGACAGTGACGAACCCCATCGTAAACACTGACCCGACAACCGGTAACGGACAGTTGCAACTGAAAGTCTCCGGCTTTGACAGGACATTCAAGAACCTCAAGAACGTAGGAATCCAGTACCGCTTTGCGGGTAGCACCCAATGGACGACGCTCCATACCTGGGTGACCAACAAAGCCGATTCGACAGACAAGAGTTACAATACACTCCCGTCGACGGGAGACCTGCGCCTGACTTTAGACATGTCTAACAATATCAGTTACCGGGAGGGTGAGTACGAGTTCCGTGCTTTCACCACGACGCCGTACGGGCATGAGAACGTATATGCCTACAGCGACGTGACGAAAGTCATCAAGGACATGACCAAACCCCGTCCGCTCTACACGCCTGCACCCGCGAACGGTATATTAGGTATAGGCGAGAATCTTGCCGTCGAGTTCAACGAGGACATCGTGCCCGGTTATGTGGGCGACAAGAACGTTATCGTCACCGCCAAACTGAACGGAAGACCGATAGACCATGAGGTGTCCTATCATATCCTTCCTTTTGGAGCAGAGCCCAAAACAATCAATCCCGTCTTCCTCAGTGGTGACTTCTCCTTGGAGTTTTGGCTCAACTGGCAGGAAGAGGGAACGGTCCTCCATCACGGAGTAGGCGGCAACAGTTTTGCGCTCTCGATAGACGAAGCGGGGCACGTGGTTGTCCGGATAGCCGGTACACAGTTCACCAGCCGCGAAGTGCTGCCGAAGGACAAATGGACGTTCTTTGCCATGAACTACAAGGCGAGCACGATGACCTTTAATATGCTTGCGCTGTATGACGAAACCACCGCTTACCTCTTCAGAGGCGAAAAGGTCTCCGAGGCAGATATACAAGTGGCGGACTACGCGATGGACAACTACCTCTATTTAGGACCTGTTAACGCGAATATACACAACCTTGCGCTCTATAACACCTATCGGGATGTAATGGATGCCGCCTCTAAGAAGTACGAGTCGAAAGATACCTATACCTATGGTCTGACCAACTACTGGCCTATGAACGAAGGACACGGTGCCATAGCGGCGGACACACGGCATACGCATGATTTCAAGGTGCCTGACTCATGGGATATCCTCAATACCAACTACGCGCTGCGCATCGACAGCACCGCGGGGGCGCAATTCGACATCTCGCGTATCAACACCGGCATGAACGACAGTTACGCGGTGGAGATGTGGTACTCGCCGTCAAGCATTAGTCACGACACCGTCTTTGAGACACAAGGCCTCTGCCTGCGTTACGACTCGTTGCATAACCTCGTCCTCGATTATGGTAAGAAATCGCAGACCGTAGCCGCTTATACCGATTCCTTGGAAGTCCGTACCGGCTGGCATCATATGGCACTCAATGTGGTACGTGGCCAGGCGGCGTCCTTCTATCTCGACGGCCAACGTACAGCCGTCATAGCCGAAGCGGATGTACCGGTACTGAAAGGAGCATCGTTTGCAGTAGCCAAAGGAAGCAGCCTTTCTTTTGTGGACGAGATACGGATATGGAATGCTACGCTCTCCGAGCAAAGACTGCTGGGCAACATGTACAACACCATCGATACTGCCGATTTCTATTCCGGCGGCCTGATGGCGTACTATCCATTCGAGAAAGACAGCACCATCAACGGCGTGAAGACCAAGGGCTTCACCATGCAGAATATGGCTCCTCGCTCCGATGCGGGAGAGATGACGGCTGCACGGTCCATGAACGTCAACGGTATGGCAGCGCCGCCGCTCAAGAACGCACCCTCCGAGACACGCATCACCGCACTACCCGTGGCCTCCGAGCGCAAAGTGGTCATCAACCTCTCCGAAGCGGAGGTCTCGCTCAGAGACATTGAGGGCACGACGCTCAACATCACCATGTCGGAGATACACGACCTCAACGGAAACATGTCCAACCCCATCAAGTGGACCGCTTACGTACAGCAGAATACGCTCAAATGGGCTAAGGACTCCGTCAATATCACCAAGCAGTACGGCGAGGACTATACCTTCGATGTGAACATCGAGAACAAGGGCGGCCAAATCGAGTACTACACGGTCGAGAACATGCCGGAAGAATGGCTTACATTAGTGGATGGCAACGGGCTTTCGACTTTTGACTTTGGACTTTCGACTGTCTTTGACGTGCAACCGTTAAAGACGAAGACCCTCCGCTTTGCGGTCAATCCCCTTGTGCCGGTAGGTAATTACGATGTGACCATCGGTCTGAAAGGCAACAACGGAATTATAGAACCGCTGCGTATCGTGATGAAGGTATCGGGCAACACGCCGGAATGGACCGTTGACCCGACCAAGTACGACCACTCCATGACCATCATCGGACAGGTCTATCTCGGCGGCATCCTCATGGAGAACCCCGAGAGCATGGTGGCGGCATTCATCGGCAGCGAGTGCCGCGGTGTGGCTACACCGCAGAAGATACGCGGGGCAGCGTACGAGACCTTGATTATCTATGGCTCGGACACCCCCGACGCCGACCAGAACCAACCCGTCTCCTTCCGTATCTGGGATGCCTCCAAAGGCATAGCCTATACCGATGCCAATATCAAGTTACCAAGTGACCAAGTACCAAGTAACCAAGTGATTTTCCGTCAGGATACGATGATCGGTAACTTCGACACGCCGGCTATCTGGACCAAGTCCGACAGGGTGGAGCAACTCATCCCGGTACACGAGAACTGGAACTGGATCACCTTCGGCGTAGAGCCGCCGTCCGAGTATTGCGACCACGTCTTCACGCCGCAATACAAGGGATGGAACGTGCTCGTCAAGGATGAGAATACCTTCAGCCAGAGTTCCGGCTCGATCTTCAACGGTCCGCTCAAGCTCGCGGTGAACAACATGTACAAACTGCGTATCCAGCGCACCCCCAAGACGACGGACGCGGTGCTTGATCCGCTGCTCTCCGTATCGGGCCGTCAGCCTGCCGCCGAGGAGATGCCTGTCTCTCTCCGGCCCGGTTGGAACTGGCTGCCGTACACCCCGCTCACTACCAAAAGCGCAGGCGTCGCACTCGCAGGGGCGCAGCCGAAGAAAGGAGACATGATCAAGTCGCAGACAGCGGTGTCTATCTACGGCACTTACGGATGGGAAGGTACGCTCCTCGCACTGGAGCCCGGGCACGGATACCTCTATTTCAGTACGGATAGCACAGCCAAGTCCTTCGTCTATCCGGCTGACCTCTACCAGCCCCGGTCGAAAGTCGAAAGTCAAAAGTCAAAAGTCGAAAGTCAAAAGTCAAAAGTCGAAAGTCGAAAAGTGTATATGGCATACCCGAGCAACATGACCATGACCATCCGTCTCATGGACGGTGAGGCGGTGGTGGATACCTGCGAGATAGCGGCGTACATCGGCGGTGAGTGCCGCGGTGCCGTCCGTGCGCATACCGACAGCCTCTATTACCTCGTCATTGCCGGCGATGGCGCAGGCCAGCCGATGGAGCTCCGTACCGTCATCAACGGTGAAGAGATAGTCATAGACAAGACCCTTACTTTCGTCTCCGACAACCATATCGGCACGCCGTGGGAACCGTATGTGATACAGCTCAATGCCGCGCAAGGCATTGAGGAAGTCGAAAGTCAAAACGGGACAGAGCCTGTCGAAAGCGTGCGGAAGGTGCTTATCAACGACCATATCTATCTCATCCGTCCGGATGGCAAGGTATATACCGCGCAAGGCGCAAGAGTGCGATGAGCGCACGTTAAATGGTTAAAAACAGGCTCGCGAATGTTTTCGCGGGTCTGTTTTTTGTCTATAAACCATCAAAATGACCAAGTATCAATTTCTGCTCAAAAAAAAGAAGAAGGAGAACTGAGCATTCTCTTTGAGTTGGGACTTCCCGTTCATTTATCCGGTTGGATGGAGTATTATGCGTATCATTTAGCGCATCCTAAGATGAGCAACGTTGAGATTTCGTACTATTTTACAGCAACCAAGAGTACAATTCAACGAGCTATCGCATTTATGGGATCTCCGATTGCATAGGCTTCTATTCACACAAATGCCGACCAATTGAAGGTCGGCATTTGCTTATTAACATAATTGAAGTGGTTTTAGTTAAAAACCGCTGCAAAGGTACAACTTTTTTTTGATATACGCAAGAAAAAAAGTATAAAATACAAAAAACGGCCACAATGATGTGACCGAAATGCAAATAATCGGGAAAAAAGAAGAAATGATGCCGGATCCCATCCGGATGGAATGGACGAAGAAAATAGCGCGGCACTGAAGTATCGCGAACTGAGCGAAGAAGGATGAGAGGATGAGAGGAAGAGAAAAATGGGGATTTACGTCAAAAAAGTGTGAAGAATCACAAAAAAATGACGTAAAATCACATTTTATTTTGGAAAATATTTGCGTATATGAAAAAAAAGTAGTACTTTTGCACTCGATATGACCTCCCACGCTTCCCGTTAGATCAGCGCACCCGGGGAGGTCTTCGAGTTTTTAAGGAGTGATATGGAATTTTTGGCTATTTTAGACCGTAAGATAGAAGAGTTGCAACGAGGCGCGGGTGCGCGTACGTACGCGCTTTCCTTACTTTAACCCATAAAATGCACCCTTTTGGGTGCTTTTTTTGTTTATCTCTTGTGTATTTCAAAAAAAAGCAGTATCTTTGCAGCGTTTTTCGCAAATATAGATACAAATTAGCGAAAAAATATTGGTGAAAAAGAGTATGGAAAGTATTGATAATTATATATTAACGAGCCTAAAAAAACGCGGCAGGGGTGTGGTGTTCACAAAGGACGATTATGCACACTATTCGAATCCCAAACGGGTGCAAAAAGCATTAGAGCAATTAGAGAAACAAGGTCACGTTGTTCGGGTTGCTCGTGGGATATATTGCTACCCGAAGAAAGACAAAGTTTGGGGTTCGGGTTATTTACCACCCTCGTATGACGATATAGCCAATGCAATAGCGAAGAAAGAGCGGGCGAAGATCGTTCCGACGGGTGTTCATGCGTTGAACCGGTTAGGGCTATCGGAACAGCTACCGATGCGGTTCGTATATCTGACGAGCGGTCGGACAAGGAGTATAGAGTTGGCAGACGGTCACACGATGCAGTTTGTGCATACTGCTTTGCGGAATATAGCTTTTCAGAACCGGACTGCGATGCTGGTAACCTTTGCGCTGAAGGAGATTGGACGGGAGCATCTGACGGAAGAGCAGAAGGCGCACGTCATAGGACTGTTGCAGAAAGAGGACAGACATAGCATTCAGCACGATTTGGCACTGATGCCGGATTGGGTACAAACAATCGCGATGGAGGCGATAGATAACAGGTAAATTATGGTAGCATTTTTGAAATACACAGACGAGCAACGTCGTCAGGCCTTTTTGCTGACTGCTCAGAAAAAGGGATTGCCCGAGCCGATTATAGAAAAAGATTGGTGGGTGAGCCAAATATTGAACATCGTGTTTGATCTGGAGATTGCGGATCAGTTGGTATTCAAGGGCGGAACGAGTTTGAGCAAGGGATGGAACCTAATAGAGCGTTTTTCGGAGGATATTGACTTAGCTATCAATCCTGCTTATTTCGGAGTGACGGATCTGCCAACGAAGAAGCAGATCAAGAGTTTGCGCAAGCGTTCGTCGTTGTTTGTGGCGCAAGAGTTAGCCGGGTTGTTGCAGCAAGCATTGGATGATGCAGGTTTATCGGGCGAGTGCCGGTTGGAAGTATAGCCGGATGGCGAGGGTGATGGTACGTATCCCGAACCGCGCGTGATCAGTCTGTATTACCGCAGTTTATACGAAGAGAGTTCCATATCGTACGTGCAGCCGATTGTGAAATTGGAAGTGGGTGCTCGTTCGTTGATAGAACCGACGGAAGAGATTGTATGCCGCAGTATGGTATCGGAAGTGTTGCCGGTAGAGGATTATAAGAATGTAGCGATTAGCGTAGCTGCTCCGCAAAAGACATTCTTGGAGAAGGTATTTCTGCTGCATGAGTTGTTCTCTATTGAGCGCGAATCTTTGTCTGCCAACCGCAGGAGTCGGCACTTGTATGACATAGAGCGAATGATGGATAAGCCGTTTGCAATAGCGGCAGTGAAGGATGATGCATTATGGGAGCATATCCGTCAGCATCGGATGGCTTTTACCGCGATGGCGGGAGTAGATTATAATGAACACATGCGCGCGGAGTTGTGCCTTACGCCGCCGGAACGCTGGATGCGTGAATGGAAAGAAGATTATCAGCGGATGAGCGGAACTATGATCTACGGAGAGAAGTTACCCTTTGAGCAATTAGTTGCCCGGATGAAGGAATTGGAGAAGCGTTTTCGGGAGTAAAAAGTGAAGGATTTATTAGTTCATCCAAAAACACCCAAAACAAATTTTTCTTTTATTTCTGCTCAAAAACAAATAAAAAATGCAAGAAGATTTGTGTGTTTCAAAAAAAAGCAGTATCTTTGCAACGCAAAATTGAATTAACAAAAGTTAATCATCATATGGATAAACGATTTATTGTTACTATCGGTCGGGAGTTTGGTACCGGTGGACGTAAGATTGCCTCAGAGTTGGCAGAATTGTTAGGCGTGCCGTTGTATGACCGTCAAGTGTTGGAACCCATCCGCGAGGAGTATAACCTGACGCAGGAAGAGGTAGATCAAATCAAATCGGTCAAGCCGAGTTGGTGGTACGAGAACGTATCGCAGGACTTGTACAACGAAGAAGAGAAATTGGTTCGTGATTTAGCAGAGAAGGAATCGTTCGTGCTTTTAGGGCGTACCGGTTTTCATATTTTCCGTGATGATGAACGTGCGTTTAAGGTGTTCCTGATGGCAGACAAGACCTTCCGTCGCGACAAAGTGGCGAGACGCCTCAATATCAACGAAGGTAGCGCGGATGTGTTGATAGACAAGGTGGACATGGCGCGTGAGAACTTCACGAAGACCTTCAGCGGCAAAACCCGTTATGATGCACGAAACTACGATCTCGTACTCAATGTAACCAATCTCGACCCTGCGGAGGTGGCGCGCTTCATCGCAGAGTGCGTGGAACGGAAACAGAAGTGAGCCCGTTTAAGGACAAAGTTGTTTTTGTCCCTAAAAAAAATAAAAAATCGGCAAAAAGAATGGCATATGCTTGCGTATGTCATTTTTTTTTTGTAATTTTGCACGCAAAATGTGCAAAACTAAAAAATCAACGATATGATACTCGACAAATTAGAGAATGCAGACTGGTACTATGACAGCGTACCGGGACTGAAGGAATTCATGAAGTTTTACAATGACAATGACCTGGAAGAGATGCCGGCATGTAAGATCTATCTGGATGGAAAAGATCTGTTTGTGAACATCTTGGACTTCAAAGGTAAGGAAGAATCCAAGTGCCGCATGGAGGCGCACAAGGATTATTTGGATATCCAGATTCCGCTGGGTGACAACGAAGAGATGGGATGGAAAGCGCAGGTGGATTGTCAGGAAGTGACGCAAGAGTATGACGAAGGAAAAGATGTGGAGTTCTACGGAGATAAGGCAACAGCTCGTTTTGTCGTTCCTGCCGGTCATTTTGCCGTCTTCTTCCCGTCGGATGCACACCAACCGGGTATCGCTCCGGGTAAAGAGTACCGGAAGTTAATTGTTAAGGCAAGAGTAAATAATTAACCCGTCGGGATACCGGTATCCCGTTATTCCGGTATCCCGAAAAATTGCAAATACTATGAAGAAAGAAAAACACCTCAAGATCGTGGAGAGGGACCCGTATCTGCAACCGTACGAAGGTGCCTTGCAGGCACGTGCGGATTATGCGGTTCGCAAAGAACAAGAGCTCACCGGCGGTAAGTCGTTAGCCGACTGGGCAAGCGGATATCTCTATTTCGGTCTGCACCATGTCAAGGGACAAAGTGACAAAGTACAAAGTACAAAGGGGTATTGGGTACTGCGTGAGTGGGCACCGAACGCAACGGCGATCTATATCAAAGGCGATATGAACAACTGGCAGAAGGACGAGAAATACCGTCTGCAACCGGTTGGTAATGGTGTTTGGGAAGCCAAACTGCCGGAAGAAGCACTCCAACACGGGCAGTTATACAAACTGCTGGTAGAATGGAACGGCGGTTACGGAGAACGTATCCCGTCCTATGTACGTCGTGTGGTACAAGATGACCAGACCAAAATCTTCTCTGCCCAAGTATGGAATGAACCCGAGTTCGCTTGGAAACATAAAGGCAAACGCCTCAAAGAGAAAGGTGCCCTCTACATCTATGAGTGCCATATCGGCATGTCTTCGGCAGAAGAGAAAGTAAGTTCGTACGAAGAGTTCCGTCGGGATGTACTGCCGCGTATCGATAAACTGGGGTACAACTGCATCCAGATCATGGCGATTCAGGAACACCCGTACTACGGTTCCTTCGGTTACCATGTGTCCAATTTCTTTGCGGCTTCCAGTCGTTTCGGTACACCGAATGAATTGAAAGCGCTGATCGACGATGCGCACGGACGCGGTATGCACGTGATCATGGATCTTGTACACAGTCACGCGGTAAAGAATGAACTCGAAGGTCTGGGTAACTTCGACGGTACGCCGTATCAGTATTTCCATGATGGAGCACGCCGGGAACACCCGGCATGGGATTCGCTCTGCTTCAACTACGGTAAGAACGAAGTGCTGCATTTCCTGCTTTCGAACTGTAAGTTCTGGTTGGATGAATATGATTTTGACGGTTTCCGTTTTGACGGTGTGACCTCGATGATCTACCGCAGTCACGGTTTAGGTGAGGACTTCAACGGCTATCCTTCTTATTTCAACGGCAACGAAGACGGTGACGCGTTGATGTATCTGACGTTAGCCAATAAGGTGATTCACGAAGTGAAACCTGAAGCCATCACCATCGCTGAAGAGATGTCGGGAATGCCCGGTTTGGCGGCAGCCATAAATGACGGAGGCGTGGGCTTTGACTACCGTTTGGCTATGGGCATTCCTGATTTTTGGATCAAGTATATCAAAGAGGTGAAAGACGAAGACTGGAAAGCCGGACATATCCTGTTTGAGATGACGAACCGCCGTGAGGATGAGAAGACGATCAGCTATGCAGAGAGTCATGACCAGGCGCTGGTGGGCGATAAGACGATTATCTTCCGTCTGGTGGATTCCGATATGTACTGGCATTTCGAGCATGGTCATTCGACCTATATGGCCGACCGCGGTATAGCCTTGCATAAGATGATCCGCCTCGTCACGGCATCGACGATCAACGGAGGTTACCTCACCTTCATGGGTAATGAGTTCGGTCACCCGGAATGGATTGATTTCCCGCGTGAGGGCAACGGCTGGAGTTATAAGTACGCACGTCGTCAGTGGGACCTCGTGGATAACCCCGATTATTTCTTCGCAGACCTGAACCGCTTCGATGAGAAGATGATTCATCTGCTCAAGAAACACCTGCTTATCCAGAATCCGACGGCAGAGGAAAAGAAATACAATGTAGGCAAACACCTGCCGTGGGTAATGAAATGGTGGGACAACGAGGGTGACCAGGTAGTGGCATACTCCCGTGGTGACCTGCTGTTCATCTTCAACTGGAACGGTCAGAAGTCGTTCACGGACTATGGCATGTTGGTTCCGGAAGGTAAGTATGAAGTGGTGCTCAATACGGACGCGAAAGAGTTTGCCGGTTTTGGTCTGAGTGATGATTCCGTAGCCCATTTCACAGAGCATGACGAACTCTACGCGAAAGACGGCAAGGGATGGTTGAAGATGTACCTGCCGGCACGCAGTGCAGTTGTATTGAAAAAATCATAAATTTGAAATCATAAATTAGAAATAGAATGCGAGTAATTATTGAACCTTCGTATGACCTGCTGAGTCAGTGGGCTGCGAACTATGTAGCAAAACGAATCAATGAATTTGATCCGAAAGAGAGCAAGCCGTTTGTACTCGGTTTGCCAACCGGCTCGTCGCCGCTCGGCATGTACCGGGAGCTCATCAAGCTGAATAAAGCCGGTAAAGTATCTTTCCGTAATGTGGTTACCTTCAATATGGACGAGTACGTCAATTTGGCAGAGGACCATCCGGAGAGTTACCACAGCTTCATGTGGAATAACTTTTTCAGTCATATTGATATCCGTAAGGAGAACGTGAATATCTTGAACGGTAATGCACCGGACTTGGCAGCAGAATGTTCCCGTTATGAGGAGAAGATCAAGAATATCGGTGGTATTCATTTGTTCTTAGGCGGTATCGGACCGGACGGTCACATTGCGTTCAACGAACCGGGTTCGTCGCTCACCAGCCGTACCCGTAAGAAAGAGTTGACGACGGACACGATCATCGCCAACAGCCGTTTCTTTGAGAACGACGTAAACAAAGTGCCGAAGACTGCGCTCACCGTAGGTGTCGGTACTGTCATGGATGCCAAAGAGGTGCTCATCATGGTGAATGGTCACAACAAAGCACGTGCCCTCCAACATGCTATTGAGGAACCGATCAGTCATATGTGGACCGTTTCGATGCTCCAGATGCACCAGCACGGTATCATTGTCTGCGATGAGGCTGCATGCGAAGAACTCAAAGTCGGCACGTTCAACTACTTTAAAGACATTGAGAAAAATAACTTAGATCCGAAAACCCTGTTGTAAAACTTCGCTTATGAGGCGGTTCTGGGGGATAGTTTTTTGTTTGTTAATGGTGCTGCCGATAGTAGCACAGGAAGAGGAGTTGTGCCGTTTCGGCACGCTCCTTTTTCGTGAGGACTTCGGCGGAAACGACCCGAGTGACCCGGCGGTGGGGCGTACGCCTGTATCGGGCATGAGTAGCTCCTATCAGCAAATCTACACACTGCAGACCAGTGATCCCGGAGCCGGTATGGGTTCCGGCTGCTACCTGGTCGCCAAACGGGGATACCGCAATTCCACCATTAACACCTACTCGGTCTGGCACATCATGGACGACCACACCTATTTTGGGGATACCACACGCGGATACCTCTTGGAGATAGACGGTACAGGTCGCGGAAATGATGTGTTCTATAGTACCGAGATTCAGGGTCTCTGTGCCGGCTCCAAGCTGACTTTCTCTGCCTATGTGGCGAACCTGACTACGGCCGGTCAATACAACGGTTGGCGCAACAGAAACTATGTCCATCCCAAACTAACGTTCGTGCTCACTCACCCGCAAACCGGTGCAGAGTTAGCGCGCTATAACACGGATACGATCGCTCATGACTGGAGCCTGTTCGGCACGCCGAGTGCCTGGAAATATACGGCGAATTGGCAGTTGGTGGGAATGAACTTCACCGTGCCGGAAGGCGTTGATGCCGTGCGGCTCAGTATCCGCAACAATGCCAGCGGTTCATCCACCGGAAACGACTTCGCCATGGATGACATCGAGATACGTCTCTGTACTCCGCCGGTTTTCATAGATGGCGAAACCGAAGTGTGCGAGAGTGCCGAAACGGTCATGCGTGCTGAGTTTGCCAATGACGGCACGTTTGCCGAGCCTTTGGCCTATAAATGGTGGTTCTCGGCCGACAGCCTCATCTGGACAGAACTGAGCGAGACAACGAGTGTGCTCACTCTTCCGAATAGACAAAAGGCCGACTCCGGTTGGTACAGAGTAGCCGTCTCCGGCGCAGGAAATATCGAAAGTATCAACTGCCGTGCCATGAGCGAACCCTTCCACATGACCATCATCGAGTGCGAACCGCCCGAACCCGTACTCTGTACGGATGGCATCCTTCTCTTCCGCGAAGACTTTGGTGGCAACAACCCCTCAGACCCGCGAGTAAGCACAACGCCCGTGTCCGGTATGACGTATTCGCAGTCCACCAGCACGATGGGATCCGGCGTTTACATGGTCACCAAGTCCGGTTATTGCAACGGAGATACGACCGGCTGGACGATTCCTGGTGCTGACCGAGCTACCAAGCGTTCACAGTGGTATATCCAGGATGACCATACTTATCCGAACGACTATACCCGCGGCTATTTTATGGCGATAGATGGCAAAGGCGGCAATCAGCAGTTCTACCAAACGGAGATAAACGGCTTGTGCGAAGGTATCGAACTGACCTTCAGCGCTTACGTGGCGAATGTGTTCACGTGGTTTCAGTACGACTGGTACACCAAGAACCGAGGACCGGTGATAGCCCCTTGTCTGAAGTTTGTGCTCACCAACCCGCAGACAGGCGAGACATTAGCCGAGAAGAACACGCAAGAGATTCCCTTTGACGAGAACCTGCCCGCCTTGACCGATTGGCAGTATTCTTCAGCCTGGCACCTTGTCGGTATGAATTTTACCGTCCCCGTTGGTGTCAATGCTATCCGTCTGTCTATCTACAACAACGTCACCAACGGTAATGGCAACGATTTCGCCATCGATGATATCGAGGTCCACCTCTGCATGACGCCTGACACCATCCTTACCGATACCACCGTCTGCGATACCACCCGACAAATCCGTTGGCGCGAAAAGACATTCGCTATAGCCGACACCCTCCGCGACACCCTCTTTAGTAGCTGCGGTTTCGATAGTATATATTATGTCATGCACGTGGAAAAGGAACATTGCGAACATTCGCTATGTACCTCAGGTATTCTCCTCTTCCGAGAAGACTTTGGCGGTAACAATCCCGCTGACCCGAAAATTAGTACTACTCCCGTGCCGGGAATGAGTTATACGCAAGCAACTACCGACGTGTTCGGCAGCATGGGAGCAGGGAAATATCTAGTAACGAAACAGGGATATTGCAACGGGAACGGTACGTCACAATGGCATCTCCAAGACGACCATACCCATTTTGGAGACTTGACCCGTGGCTATTTTATGGAGATAGACGGCCGAGCAGGTAGTGATGCTTTTTATCGTACCACCATCGACCATCTTTGCGAAGGTATAGAGTTGACTTTCTCTGCCTACGTGGCCAACGTCATGACCTGGGGCATGTACGTAGGTCGCCCGGGTATGTATGCGTACCCACGACTGAAGTTCGTCTTAACGGATCCTACATCTAACACAGAGTTAGCTACTTACGACACAGGAGACATACCGTTCGACTCCACCTTTATCGGCGATAATATGTGTTGGCAACAATCCGTAGAATGGCGCTTGGTGGGTATGAATTTTACCGTCCCAGTAGGGGTTGAGTCCGTTCAATTATCTATCTACAACAACGTCAGCAATTCCAACGGCAACGACTTCGCCATCGACGACATCGAAATCCACCTCTGCATGACGCCCGACACCGTTCGAACGGATACCACCGTCTGCGATACCCTCTCTCAAATTCAATGGCGTGATAAAATATATAATATCGCCGATACCCTCCGTGACACCCTCTTTAGTACCTGCGGCTTCGATAGTATCTATTATATCCTTCACGTCGAAACGGAGCATTGTGAGGTGCCCGAACCACCATTTTGCATGGGAGGAACGCTCCTTTTCCGCGAAGATTTCGGAGGAAATGACCCGAACGACCCGATGGTAAGCAAGGCGCCTATGCCGGGCATAAGTAGTAGATACCAGCAAGATTATAATTATTCTGCAGGACGTTTAGCAGCTATGCATTACATTATTGCGAAACAGGGGCATCCTGATTCGGATTTCCATGATTGGCATATTATGGATGACCATACCTGCCCGAACGATCCAACACGAGGATATTTCTTTGAAACAAATAGTCGGGCTAATAGCTATTACACGAATTATATATATCAAAAAGAAGTGGCAGGATTGTGTGCTGGTATGGAGTTGTCTTTTTCTGCTTATTTCGCAAATGTAGTAACAGCAAGTGAGTTCAAGACGGTTCCTTTCTTGTCCTATTCGTACCCTAAATTCGTCTTTGTGGTGACGGATGCTCGATCCGGAGAACAATTAGCGCGATATAATACGGATACCATAGGACATGATTGGAGTCTGTATAATATTCAGGATTCATGGCAGTATTCTGCACAATGGCATCTGGAAGGAATAAAGTTCACTATCCCGGAAGGTGTGGATAAAGTGACCTTATCTATCATTGATGATCCTACCCAATACGGAAACGCAGAGGGCGATGATTATGCGGTGGATGATATCGAACTGTATTTTTGTAATAATGTTGAATACCAGACGGTTGATACTACTATTTGTGATACATTACTTCCTTTTAGTTGGAGAGGTATAGAATGGACGAAAGCGGACACGATAGGTAAAATATACAAAGATGTGCAAGGGAACGATAGTTTATACCTTGTTTACTCGTTACGTACTATTCATTGCCCCTATCCACCCGTATCTGTCAGCCAAGACACCACGATTTGCGATACCCTTTCGCAAATCAAATGGCACGACAAACTATTTCCCATAACGCACGAGATACACGACACAGTATATGATGCGTATGGATATGATAGCGCGTATTATACCTTACGTGTGGCCATCTACCATTGTCCTTATCCTCCGGTAACTATCTCTTCGGACACAACAATCTGCGATACCCTTTCGCAAATTGCTTGGAGAGATAAAATCTATGCTGTTGCATCCGAACTGCGAGATACTTTATATGAATCGTACGGAGCGGATAGTGTGTATTTCGTTTTAAATATTTCTACACAATCCTGCTGCCCTTACATGATACGCGGAACAGAGCATTACTATACCTGCGACACGCTCATGCCATATATTTGGCATGGATTCGGTGATTCTGCTGTCATAGCTGAGGAAGGGGAGCATATCATAGAAATACCCAGTAAACGATGGCCGGATTGTATCGCGTACCGCATAACGGTTATATTAAATGTCGAGCATTGCGAACGAAAAGTGCTCTATCCCATCATCGTCAACAAGTACAACTGGCAGTTGCTATTGGACAATGTGAAACTGCGACAATTCTTCCCGGACCGCACCGCACTCACATACCAGTGGTACAAGGACGAACTGCCGGTAGCCGGCGCCACCGATGACGACTACTCCGAGCAGAATGAACTACACGGACGGTTCCAACTGCGTATCGAATTGGACGGTAACCAGACCATCTGGTCGAACATCCTGGAAATCAACACCGAGCAGGCAGCACCCCTGCCCGTGCACGTACGTATTTATAATAGTCATGGCATGCCTGTAGCCGAAGACCAAGTGACGCACGGCATCTACCTCTACCGTTACGAACAAGGTAATCAGGCATGGACTGAGAAAAGGTTCATCCCATAAGACCGAAAACACCTATAAAAAAGCGTCCTCAGGGCGCTTTTTTTGTATGAACACTTGCATATGTCAAAAAAAAACACTACCTTTGCAGCCGCAAAGGTTTTAAGCAAAAAACAAAACGACATATGTTAGAAATCTATAATTCCTTGTCTCGCTACAAAGAGACGTTCAAACCCCTGCATGAGGGACACGTAGGCATGTATGTCTGCGGTCCTACCGTGTATGGGGATGCCCACCTGGGTCACGCCCGTCCGGCGATCACGTTTGACCTGCTGTACCGCTACCTGCAGTATTTAGGGTACAAGGTGCGTTATGTGCGCAACATCACCGATGTGGGACACCTGGAGCACGATGCCGATGAAGGCGAGGATAAGATTGCTAAGAAAGCACGGCTCGAACAACTCGAACCGATGGAGGTGGTGCAGTACTACACCAACCGTTACCACCGGGACATGGCGGCGCTGAACGTGTTACCGCCTTCCATCGAACCGCATGCATCAGGCCATATCATCGAGCAGATCGCGTTTGTGCAGAAGATTCTCGATAAGGGTTATGCGTACGTGTCCAATGGCTCCGTCTATATGGACGTGGAAAAATACGCGAAGGATTTTCCGTATGGTAAACTCTCCGGTCGCAATCTGAACGATATCGTGACGGAGACGCGTGAACTGGATGGTCAGGAAGAGAAGAAGCACAGTTATGACTTCGCCCTTTGGAAGAAAGCGGCTCCGGAACATATCATGCATTGGCCTTCACCGTGGTCAGAAGGATTCCCCGGTTGGCACATGGAGTGCTCGACGATGGGTACAAAATACTTAGGTGAGCGGTTCGATATCCACGGAGGTGGTCTGGATCTGATCTTCCCGCATCACGAAGCGGAGATTGCGCAATCTTGTGCCGCACTCGGTCATGAGACCGTCCATTACTGGATGCACAACAACATGATCACCATTGCCGGCAAGAAGATGGGTAAGAGTTACAATAACTTCATCACCCTGGAGCAGTTCTTCCGTGGTGATCACCCGCTTCTGTCCAAACCCTTCGGCCCGATGGTAATCCGTTTCTTTATCCTGCAGGCACACTACCGTTCGACGGTGGATTTCTCTTCGGAAGCACTCGAAGCAGCCGAGAAAGGTTTGCAACGTATGCAGGAAGCGTATGCACGTCTGCAGAAGATCCAACCATCTCAAACAACGTCAAACGATCTTCAAACGATTTCAAACCTTCGGGACCGCTGTTCCGAAGCGATGGACGATGATCTGAACACGCCGTTTGTGATTGCTGCGCTGTTTGATTCTACGCGTGCGATTAATACGGTATATGACGGTAAGGGTACGATCAGCGAAGCGGACTTGAAAGAGTTACGTGAGGTTTGGAAGACCTTCGCCATCGATATTCTCGGTCTGCGTCTGGAGGAACAAGGCGGTGATGCCGGAAAACAGAAAGCGTTTAACGGAGCCATCGATCTTCTGTTAGGTATCCGTCTGCAGGCGAAACAGAATAAAGACTGGGGAACGAGTGATAAGATCCGGAATGAACTAACGGCACTCGGATTCCAGATTAAAGATACGAAAGACGGCTTTGAATGGAGTATCTAAGGATCAGGCGAGATGTCGCCGTTCCCGAACGATGAGTAACGCTTCTTCCCGGATATCGGGGGGAAGCGTTATGTTTCTCAATTGCAGCGACCGGCACCAACCCGGTACGTCCGCTTCTTGAAGGGTGGAGAATACTTCACGAATGGCCTGATGTTGTTCTGCCGTGAAGTCAGAAGGATCGATGCCGGCTAAACTATCCAATTCTTCATCATCGTAATAGTCAATCTTGGCGTTGGTCTGCAGCAGCGTCTCCCGTTCGCAAACCAAATGCTCACCACAGCATCCTTCCGGACGTTGTTCCGCTGTTGGCTGTTGGCTATTAGCGGTTGGCTTCTTAGCTCTCCTGCGCTCACGGATCTCAATGAGCACAAGAACCACCACGACTAATACTATAAAAGCTATTAAAGGAATCATTCAAACTCTTCTTCGACGCGGTCTTCTTCGATGACGAGGTTATCGATGATAAACTGTTGGCGTTCAGTGGTGTTCTTTCCCATGTAGTACGCCAGCAGGTCTTTCACATTGTCCTCTTTGCGCAGATTAACCTGGTCCAAACGGATACCGGTTCCGATAAATCCTTTGAACTCGTCCGGTGAAATTTCACCCAGACCTTTGAATCGGGTAATCTCCGGATTTTTGATCTTGGCGATGGCTTTCTGGCGTTCTTCTTCGGAATAGCAATAAACAATTTGGTTCTTATCCTTGACGCGGAAGAGCGGTGTCTGGAGAATATAGACGTGTCCTTTCTTGACGAGATCCGGGAAGAACTGTAGGAAGAACGTCAGCATCAGTAAGCGGATATGCATTCCGTCCACATCGGCATCAGTAGCGATGATCACTTTGTTGTAGCGCAACTCATCCAAACCGTCTTCGATGTTCAGCGCCGACTGCAGGCAGTTGAACTCCTCGTTTTCATAGACTACGGATTTACTGAGACCATAGCAGTTCAGCGGTTTGCCGCGTAAGGAGAACACGGCCTGGGTACGCACGTCACGACTCTTGGTGATACTTCCCGATGCCGACAAACCCTCGGTAATGAAGATACAGGATTCGAGACGCAGATCATCGTCCGCATCTTTGGCAGATTTGACGGGTTTGGTGTCATTCAGGTGAATCTGGCAGTCCCGTAACTTGGGATTGTTCACCAGATTCTTCTTCGCCCGTTCCCGAGCGGCTTTGGTTACACCCGCTATCGCTTTCCGTTCTTTCTCGCTATCCTGAATTTTCTGCAACATTACCTCCGTAATCTCCGGATGTTTGTGCAGGTAGTTATCCAGTTGCTGTTTAACGAAGTCATTGACGAACTTATTCACACTCACACCGCCCGTCGGACTCATGTCCTTCGAACCGAGTTTGACTTTGGTTTGAGACTCAAAGACGGGTTCTTCGACGTTGATGGCAATCGCACCGACAACACCGTTTCGGATGTCTGCCAATTCCTGGTTTTTGTTAAAGAACTCCTTAATCGTACGACCTATCGCTTCGCGATAAGCGGTTTGATGGGTACCGCCTTGAATGGTATGCTGACCATTGACGAAGGAATAATACTCATCGCCGTTCTGATCGGTATGCGTCAGCGCAATCTCAATGTCTTCGCCTTGAATATGAATGATGGGATAGAGCGGATTGACGGTCATGTTCTCTGTTAACAGATCCAACAAACCGTTCTTGCTCACGAATTTCTTACCGTTATAGACGAGCGTCAAACCCGTATTCAGATAAGCGTAGTTACGCAGTAACTCTTCGATATAATCGTCACGGAAATGGTAGTTTTCGAAGAGACCTTTGCTGTTGTCCGGAACAAACTCGATGATCGTGCCGCGTTTTTCCGAACCATTATAATCGAGGATGCCGGTGTCAGACGTGAGTTTTCCTTGTGCAAACTCCGCCCGACGGGTTTTGCCTTCCCGAAAGGATTCTACGGCGAAGAAAGACGATAAGGCATTGACGGCTTTGGTTCCCACACCGTTCAAACCGACGGATTTCTTGAAGGCCTTGCTGTCGTATTTACCACCGGTGTTGAGCACACTCACCACTTCGACGAGTTTGCCCAAAGGAATACCGCGTCCATAGTCGCGCACACGCACACGGCCGTCAACCACATCCACTTCGATCACCTTACCTTCCCCCATGCGGTACTCATCAATTGAGTTATCGATACTCTCTTTGATGAGCACATAGATACCGTCATCGGAGTGACTTCCGTCACCCAGTTTACCGATATACATACCCGGACGTCGCCGGATATGTTCCATATCATCCAAGTGGATAATGTTCTCGTCGCCGTAATCCACGGCTGCTACATTCAGTTCGTTTTCTTCTGCCATAATCCCAAAATCGGGTGCAAAATTACAAAAAAAAATTCGAATACGCAAATTTTTGACAACTTTTGTGTAAAAAGCAATTCTTCTCTTGCATATATCAAAATATTTTCGTAACTTTGCAGCGCAAAATATAGGCATGAACTAATTTAAAACATTTAATACTTAAAACTATGGCAAAAAAAGCATTGAACAAGTGGACCGCACCGAAGAGTGTTGCTCCCGAGAAGATCATCCAGTTTGGTGAAGGTAACTTCCTCCGCGCATTTGTGGACTGGATTGTATGGAACATGAACGCCAAGACGAACTTCAACGGTTCGGTAGCTGTCGTTCAACCGATCGAGAAAGGTATGGTAGAGTGGCTGAACGGTCAGGACTGCTTGTATCATGTCAACCTGCAGGGTCGTTTGAAAGGTGAGGCAGTGAACAGTCTCGAGCGTATCGACGTGATCAGTCGTGCCCTCAATCCGTACACCCAGAACTGGGCGTTCATGGCGCTGGCAGAGCAACCGGAGATCCGTTTTGTGATTTCCAACACCACCGAAGCAGGTATCACCTTCGATGACAGCTGTAAGTTCACCGACGCGCCGGCTTCTTCCTATCCGGGTAAGTTGGTTCAACTCCTTTTCCGTCGTTATAAGACCTTCAACGGCGATCCGACCAAGGGTCTGATCTTCATGCCGTGCGAGTTGATCTTCCTCAACGGACACCACCTCAAGGATTGTATCCGCAAGTATATCGAGTTGTGGAAAGACGATTTCGGAGCTGACTACGCAGGTTTCAAAGAGTGGTTCGAGAAATACAACTACGTTTGCGCAACCCTCGTGGACCGTATCGTTCCGGGCTTCCCGCGCAAGGATATCGCTGCTATTCAGGAGAAAGTGGGCTACAACGACAATCTCGTTGTTCAAGCTGAGATCTTCCATCTCTGGGTGATCGAGAAACCGGAGAACATGTCTATCGAAGAGCTCGAGGCAGAGTTCCCTGCCAACAAGGCTGGTCTGAACGTGCTGATCGCAGAGAGCGAGAAACCGTACCACGAGCGTAAGGTGACCCTGCTCAACGGCCCGCACACTGTGCTCAGTCCGGTAACGTATCTCAGCGGCGTGAACATCGTCCGTGACGCTTGCAACCATGAGATCCTGGGTAAATACATCCATAAAGTAATGTTTGACGAGTTGCTCGAGACCCTGAACTTACCGAAGGAAGAGCTGAAGGCTTACGGCGAGAGCGTGCTGGAGCGTTTCAATAACCCGTACGTAGATCACGCAGTTACTTCGATCATGCTGAACTCGTTCCCGAAATTCGAGACACGCGACCTGCCGGGACTGAAGGTTTACCTGGAGCGTAAGGGTGAGTTGCCGAAGGGCTTGGTTCTCGGTTTGGCTGCTATCATTACCTACTACAAGGGTGGTGTTCGTGCCGACGGTGCGCCGATCGAGCCGAACGATGCACAAGAGATCATGGATCTGCTCAAGCAACTCTGGTCTACCGGCGACAAACGCAAAGTGGCAGAAGGTGTGCTCGGTGCAACCGATATCATCTGGAAAGAGAGCAAGCAAGACCTCAATAAGATCCCGGGTTTGACCGACATGGTGGTTAAGTTCCTCGAGGATATTGAGAAGAAGGGAATGTTAGAGACTGTAAAATCGATTCTCTAATATGACGGATGTTTTAAAAATCAATCCTGCCGACAATGTGGTTGTAGCTATACAGCCGCAGTCGGCAGGTGCTGTAATCGAAGTGGACGGCAAGAAGATCACGGTTTTAGAAGACGTGCCTGCCGGACATAAGATAGCCATCCGGGACCTTGCTGAAGGTGAGAATGTGATTAAGTACGGTTTCCCGATCGGTCATGCCCGCGAAGCAAAGAAAGCAGGTAGTTGGATGAATGAGAACAACATCAAGACCAATCTCGCCGGACTCCTCTCCTACGAGTATCATCCCAAAGAGGTAGTACTCAATATCAAGGACGAGAAACGAACCTTCATGGGTTATCGCCGCAAGGACGGTCAGGTAGGTATCCGCAATGAGGTATGGATCATCCCGACCGTAGGTTGCGTGAACGGTATCATCCAGAAATGTGCCGAGCGTCTGCGTCAGGAGACGGGTGCGGAGAACATCTTTGCTTTCACCCATAACTACGGTTGTTCGCAATTGGGTGACGATCATGAGAACACGAAGAAGATTCTGCGTGACATGATCCACCACCCGAATGCAGGAGCGATTCTTGTTGTTTCGTTGGGTTGTGAGAACAACCAACCGGACGTGTTCCGCGAGTTCTGCGGTGAGATAGATGAGGACCGTGTGAAGTTTGTCACGACGCAAAAGATCCAAGGCGATGAAGTGGAATACTGCATGCCGATCTTGCGTGATCTCTATACCAAGACAACCCATGACAAACGTGTAGCGGTGCCTTTGAGTGAACTGCGCGTCGGTCTCAAATGCGGTGGGTCTGACGGTTTCAGCGGCATCACAGCCAACCCGTTATTAGGTTGTCTGAGTGACTGGTTGGTAGCGCAAGGTGGTACTACCGTGTTGACCGAAGTGCCGGAGATGTTCGGTGCGGAAACTATCCTCATGGACCGCTGCGCGAACAAGGACTTGTTTGACCAAACCGTCAGCCTGATCAATGACTTCAAGGATTATTTCCTCTCTCACGGCGAACCCGTAGGTGAGAACCCGAGTCCGGGAAACAAAGCCGGCGGTATCTCAACCCTCGAAGATAAAGCACTGGGTTGCACACAGAAGTGCGGTAAGTCGCTGGTACGCGGTGTGATGCCGTATGGTGAGCGTCTGCAAGTGAAAGGACTCAACCTGTTGTCGGCACCGGGTAATGACCTGGTAGCATCAACGGCATTAGCTTCCTGCGGATGTCATATGGTACTGTTCACCACCGGTCGAGGAACACCGTTCGGCACCTATGTACCGACGATGAAGATCTCCACCAACTCCACTTTGGCGAAGAACAAGCCGAACTGGATTGATTTCAATGCCGGTGTGATTGCCGAAGGTGAACCGATGGACGAAGTGGCAAAACGTTTTGCGGAATTCGTGATCGAGGTTGCCAACGGCGCCAAGACGAATAACGAGAAGAACGGTTACCACGAGATAGCCATCTTCAAAAATGGTGTTACTCTCTAATCTCTTAGACTTGTTATGCCCCCGCACATGTCCGATGTGTGGGGGATATAGTAACGGTATATGTGAAGAGTGTATCCAATCCTTACCACGTACCGAGCAGGCGGCATTGCGGCAGAACAAGACCGAGTATGTGCTGGCAGGAGCGGTAAACGATTTCGTGAGGCAGATGAAGGTGATGCATCTGGATAAAGCAGCGGCTTTTTTGCATTACGAAAAAGATCATCCCATTCAAAGGGCGATTCACCTGATGAAATACGCCGATCAACCGATGATCGGTCAGCAGTTAGGCCACCTGGCCGCTGTGGATATGCAATATGCAGATTTTTTGGATGGCATCGACGTGATCATACCGGTTCCATTGCATTCCAAACGTATGCGGGAGAGAGGGTATAATCAGTCGGAATATATCGCACGAGGAATCCGGGAGGTGACGGGAATACCAATTGACACGACGCATGTCACACGCACTCGCAACACGCCGAAGCAGGCTTTGCAGACGGGTGAAGAGCGTAAGCATAACGTGGTGGATGCGTTTGGGGTGAATCATCCGGAACAGTTGTACAACAAGCATATCCTGGTAGTAGATGATTTGATTACAACGGGTGAGACGATGCGGAGTTGCCTCAAAGCGATGAAGCGAATCAGAGGAGCGAAATTTACAGTCTTTGCCTTGTGCAAAGCTTAATGATATGACGAAGAAATATGATTTTTTGATTATCGGTGGTGGTGTAGCCGGTATGAGTTTTGCGCTGAAGGTAGCGCGTTCAGAGAAATATAAGATTGCGCTGTGCTGCAAGACAACCTTGGAAGAAGCGAACACAGCGAAGGCGCAGGGCGGTATCGCGTCTGTGACGAATCTATTAGTGGATGATTTTGAGAAACATATCCACGACACGATGGTGGCCGGTGATTGGTTAAGCGACCCGGCGGCGGTGGAGCAGGTGGTGAAAAACGCACCGAAAGGAATTGAGGAACTGGTGCAATGGGGCGTTAATTTCGATAAGAAAGAAGATGGAGCGTTTGATCTTCACCGCGAAGGTGGACATTCCGAGTTCCGTATACTGCACCATGCCGATGACACAGGTGCGGAGATCCAACGGGGACTGATGGCGGCCGTGCGTGCCAATCCGTATATCGATGTGCTGGAGCACCATTTTGCGGTAGAGATCATCACGCAGCACCATCTGGGTGTGCGCGTCACGAGACGGACACCCGATATCGAATGCTACGGTGCGTATATCCTCAATCCGGAGACACAGAAGATCGATACCTACCTCAGCCGTATCACGCTCATGGCTACCGGCGGAACGGGTGCAGTTTATGCCACGACGACGAACCCGGAGATTGCTACCGGTGACGGTATAGCAATGGTGTACCGGGCGAAGGGAGCGGTCAAAGATATGGAGTTTGTGCAATTCCACCCGACGAGTCTTTTCAATCCTGCCGAGACGCACCCGGCCTATCTGATCACCGAGGCGATGCGCGGTTACGGAGGTATCTTACGCTTACCGAACGGAGAGGAGTTTATGCAGAAATATGATCCGCGTCTTTCGCTCGCACCGCGTGATATCGTGGCACGTGCGATCGATAATGAGATGAAGATCCATGCCATCGATCATGTATGTCTGGATGTAACCCATAAAGATCCGGAAGAGACCAAGCACCATTTCCCAAATATCTATGCCAAGTGCCTCAGTATCGGTATCGATATCACTAAGGACTATATTCCGGTGGCACCTTGCGCGCATTACATGTGCGGCGGTATCAAAGTGGACTTGGACGGTCAATCGTCTATCAAACGTTTGTATGCCGTAGGCGAATGCTCGTGCACCGGTCTGCATGGCGGTAACCGTCTGGCATCCAACTCGTTAATCGAAGCTGTTGTATATGCCGATGCAGCAGCTAAACATAGTCTGAGTGTGATTGAGAACTATGACTTTAATGATCGCATTCCGGCATGGAACGATGAGGGGACGCTCAGTAACGAGGAACGAGTCCTGATTGCGCAGGATGTGAAGGAAGTGGGACAGATCATGTCCACCTACGTCGGTATCGTGCGTTCGGATCTGCGTCTGCGTCGTGCGTGGGAGCGTCTGGATCTGCTCTATGAGGAGACGGAAGATCTGTTCAAACGCGTGAAGGCGGATAAAGAGATATGTGAACTGCGTAACATGATCAATGTCGGTTATCTGATCACCCGTCAGGCCATGGAACGCAAGGAGAGTAGGGGCCTGCATTACTCCATCGATTATCCGAAGAAAGAGAACGAGCATCCCCAGGAAGTATGGTAGGCCTCTCCTTACATAGTATCGTACCCGTGCGTGCGGAGGCGCGTGAAGGAGCGGAACAGAACACACAGATGCTGTTCGGCGAACTATGCGAGATCTTGGAAGAACAACCCCGATGGAAACGGATTCGTTTAGAGTCTGACGGTCAGGAAGGTTGGGTGGATGCTAAGATGATCTGCCCGATGACGGAGGAGGAGTACCATGGGTATGCCGAAGCACTGAAGGAAGCAGCGATAGTCGTTTTTCCGATGACGTATGCGGTGAGTGAGAACAACGGACAGACCATTCCGTTGACGGCCGGCACGAAACTAACCAACTACCAAGATGGTCGCTTCGAAGTGCTCGGCGTCGGTTTTCGTATCGATCCGAATATGGTAATCACGCAACCCTTGGTGCTGAACCAGGAGAACCTGTTAAAAACCCTTCGTTTCTTTATTAACGTGCCGTACCTGTGGGGCGGAAAGAATGCTTTAGGCATGGACTGTTCCGGTTTTACGCAGGTGATCATGAGTCTGTTTGGCAAACGCTTACCGCGTAATGCCTCAGAGCAGGCACAAGAGGGTCTGCCGGTAGCTAGTCTGGAAGAGGTTCAGGCAGGTGACTTGGCGTTTTTTGATCATGAAGACGGAAAGATCAGTCACGTCGGTATTGTGATTGACCCGGAACGGATCATTCATTGTTCCGGTCGCGTGAAGGTGGAGAAACTGGATGCGCAAGGAATCTATAATGCGGAACAAGGCGGTTATTCCCATCATCTGGTAGATATCAGAAGATACTAATAAAATAAAAGAGATGCCCGATCGGACATCTCTTTTTCTTTAGCCATTCGCCATTATTACTTGAGCTCTGCTGTGTACGTCTTAGCCACAAGGGCACGACGTACTTTGGCATTACTTGAGCTCTGCCAAGTACTTAATGGTGCGAACCATCTGGCTGGTGTAGCTGTTCTCGTTGTCGTACCAGCTAACAACCTGTACCTGATAGGTGTCGTCGTCGATCTTGGCAACCATGGTCTGGGTAGCATCGAAGAGCGAACCGAACTTCATACCGATAACGTCGCTCGATACGATCTCATCCTCGGTGTAACCGAAGCTCTCGGTCTGAGCAGCCTTCATAGCTGCGTTGATACCCTCTTTGGTGATGTCTTTGCCCTTAACAACAGCCACCAGGATAGTGGTAGAACCGGTCGGAGTCGGAACGCGTTGTGCGCTACCGATCAGTTTGCCGTTCAGTTCAGGGATAACGAGACCGATAGCCTTAGCAGCACCGGTGCTGTTCGGAACGATGTTCTGTGCACCTGCACGGCTACGACGGAGGTCACCCTTACGTTGCGGACCGTCGAGAATCATCTGGTCACCGGTGTAAGCGTGAATCGTGCTCATGATACCGCTCTGGATCGGAGCGTATTTGTGCAGAGCAGCTGCCATCGGAGCGAGACAGTTGGTTGTACAAGAAGCTGCGGAGATAACCTTATCTGCCGGAGTCAGGGTCTTGTGGTTAACGTTATAAACGATGGTCGGAAGGTCGTTACCTGCCGGAGCGGAGATAACTACTTTCTTTGCACCTGCCTGGATATGAGCCTCAGCTTTAGCTTTGCTGGTATAGAAACCGGTGCACTCCAGAACTACATCGATACCGAGTTTGCCCCAAGGCAGATCAGCTGCGTTCGGCATAGCGTAGATAGTGATCTCCTTGCCGTCAACGATGATCGAACCCGGAACGAGAACGGTCTTGCCATCCTCAGCGAGTTGAGCGTCTTTGTAAGCTACAGTGTGCTTGCCCTCACCGAACTTGCCTGCGAAACCACCTTGAGCGGTGTCGTATTTCAGAAGGTGAGCCAACATCTTCGGGCTGGTCAAGTCGTTGATTGCAACTACCTCATAACCCTCAGCTTCGAACATCTGACGGAATGCCAGACGACCAATACGGCCAAAGCCGTTAATTGCTACTTTTGTCATAATTGTGAAATAATTTAAGTTATTTGTGTATAAATTGTTTTTTTGTTTTCTTTGTTCGTCTTTTATCGGGGCGCAAACCAATGAAATGTTTGCGAACCGAAGAGGAGAAATTGAGACAATTATACAAGTTGCAGAGCAACGCAGTCATTGATCTCCAATTTCGACGACAAAATTACTACTTTTTTTTTATATACGAAAATAATTCGTATAAAAAATTAAATTTTGTAATCTTTTTTTGTCAAAATAGGGCTTTTTTCCTTTCACCTTTCACTTTTCACCTTTCACTTTCTTCCAAAATCCGCCGGTATCTCCCCCCAAGCCTTGGTGTCCCACTTGTAGATGGGGGTTGTCCAGGTGTTATCGTGCAACCACATCTCCGCTTTTCTTACCATCATAAACAGGTCCTGATTCTCCATCGTCCACTCCATTTTGGTCTTGCACCGTTTCTGTCGCACCCATGCCAGCGCTGTCACGCTATCCGTGTAAATCACCCATGGTAAGTTATATTTCTTGATATACGCCAGTCCCAGCACCAGCCCAAGAAACTCACCGATGTTATTCGTGCCCTGCTTGAACGGTCCACGGTGAAACACTTCCGTACCGGTGTCCGCAATAACACCCCGGAACTCCATCACGCCGGGATTACCGCTGCAAGCGGCATCTACTGCAAGCGCAGGTAATATAGGCTGAGATTTATTTACCATTGGGTCATTTACTATTTGTAGTCCCTTTGGGAATCGAACCCAAATCTGAGCTTTAGGAGAGCCCTGTTCTATCCATTGAACTAAGAGACCGTGGGCCTTTAACAATGCGAGGGGAATTCGCCGTATTACTCGAAGGTGTAATTGAGGAAGTCGTTCATCGGTTTGGCAGCTTTGGCGATATCAACCACTTTGTCAATGAAATCCGGCGAACAGACCTCTTCGTCACTCAGCATGACACTGACCGTATAGGTCTTATGTTTGAGCCATTCAGGGTGTTTGAACTCGGGATCAAAACCCGCCGGCACTTTCTTGAGTTGTCCCCAATACGGGTCAAAATCCTGCGCAAAGTATTTCTTCCATGATTTGGAACCCATGATCTGCTCCACCTCTTCGTAGTTAGCTTCTATCTCCGTGCGCAAAGCCTTTAACAACTCTTTGCCCGGATCCCAGATACCGGCAGCAAACATACACTGTCCGGGCTGAATATGTACGTAATAACCGCCGCGCATGGATTTCTTGCCCCACGTCTTCGGTTGCCCGGGTACGCCGGTAGCCGGAAAGACCCCAAACCACTCTTTATACGGACGCTTGTCAGCCGAGAAACGGATGTCACGGTTGATGCGCCAGATGCAGTCCTTCGGCTGAAGCCCTTTGAGCGTCGGATCGAACTCCGTCAGACGGGCGATATATTCCGTTGAAAACGCCACAAATCGATCTCGGCACGCTTGGTACCGAGCTCTGTTAGCGTCAAACCAATCCTTGTTGTTATTCTCCGCCAACTCTGCCAAAAATTCCAAGGTCTCTCTCATCAAGTTATTTACGATTTACAGATTTACGATTTACGAGTTATTGACGATTAGCCGCTTCGCGGGATTGACGATTTACGCTACGAACAATCGTCAATTATGTTCAATTGAACAATCAATCGTACCTCGTCAATCGTCAAATCGTCAATTTATTTATGCATTGCTCCAACGATGCCTTCCAATACGGTATCTCCACATTAAACGTCTTTTTGAATTTCGACTTATCCAATACGCTGTAGTGCGGCCGGGGTGTTTTGTATTGATATTCTTCCGATAAAATCGGGGAAACCTGGCAATTTTTAATTCCGGCTAACTCATGGATAGCGATGGTGAAATCGAACCAGGAGCAGACACCTTCGTTGGTAAAATGATAGATACCCGGATGCCACATCGGACATTCGATGACGGTGAAGATAGCTGCGGCCAGATCGGCAGCATAAGTGGGAGTGCCTATCTGGTCAAAAACTACACCCAATTTCTCTTTTTCTTTACCCAAACGGATCATCGTCTTCACGAAGTTATTTCCATATTCGGAGTATAACCATGCCGTCCGTAAAATCACCGCTTCAGGGCAGACTGCCAACAGTCGTTTTTCTCCTTCGTATTTTGTGCGCCCGTAGGCGGTGCGTGGTGCAACAGGATCCGACTCTTTGCACGGCAGATGTTCGTCTCCGGAGAAGACATAGTCGGTGGATACATGAATCACTTTCGTTCCCTGACTGCCTAAGATGGCTACAGCCTCAGCATTGATCTTCATCGCTGTTGCTTCGTCCTCTTCGGCTTTATCTACATTCGTATAGGCAGCACAGTTCACAATCAGATCGATGGCATTTGCTCCCACAAAAGCGGACACCGCCACTTTATCGCAGATATCCAGTTCTGCGATGTCCGTGAAGAAATAGGTATGTTTGGGATGCAGCGCACTCAGTACCCGCATCTCGTTTCCCAACTGTCCGTTTGCTCCTGTGATTAAAATATTCATATCAGAAAGGATTATCCAATTCTTTTAATAAAGGATGACGTTTGTCTTTTTCGCTAATAATCCGCAGTTCCTCAGGAATCTGCCAATCGATACCTAAATCCGGGTCATTCAATAGAATCCCACCATCCGCCTCAGGATGATAGAGATTATCGCATTTGTAGGTGAAAATCGCCTGCTCACTGAGCACCGAGAAACCGTGCGCAAAACCACGTGGAATAAAGAACTGCCGTTTGTTGTCTTCGCTCAACTCTACGCCATACCATTTTCCGTATGTCGGACTGTTCTTGCGCAGATCAACCGCTACATCCAGCACCCGGCCTACCGTACAGCACACCAGTTTAGCTTGCGTATAAGGTGGTCGCTGAAAATGCAAACCGCGTACGACACCATAAGACGAACAACTCTGATTGTCCTGCACAAACTGCGCCTCAATACCTGCCGCACGGTATCGCTCCTCGTTATAGGTCTCCACAAAATATCCGCGTGCATCGGTGTACACTTTCGGTTCAATAACCAGCAGTCCTTCTATCGGTGTTTTGATGATTTCCATATGCGTTATTCAAAAAAGCATGCAAAGATACTGCTTTTTTTTGATATATGCAAGGTTATTTGCATATTTTTTTTATTTCGTCGTAAGTGAAACCGCGTTGCAGCAAAAAACGCAACCGTTTTTCTTCCGAATCAGACTTGCGTTGTTTGAGCAATGCCTGCAGATTCGATTTATACTGTTTTTCGTCGATTTCATCGAGACTTTTCCGTATTTCCGATTCCGGTAAATCGAGTGCCCGCAATCCCGCTTGAATCTTAATCCGTCCCCAACTCTGGTATGCCACCTTGTCATGAACATACGCATGGCAAAAACGGGCATCGTTTAAGAAGTCATTCTTATACAGATTTTCCACGATTTCATCGGAAATTTCTGCAGGTGCATCCCATTCATATAACTTGCGTCTCACGTCGGCTGCACAGTGCTCCGATTTAGCGCAATAGGCTTCGCATTTATCCAACCATTCGGCCTTCGATAATTCTCGGTTTTCCATAGATGTCTTGTGTGATAATTATATCGTCATATCCCTCTTCTTGCAGCAAGGTTTTCATCTCTTGCGCAAAAGCTTCATTGATCTCAAAGAATAGATATGTTCCATGCAGACTCGCAATGCGGCGGTAAAAACGTAACGGATCATCATCCGGAACAAAGAGTGCTGTCTCCGGTTCATATTCCAAAACATTCGGTCTCATCGAGACTTTTTCGCTTTCACGGATATACGGAGGGTTACTAACGATTACGTCAAAATCTCCGTTAAAATCAAATATATCTGCTACCAGGAAATCCACCTCCACACCGTTTCGTTTCGCATTCTCTTTCGCTACTTCAATCGCTTCTGCGGATATATCGATGCCTGTTACGTCCCAATCCGGATGCTTCTTCTTCAACGCAATGGCGATACACCCGCTCCCGGTACCCACATCCAAAACATTTATCCTTTCACCTTTCACCTTTAACCTTTCAACTTTCTCAACGAGCTCCGCCGTCTCCGGACGGGGAATAAGGGTTGCCGGAGTGACTTTTAAATCGAGTCCGTACCATAAAGTATGACCAAAAATGTACTGAATCGGCTCAAAATGCAATAATCTGTCCACAAAAACTTGCAAATTTGAAAAATTTGTAGTATCTTTGCACCCGATTTGAAGTTGCGTGCGACTCAGACCCGTGGTCTCTTCCGCCAACCACCATGCCAAAGCTTCCGCTTCATCCTCTGGATAAGCGGCTTGTAGTTGCAGGGCTATGTCACGTATTTTTTGAATCACGCTGCAAAGATAGTAAAAAAAAATGGAATACGCAAATTATATTGCATATTGTATCAAAATCGCTCAAAAAGGGCAGTATTTTGTGGCACCGAACCCCATGGTAGGGGCGGTCTTGGTGCGTAATTCCGATGGAGCGATCTTGGCAGAAGGTTATCACGAACGATACGGTGAAGGACATGCAGAAGTGAACTGCTTTAAGCATTGGGAAGAAACTATAACCCGTAACCCGTCACCCGTAACCCCTCTCAAAGATTGTACGCTTTTTGTTTCATTAGAACCGTGTAGTCATTACGGTAAAACCCCTCCTTGTGCGAAACTGATTATCGAAAAAGGTGTTGGCCGAGTGGTGGTAGGCATGTTAGATCCGAATCCGCTTGTAGCAGGAAAGGGTGTGCAGATGTTGCGTGATGCCGGGATAGAAGTGATAGTAGGTGTGCTGGAAGAGCAATGCCGGGAACTCAATAAACGGTTCTTGTGCCTGCACGAGAAACATCGTCCGTATGTGATTCTCAAATGGGCACAAACGGCAGACGGATTCATCGATAAGAAACGTCAATTACCAATTACCAATCACCAATTACCAATCAAGTCTGCCTTGGCTATCTCCACACCTGCAACGAAAGAGATTGTTCATCGCATGCGTGCCGAGAATATGGCAATCATGGTAGGTACGAACACGGTGCTGCTGGATAATCCGCGTCTGCTGAACACCCATTGGGAAGGTCGAAACCCCATTCGGGTGACCTTGGATCGCCATAACCGAATCCCTTCTGATGCCCGGATTTTCTCCGATGACTCCGAGACAATCGTCTATCGGGAGTGCACAGATTGGCCGTTCATCCTCTCCGATTTGGCGAAACGCAATATCCATTCGATATTAGTGGAAGGTGGAACCTCCCTTTTGGCACATATTTTGCAAACAGGAATATGGGATGAGATCCATGTAGAAGTGGCTCCGGAACTAACGATCGGCGATGGTGTGCCGGCTCCGAAGATCGATTTACCCGATGATTATGAGACCGTGGACGGTCATAAACTGTATACGATAAAAAACAAAACAATATGAAAAAGTTATTTGTTACCATTCTGTTAGGCCTGCTGCTGGTGGTACCGAGCATGGCGCAGAACGTGAAAGAGATTAGCGGAGAAATCTTCCGTGAACGCGTTTTTGACTATAAGTCTGACGAAGGTTGGGCGTTTAAAGGCGAGCGTGCCTGCCTGGTGGATTTTTCTACCAGTTGGTGCGGTTGGTGCAAACGGCAGGAACCGATCTTTGACGCATTAGCCAAAGAGTTCAAAGGTCAGATCGATTTCTACAAGATCGATTGTGAGAAGAACCCGGATCTGGCGTATGTGTTAGGTATCAATTCCTACCCGACGATTCTGCTGATTCGTGCAGACGGAAAACCGCTGATGTTAAAAGGTTATCGGGAGAAAGATGCGTGGAAGGAGATCTTTGACGAGTTTTTCTTTGAATTGAAATAAAGCCGTCCGATGCAAGTAGAATTAGTTCTTTTAGTTCTTTCGCTGCTTTTCTTCGTCAGTATTTTTGCCGATAAGATCGGATATAAATACGGAGTGCCGGCCTTACTGCTGTTTTTGGCAGTAGGTATGTTCTTCGGTTCCCACGGCATGTCCTCTCTATTAGGCACCAAAGGTATCGAGATAGAAACCGGAAACGCACAAGCCATCAGTACCTTGGCGATGTGTATCATCCTGTTCACCGGTGGTATGGAGACGCGGCTAAGCGACATCAAATCGGTGTTGGCGCCCGGTGTCACCTTGGCTACATTAGGCGTACTTATCACCTGCGTGGTGACGGGTCTGATCATCTACGTCATCTTCGGTTGGATCAGTGCGGTGTACAGTGTCTCGATCTGGTTAGCGCTCCTCATGGCTGCCACGATGTCCAGTACCGACAGTGCCAGCGTCTTCTCCATCTTACGCACCAACGGGATTGGTCTCAAACATAACCTGCGACCGCTGTTGGAATTGGAATCCGGTGCCAATGACCCCATGGCCTATGTGCTCACCAGCACATTGATCGGTGTGGTGGTAAGTCTGGAAGGGAATAGCGGTGAAGGTACGGTGACGGCGCTACCGATCATCCAGAATATCGTGATCCAGTTGGTGATGGGAACGGTGTTGGGCCTGGCGTTCGGTGAAGGTCTGGTACAGTTGATGCGCCGTGTGAAGTTAGGCAATGAGTCGCTGTACCCGATCATGGTGCTGACGGCGTGTATCTTCATCTTCTCTGTGACCTATTACCTGCAAGGAAACACATACTTGGCGGTATATGTAGGCGGTTTGATTATCGGAAACAATAAGTTCACCCGGAAGCAGCAGACGCGTTCGTTCTTCAACGGCTTGACCTGGTTAAGTCAGTTGGTGATGTTCTTGATGTTAGGTCTGATGGTGGAACCGACCCGTCTGTTGGATTACCACGTTTGGTTGCCTTGTATCATCATCAGTATTGTCATGATCTGCATCTCCCGTCCGGTGGCGGTATGGCTCTGCATGTTGCCTTTCCGCAAGTACCGTCAACGCGATAAGATTATGCTCAGTTGGGTAGGATTACGCGGTGCTGTTCCAATCATCTTCGCTATCATGTGTAAGGCAAACGGTGTGCCGGGTGCCGATATGATTTTTGACATCGTGTTCTTGTGCACGATCGTTTCGCTCTTAGCGCAAGGTACCACTTTGACGGTGGTGGCTAAGAAACTGAAACTGAACGAAGCTCGTGAAGAAGAGCGGTCTTTGGAACATTTCGACATGGACTTACCCGAAGAGATTCAATCCTCGGCACGGGAAGTGGAAGTGTCGGCCGATATGATAGAGAACGGAACTACCTTGAGGGAGATCAAGATCCCGCCGCGTACGCTCATCATCATGGTGCGCAGAGGAGAAGACTTCTTCGTCCCGACAGGTGCCAGTTCGTTAGCGGTAGGTGACCAACTGCTCGTTATCAGTGACAAAGATGCGGAAGCAACCTACCAACAGATGACCAATGAGGCGGAAGAAGAAGCGTTATGGCGTGCCGAGATGCGTCGCAATGCCCGGGAACGCTTTAACAAGATGACAGCCTGGATGCATAAAAAGAAAGAATAAATCACAAATCTAAAATCTCAAATATAAAATGCAAAACGAAGTTAATCGTGCCCATGGGGCTAAGAAAACAATCGTTTTTTTAACTGGCGCCACCGGCACGATGGGATATGCCGGAATGACGGAGATATTGAAGTATCCCGAGAACTATGACTTGCGTATCTTAGCTCGTCCGAGTAAGAAAAACAAGGAGTTACTCGAACCGCTAATCGCTAACCACTCATCGCTCACCGTTATCTGGGGTGACCTCACCAAATATGACGATGTCCTGAAAGGTGTGACGGGTGCCGATATCGTGCTGCACGTAGGTGGTATGGTGTCGCCGCAAGCCGATTATCGTCCGAAAGCAACCTTGCGCACCAATATCTCAGCCGCTGAATATGTGACGAAAGCGGTGCTGGCGCAGCCGGAAGACAAACAACCGAAAGTGGTCTATATCGGTTCAGTGGCCCAGATGGGTGATCGCCGGGAACCCCTCCATTGGGGTAGAGCCGGTGATCCGATCTGCGTATCGGCGTACGATCATTACGGACTCACCAAAGCGCAGGCGGAACGGATCATCACCGATTCCGGCATTAAGACCTGGGCTTCCCTCCGTCAGTCGGGAATCCTCTATCCGGCGATTCTCAAGAACTACGACCCGATCATGTTCCATGTGCCGATTCGTGGTGTCCTCGAATGGGCGACGGTGGAAGACAGCGGTAGATTGTTGGAACGCGTTTGCCGTCCCGAAGTGCCGAAAACTTTCTGGAATAACTACTATAACATCGGTTCCGGCGCCGAGTACCGTTTGTCGAACTATGAGTTTGAGTGTCTGCTCTTAGACTGTATCGGTTGCCCGAAACCGGAGAAGATCTTCAACGCCAACTGGTTTACCACCCGTAATTTCCATGGCATGTGGTATATTGACGGGGATAAGTTGGAAGACTTCCTCCATTTCCGTGCGAACATTCCCGTGAAAGAGTACTTTGCGCAGATGGCAAAGGCAAATTCCTTACCTGCCGGCATTAAGTTTGCGTCCAAAACCCACATCGCCAAACTCTTCCCGCATTGCGTCAAACTGGCGATGCGTTTTATGGCGAACAGCAAGGAACATGGTACGCAATGGTGGATAAAAAAATCACAAATGACCAATGACCAATCACAAATAAGCGCTTTGAAGCGCGTAGCTGCCTATTATGGTTCGCTGGAAGCGTACAAACAGATTCCGGATTGGAAACATTTCGATGTGTCTCATAACAGTGAGACGCCTGTCTTGCTCGACCACGGTTGGGATGAAACCAAGGATATCGATACCCTCACCGATGCCGAACTCAACAAAGCGGCTGCATTCCGGGGGGGTAAGTACTTAGGCAACGACATGTGGGAAGATGCGAACGGGAATACCTTCAAAGCCGGTCGTCGTCTCATCCTCTTAGGAGGTCACTGGTCACCCTTCGACATGCCGTACCCGTATGCCCATGAGCCGAAAGAGAAGCAAATCCCTTGGCATTGGGACGAGGTAGCGAAGCAGAATCCGTTCTTCGCACAACTCTGGGCTCCGCTCCATGATGCCAACGAGAATAATATCTATGGCCCGGAAGTTTTTGAAGGTTGGGAAAAGTAAGAATTGACGATTGGACGATTGACGAGGTACAAATGATTGACGATTGAAAATAATTGACGATTGTCAGCAACGTAAATCGTAAATAAAACTTAATCGTACATAAATCGTAAATCGTAAATTTGTAAATCGTAAATTAATCTAATGTATTTCGACGAACTCGCATTATCGGACGAAGTCTTAGACGCCCTGTGGGATATGCATTTCGATGAATGTACCCCGGTGCAGGAAAAGGCGATACCCGTGATCTTGGAAGGTCACGATGTGATTGCTTGTGCCCAGACGGGAACGGGAAAGACCGCCGCTTATATCTTGCCGTTGTTGACCAACCTCGCTTTTGACTCCCATGATCCCGATAAGCTGAACGCCATCATCATGGCACCTACTCGGGAATTGGCACAGCAGATTGACCAGCAGATGGAGGGATTTGGTTTCTACGTACCTTTCTCGTCCGTCGCTATCTACGGTGGAAAAGACAACGGTGCCTGGGGAACGCAGGTGACGGGTCTGCAACGCGGTGCGGATATCGTCATCGCTACACCGGGTCGGTTGCTCTCACAAATGAATATCTATAACATCGATTTCTCCGGTGTCAAGTACTTCATTCTCGATGAAGCCGACCGTATGTTAGACATGGGATTCTATGACGATATCATGACCATCGTGCGGAAATTGCCCAAGGAACGTCAGACCATTATGTTCTCTGCCACGATGCCGGAGAATATCCGTCGCATGGCGAAGGCGATCATGAACAATCCCGTCGAAGTGCAGATTGCCGTCTCCCGTCCGCCGGAAACGATCAAACAGATGCATGATTTTGTCGATGAAGGAGAAAAACCGGCGAAAGTGCAGGCAATGTTGGAAGGTAAGGACCTAAAAAAGGTCATCATCTTTGCAGGCAAGAAGCAAAAAGTAAAAGATCTCACGCGCACGTTACGCGCAATCCATATAGATGCGCACGCGATGCATAGTGACCTCGAGCAACACGAACGCGATCAGGTCATGTTGGATTTCCGGAACGGAAAGATCGATGTGCTGGTAGCCACCGACGTCGTCGCCCGTGGTATCGACGTGACGGATGTGCCGTTAGTCATCAACTACGACGTGCCGCATGATCCCGAAGATTATGTTCATCGTATCGGTAGAACGGCTCGTGCCGAGAACAGCGGAGAAGCGATGACACTCGTGTCACCGGACGATATACGTTATTGGAAAAGAATTGAAAGATTTTTGAAATCACCAATCACCAATGACCAATCACCAATCAAAGATGCCTTATCCGCCACTCATTCGGGTAAAGGTTATTCAGGCGGTTCCCGACATTCTTCGCGAAACCAAGGGGGACATCCTCATAAGTCAAAAGGACGAGGCCGAGTGGGACATCATTCAAAGCCAAAGCCTCGGTCCGCAAATAACTGAGTGCTTGTTCACGCGTCAACGCGACATTCGGAAAGGCTTCCTTACGGAGGTCTTTCGTCATAGATAGACTATGCTGCGGCGCGATGCCTTTTCCGCGTTCTTCGCCTAAACCGAATCCCGTGGAGATACAGGTTAACTGCGTACTCAACCAATCAATGATCTCTTTGAACTTAAACGGATAAGCGGTCGCAAAACGGTCCGAATACCGAATCGCCCAATCGTCCGGATGCTGTAACCAACTCCGCATCACCGGCATATATTCCGGATGCTGCATGTTGTTTTCCTTCTTCGGCGCCTTGATCTTCACCGGCTCCACAACTCCATCGAACTTACGCAATGCGCAAACATAGAATCCTTCGCCTTTCGTCTTATGCGGATAGAAATGGTAACCCACCGTTCCTTCGGTGATGCCCCACGTCGGATCATAATCGACAGGCAGCACTTCGGCACCTAACGTCTCGGCTAACCACTCCACGTTCTTCTCGTTCTCTTCCTGGTTAAACGTGCAGGTCGAATAGATCAGTATTCCACCGGGTTTGAGTGCATCCCAGACATCCATCAAGATACTCCGTTGTCGTTCTGCACAGGCCTTGACAGCCTTGAGACTCCATTCGTTCCGTGCCTGTTCATCTTTACGGAACATGCCTTCACCGGAACAGGGCGCATCGACTAAGATGCAGTCAAACAGATGCTTGCACCGTTCGCCGTACTCTTCGGCCGTGTTATGGGTGACCACGGTGTTACCGTTGCCCCATTTCTGGATGTTCTCCGATAAGATGAACACGCGTTGACGCACCACTTCGTTGCTTAACAGCAGTCCGTCTCCGCCGAGAAACTCACTGATTAGCGTCGATTTGCCTCCGGGTGCCGCACACAGATCCAGCACGATAGACGACGTATCGACGTATTGTTCCAGAATCTGCTGAATGAACATCGAACTCGCTTCCTGCACATAGTAACAACCCGCATGGAATAAGGGATCTAACGTGAATTGCGGCCGTTGACTCAGATAATACCCGTCGATATGCCAAGGCACTTCTTCCGGTTCTCCTTCAAACGTCAGCACATCCAGTTTGGTGTTGAGCCGAATCGAGGTAACAGGCTCCGTTTCCAGCGCCCGAATCAGCAGTTCGGCTTCATTACCCATCTGCTGATGCATCGATTCTATGAACTCAACCGGTAACATTTTTCGCAAATTTGGTGCAAAATTACAAATTTTTTTGCATATATGCAAGTTTTTTTGTAATTTTGTGCCCGATTATGGATTTTTTGGACCAATTGAACGCTTCCCAACGGGAGGCGGTGACATATACGGAAGGTGCCTCGCTCATTGTGGCGGGTGCCGGATCGGGTAAGACGAGGGTGCTGACCTACCGCATCGCTTATCTGTTGCAGCAGGGTGTGCCGGCAAATCGGATCATGGCGCTCACTTTCACCAACAAAGCTGCCCGGGAGATGAAAGAGCGAATAGAGAAATTAATCTCCAATGTCCAATCTCCAATCTCCAATCGAGATGCCTACAGGTATCTCATGATGGGCACTTTCCACTCCACGTGTACGCGTCTCATACGCCCGTATGCGGATATTTTAGGATACACGCGTGATTTCTCGATCTACGACACGACGGATTCGAAATCGGTGATCAAAGCCATCTGTAAGGAGCAGGGCCTGGATGAGAAAATCTATAAACCGGCAGCGGTGCTGAGTCGCATCTCCATGGCTAAAAACAGCGGAATCGGTCCCCGGGAATATGGGCTGAACCAGCAGTTGTTACGCGAAGATAGGGAGATGCGGATGTATGATTTGGCAACGGTTTATACCCTCTATGAAGCCCGACTGAAAGCCGCGAATGCAATGGACTTCGACGATCTGTTAATCAATATGTTACGATTAATGGAGATCAGTCCTGAAGTGAAGCAGAAATACCAGCAGCAGTTTCAGTATATCTTAGTCGATGAGTACCAGGATACGAACTATATCCAGTTCAAATTGGTAGAGCGTCTGGCAGCACCGCAGAACAATATCTGCGTTGTCGGCGATGATGCGCAGAGTATCTATTCTTTCCGCGGTGCCGACATCCGAAATATCCTCAATTTCCGGCAAGTCTATCCGCAGGCAAAACTCTTCAAACTGGAACAAAACTACCGTTCTACTCAGAATATCGTTAATGCCGCTAATGCGCTGATTCATAAGAACCAACACCAGATCGAAAAGACTGTTTTTTCCGAGAAAGAAGAAGGTCAACCTTTGTCGCTGCAACCTTATATGGACGATCGAACGGAAGCGCTCGGCGTAGCCACAAAAATCTCCAATCTCCAATCTCCAATCTCAAATGGTCATTATGGCTATAATGACTTTGCTGTCTTGTATCGCACCAATGCACAATCTCGTGTGATAGAAGGCGAATTGCGAAAACTGAACATCCCTTATCGCATTTACGGAGGCACCTCTTTCTACCAGCGCAAGGAGATCAAAGATGCACTCGGCTATCTTCGTTTAGCGGTCAATGCACGGGACAACGAAGCGTTGCTTCGTATCGTCGGTTTTCCCGGTAGAGGAATCGGGGATACGACGATGAAGAAAGTGGCAGAAAATGCCATCGAGCATCATCGTTGTTACTTGGACGTCATGCGCCAACCGGACGATACAGGTCTCGATGTCGGTGCGGCGGTAAAGAAGAAACTGCAAACCTTTGCACAGATGATCGACGATTTCCATGACTTGAGTGAGACGATGGATGCCTATGCGTTCACGGAACATGTGCTCAAGATGTCGGGTGTGATGACAGCGCTGTCGATAGATCGCTCGCAGGAAGGCATTGACCGGGCGCAGAACGTGCAGGAGTTGTTAAACGCCATCCGGGAGTTTGTCGAACAACGGGCGAACGAAGGCATCGATTATACCCCGATCACGGATTTCTTAAGTGAAGTCAGTCTGCAAACGGATCAGGATGAGAACCTGGCGGATACAACGGAACGGGTGACGCTGATGACCGTCCATGCAGCGAAAGGTCTGGAGTTTCCGGTGGTGTTTATCGTGGGATTGGAAGAAAACCTCTTCCCGTCGCAGTTTGCTATCAAACCGCAGGAGATCGAAGAAGAGCGCCGTTTACTCTACGTCGCCATCACGCGTGCGATGGAGCAATGTCATCTGAGTTTTGCCCGCCAGCGCTTCCGTAACGGCACCTTCTCTTTTAACTCCTATTCCCGTTTCCTCAACGATATCGATAAGCGCTTCTTTGCGCCTTTAGCCAATAACCATTCTCCAATCTCCAATGTCCAATCTCCAATCTCCGTAACCCATAACCTCTCCCCCGTAACCCATACCCCCTCCCCCGTAACCCATAACCCCTCCCCCGTAACCCATACCCCCTCCCCCGTAACCCCTTCTCCTTTCAAGCCCGACGATCGCGTCTCCCATCGTGTTTTCGGTGTCGGAACGGTGGTTCGGGTGTATCGGGATGAGGTGACGGAAAACGATAAAATTGAGATTCGTTTTGATACGCAGGGCACAAAAACCTTATTGCTGACGCATGCGAAGTTAGAGAAGATTTCTCCCGACTTTGCGTAAATTTTCTGTACTTTTTGTAAAAAAATCAACAAAAATGGCATTTTTGTAAAGTAAAATTTGCATAATTGCTTTTTTTGTTGTATCTTTGCGTGCCAAATTGATACACGCGTACAATTTAAGACCAGAAAAATACAACATTTTAACGAGGCCTTCACGGGATCATAACCCGTAACCCGTAACCCGTAACCCATAACCCATAACCCGTAACCCGTAACCCGTAACCCGTAACCCGTAACCCGTAACCCGTAACCCGTAACCCGTAACCCGTAACCCGTAACCCATATTAAAAACACAATAAATCATGAAAAACGAATTGGCTATCCAAAATAAGCAGGAGGCTGTGCAATCTAAGATAATGGAGATTCGTGGTCAACGCGTGCTGTTAGATAGAGATGTGGCTGAACTGTATGGAGTAGAGACCAAAATGATAAATCAGGCTGTTCGCCGTAATCCGGATAAATTTCCTTATGGTTATACCTTTGTGCTTGATAATCATGAAGTTGCAGACTTGCGGTCACAAAATGTTACCGCTACTCTACAATCAGCTGAGAATAAGCCAGTTACGTTTAAGCTTAAGCACACAGTAAAAAAGTCAAAGCCATCGAAAGCAGAGGAGTGAAAAGGACCAAGCTTAGGCAAAAAAGGACTAAGTGAGGGGTTAAGGGTTACAGGAATATGAATTATATACGACAATATAAGAAACTGGATGTTTACAGCATAGGCAAGGAGTTGGTCTTGCGTGTATACGAACTCTTGAAGAAGTTTCCAAAGGAGGAACAATATGCATTGTGCGACCAGCTGCGTAGAGCAGTGATCTCGGTACCTTCAAATGTGGCAGAGGGTTTGGGGCGCTTGTCGGAGAAAGAGCAGGTTCGTTTTATTGAGATTGCATATGGCTCGTTGCTGGAAGTGGAGACGCAGTTGGATCTTGCTTATGACTTAGGCTATATTACAGAGGAGGATTTAGATGGTGTAATGGCCTTAATTGATAGAGAAGCGCGGTTATTATCGGGTTTGCGATCACGCCGCATGGAAAAGCCCCGTAACCCATAACCCATAACCCATAACCCATAACCCGTAACCCATAACCCGTAACCCGTAACCCGTAACCCGTAACCCGTAACCCGTAACCCGTAACCCGTAACCCATAACCCGTAACCCGTAACCCATAACCCATAACCCATAACCCGTAACCCATATTAAAAACACACCAATATAATGATACAAATGATTAACTTTAATCTGATTATCTGCGAATACCCCCCCCAGAGAAATAAGGGTGTATTCGTTAGTCGGTTAAGCAGTTTAAAGTGTGTGAGTAAGTGGCAATGAAGCATTGTCGCTTGTTTTGCCGTGTGGGTGTTACGTGGTCGTTACGGGGGTATATCGGGGTAATATCGTATCCCACATTACCTTATATATACATAGTATATATCCCGTGATTTTGAAAAAATGAAATGACAAAGCGACAACAATTGTCCCTTAGGTCGGATGCCATCCGACAATAAAAAAGCGTGCATTTTTCTCGCATCCTTGCGAGAACCCAAAATAGAATAACGAACTATATTAAAAAAGTGACAAAAAAATGATTTTTTACGCTAATGTTGGTACATATCCATCTATATAAGGTCGATTGTTAGTCACGACAGCGAAAGCTAAACGAATAAGTTTGTTAGCGACA